>Ga0209416_1000841_pt1 | contig 26370 bp, 15 predicted proteins | sample RifGroF1_FD_184001 | JGI IMG/M metagenome (GOLD analysis project Ga0209416, IMG submission 184001) | Groundwater microbial communities from Rifle, Colorado, USA - Groundwater F1 (SPAdes) (version 2) | ecosystem: Environmental > Aquatic > Deep subsurface > Groundwater | place: Rifle, Colorado...
AAATTGTCAGAGAGCATAGGGGCCAACAAACGTCCAGCAAAACTGCAGTGGCTTTGGAATTAGACTTACGCAACGGCCAAATCACGGCCAGGCAGGGAGATCAATGGCGCATCGTGGGCGTGTTGTTGATCAAGGAATATAAACAAGATCCGTTGGTAGCCACCGGCATAGATCGCATCATAAATTCTGCTGGCATAATGGAGAAATGATGGTGAAGAAACCGTTACTTTCCGAACCAGCTTACATTGATGATGTGGTGGTTGATTCACACCAGAGCCAAATCGTGCGCCGCTCTACCGGCCTGTATTCATTGGACATGGCATTGGCTGGCGGTGGAAATCTTGGAATGCCGCTTCGCAGTGTAGCAGAAATTTATGGTAACACACACGTAGGCAAATCGACCCTGACTTACTACCTGTCTGGTATGGTAGCCGAGCGCGGCACCATCGATTTGTGCGACCTGGAAGGCTTGGACGTGGGCTATGTGCGTAGTGTGTTACTGAATAGCAACTTCCGGGGCCACGTCAAGATCATGGATGACATCGAAAAAGGCAAACCGCGCCACCATGTGGATATGGTAAATGAAATGGCGCGGGATTTTATTGGAGATCCAAACACCAATGCTGTGATCCTCGATAGTGTGGGCGCATTCGTGCCTACATCTGAGAGCGAAGGCGACATCGGTGAAAGTTTCATGGGCCGCCGCGCCATGGCAATCGCTCAGTTTTCACGTAGAATGACCAACTACCTGAAAGCCAAAGAGCAGCATGGTAGTTGTTTTGTGGTCAACCATGTACATGCTGTAATTGGAGGACAAGGACATGTTACTGCTGGAGGAGACACGCTCCATGCGCTGGCCAGCATCCGTCTTATGTTGTGGCAAAAGCAGGTTGTCAAAGCTGGAGACGATGCTATTGGATATTGGGTTGGTGGCAAGGTGGAAAAATTGCGGTACGGCGGTAAGGGGCGGGGCTTCCAGTTCGTCCTCATCCCAGATTATGGTATTAGCCGTGAGCTATCAGCCATGTTTGACTGCTTCGAGTTCGGACTAGCCGAGCGCAGTGCTCACGTCAAAATCAAAGATAAGTCCTTTGGTTTTATGAGCAAATTATTCGAGGCGGCCAAAGACGGCAAGAAAGATAAGTTCGATCCATTCTTTGAACTACTGGAGGCCCACCGTGGAGCCAATGTATTGGGAAACAATTCAGTTGAGTCAGACGAAGAAGCAGAAGATCCAGATTAATACATTCAAATTGAATGTTGTTGAGCTTCATATCCCTTGTCTCCTTTTGGATAAAGGACAAAACATTATTGGCATCGACCCTGGAGTAAACTTTGGCTTGACTTTTTTGGACAGTGAATCTATTACCATCACATGGGGCAAATTGCCGAGAACCCATAAGCTCATGGGCACTGTTGCACAAGCTTTGGCTGAAGCCATGTCCAAACCATACGCGCATCCTTATTGGCAAATTCAATTTGGAGATCTACCGCATGTGTTCATAGAAGGGCCAGCTTACAGTGCAGCTGTTGGCCAGCCCCTTCTCGAACAGGTGCGTTATGGATTTGCTGCTGGGTTCATATCGAATGGATGCGAGGTTGAGTATGTTCCACCCAATAAAGCCCGCAAGTTAGCCTTTGGACATGGTAACAAAGCGGGCAAAGATATTTGGGTGAATATCAATCAGAACGGCGCTGACTCTATTGGGCTTGCCATTGCAGGAGCTGTGCTATACAAGCATGGAACCAACAATGAAGGCAAAGCCTAGGTTCATACAGTCAATCCGCCCGGTGTTGATCCCGATTGCCTTGATGATAAAGCACACCAAGGCACATATCAGTAGAAACACATGGACAGACATGTTAGTCCACCTTTACGGCTGACACGGATTTCAGCTGCGGTTGAATGCGGAACGATCCTTGGTTGCCTACGATGCTGGAAATAAGGATAGTAGCCAGGCGCCAGATGCCAACTTGACCACAAGACAGGTCAGTTTGGAAGAAGCCCCAGCTGCAGCTACCCAAATAGATAACTATGGACAGGACTGACATCAGCCCCAATTGAATCAGCTTTTTGGCGTTTTCTGGTTTGGCTGCAAACCAGGTGTTCAATGCTGGGAAGTAGCTGAACAGGGCGGAGATGAATCCACCAATAACCATCGAGAACAGTTCTGCACTTACTTGGAATTCCATTATGATCCTCCATTTATTTTATGAACATCACGCCTGAGCGTGGCGTTTTCAGTTTCCAATTCCTTCACTCGCTGTCGGAGTAATGTATTATCGCTTTCCAGTAAAGTGACTTTGGCTTCCAGCGACAGCACTTTCGATTTCAGAGCAACGTTTTCTTCTCGCAGCGTGCCTAATTCTTCATCCATGCACTTGTTGTCTTTCTCTACCGCTTCCAATCTGCTCCTGAACTCTCTTGCCCATTCCAGAGACAAAGTGCCGCTGGCTATTTCTGTGGCACCGGACACCTGCTTTGTTTCGGCTTCAGTCTTTTTGACATCCGCCCCGGTTTTCTGAATTGCTGCTCCGGTTTGTCGTATTTGAGCATTATCCTTTCTCAGTTGAAACCAGAGTGTGAATATGCTGATGATCGTGGGAACAATGTATGCTCCAATGGTTACCCAGATGCTGATGTTACCTGTCTGTACAGTCGGATCCATATAGAATTCCTTCCGTCCTTCGTTTGATTTGTTTTCTCCTGTTCACTCGCAAGATACACAAGATGAGCAGAGAAGTGTAGCCATGCAGACGGAGCGTGGCCGACCAACTAGCAAAGAAAATTGGGCTGTTTGAAATGGATATAAAGCCGTGACGATTTAGCAACACTCCAATGTAGAAGACAATTGAGTGAATCATCCAAACAATCAGCAATACCGGCTCGTCCAAGTCTCCGCCGTTTCTCTTTCTGGCGCGCCAAATTTCCAGTCCGACAATCGTGATTGCCAATAACAGGGAACCGATTTGAGCAATTTCTACCCACGTATCGTAGCCTGTACCCATATCAGCTTCCTGGTCGGATCAGCCTCTTGATGTACTCAGATTCAGCATTCATGTGGTTGCGCAATGCTTCCAGATCGGCGGCCACCTTTGTTTCCAGTTCTGTGGCCCGGACATTGATGGAAGTTTGGAGATCGTGAACTTCTCCATAGATATTATCCAACAGGGCCGGAGCGGGTGTAGGCTGCGGAACAGTGAATCCGGCAAAGGTCAACAGATCTGAGTAACTTCCGTTGAAGTAATCCAGATCAATGTTGGCACTCTCGGCGCCATAAGTTGGGCCGCTGCCTTTGGAGGTGAACTGCCAGAACGTCCAGGCATCCCAGGGTGTCATGTTGTCCACATTCAATTCCATATATCCCTGGGTGGAGTAGCTGGCAATCACCAATGGGTATTTCTTCCACTTTGGATCCTGATTGGCTTGAGCCTTCCAGAAATATGCGCCAGTGTAGATTAGTGGTGGGCGCCCACACAACAGCTCCATTTCCTGCAGCCAAGCCCACATGAGATCCTCTGAATTAGCGGGCACGGTTCCCCAATACTCATAGTCGAGCATAGGTGGCAGTTCTGGCGGATCAGCTTTGATCAGTGACCAGGCATAGCGAGCCTGTTGTACTGGATCAGCAACCCAATCCAGGAAATGATAGGCCGTGCGGAGAATACCCGCTGCCTTGCTGCTTTTCCAGTTGTAGAGGATATCTTCATCTTGGTACAATGCTTGACTGGACTTGATCATAACAAAGCGGATGCCGTTGTTGTACGCTTTCACGAAGTCGATCTGCTGAGCGGTGGAATTATTGTCTTGCCAAAAACTGACATCGAACCCTTTAGTAAGCTCGCCCATTATTCATCTCCTTTCACATCATCCACAATAAGGTAATCTAAGAGTAACATATCCCTAACCTGAATGTCCAATGTTTTCAGGTCAGACAATGGGATGGGATGCAGATCAAGCTCCAATTCCTGGTTGATCAGGGTTGTCATTTCTTCTTCATACTGCTTCGCAAACTCAGGGGCAATCTGAAATGCTCCCGGCTGACCTTCAATTGGTTTGCCATATTTCTGCACTAATTCATCACGAGTTTTGCTGAATAGCTCAATCTCGGGAATAATGTGGCGCAACGCACGTTGAATTTTGTAAGATGCAATAGCGGGTGGCTTTTGCTCTAACAAATTTGTCAGTGCCTGCTCGGAACTTGCAATGTCTTTCAATGTTAGTTTCATTTCACTCCTCCTTATTCTAAGTACGAATCTATGGTTGCATATAAATACGGCGCACTGGCTGTTACAACTGTGATAACAAACCCAACTCTGGTTGGTGTCCACGTCAATGCCGTTCCGCCATATCCAAGAATTTGAATCGGTACTCCCGGCCCCTGAATATAGAAGTCCAAACCCCACGCGCTGTGCAGCGTCCCATTGAGATAACAGTAAAGAATAACCCACGGTATCGGTGTGACGAATGATTTGAGCATAGTTACAACCGGCGCTCCACCGCCAGTGCGTGTCCTGCGCGTAAAACCAAACGATCCATCCGACTGGGGTGCCTGCACCAGCTCCACATAATTGTTGTCAGTGCCATCATCAATACGAAACCCGACGTAGCCGCCCACATCCAGACGATAAACGGACGCCTGCGCCCAGTGGTTGCGCTGATTTGCGGTATATGCCTTATACACAAACGATCTTGATGCGACTGTGTAGTACCAACATTTCATACCATCGCTGAAATAATTTACTGTCGGCGGCGTAATGAATGGCGTCCCTGCCCACGACCATCCGGTAGGCAAGGCGCTCAAATTCCGAAACGATGGGTTTGGTATGATACCGTGCAGGTTTTCGGTGTTGAGGCGATACTCTGTCCCCGCGTCATTCTTGAAATAAAGATCGCTGTTGGTTTTGATATATATGGTTCCGTAATTTGCTGCTGGAGTAGCGGGAGCTGTCATTTCTTTCAATGTCAAATTTTTTTGTAGTTCCACATAGTCTCGAACCCACAAAGCACCAGAAATATCAAATCTCGGTTGATTTGTAGTTACTTCATACCACAGCAAATATGGTGTGCCACCGTCTGTTTGTGCAACAGTAAATTTTATTTTTGCACCAACATTGGTATTTATAATGTTAAATGCGTTTGTTCCGTCGGTACTTATGAATACAGACTCAACCCCAACATCATTTTTAAACCTTATCCACCCATTAGTAATAGTATTTCCTATTGTTATTCCACCTGAATCAAGGGTTATATTGCCTGCACCAGCTTTTATTTGTCCAGTTGAATTGATGTAGGTCTGCTGCACATTGGCATTCAAACCATATAGTCCGGTGCGATCAATCCAGATACCGGTTCCTGCCGTTGCACTGGTGGGCGGGGTGGCGCCAATGGCAATAGCAGACGTGGCCTGGTTCATCTGCAATTTGCCACTAATGATCGCGTTACCGGACACATCGAACTTCAGGACATCCGCCGTGTAATTGCGAATGCGCAACCCGTTGGTTGGGTCGATAGTGATATTGGGCTTGCTTGCCGCGTATTGTCCAATGGCCATGCCATAAATATCAGCCACATAGCCCCAATTTCCGTTGAGATTTCCAAGCCGTACGTGCTCAGTTGTGGTAGTCCAGGGCGCACCAGCGTGGGTTTTTACTGCAAAATATGGGCCATAGGTGTCATCGGCTGTCATATAGAGGAAGCCGTCATTGGATATTCCATAATCTATCAGTGAAGATCCAGCCTTGATAATATTTCCAGATGTGCCACTTTGCCTAGTGACATTGTAGGTGTAGTATGTGGTGTTGTTAGTGACTGAATTTACCAAAAACCAGGTATCAGTCCCGCCCAACTTCATGCGTAGGAAGTCACCCACAGCAAACACTGCCATGTGTCCAACTGCCGGATCCTGAACAGTAATATCGAACGGTGTGGACACTTGAACAGTGACATCATCCCGCACCACACCCGCCGATTTCATCACTCCCATACTCCCGGCGAATGCTTGAATGACATTGTATGTCATCACAGCAGCAGTGATTTCTCCCCGAACATTGACATTATTGAATTCTGCTGAACCGTCACTCAAAATGCGCCAGCCCGAACTGTCCGCAGCGAAGCTGGCCGAACGAATGTTCTGGTTTGCCCCATCGACAATGATGCCGTTTACTAATCCAACGTTGATGATCCCTGCAGAATCCAGTTTTACTTGTCCGCCTGTAAGGGTGGTAGCTCCAATCGTCCAACCACCAATAGTTCCAGCAATAGCTGATATGCCGGATGAGCTTAGCACCACAGCACCCCCACCCGCCACTAATGTGCCATCACTGGCTCGCACCCCAAACTGCAATACATCTGCATTGACTCCAACCAGGTTCCATAAGGTTGGAGTGGCCCCAAGATTGTAAGTCATGGGCGGGTAGGCTGTGCGCATCCCAGAAAAGCCACTACCTATTTCCAATCTGTTTCCTGACCTGAATTCGCCCGCTTGGATCATGCCCAAGCTCTCGGAAAGATCAGACAGGCCGGTGACTATTACAATCTGATTGGCTCCCAACAATAATGTCTTGGGCAAGTTGACCAGATCGGCTTCAATCTTTTGTAATAATGCAAGGACATCTTCTTCAGTGGTCATAGTCCTCCAAAATGGAATGTCCTATAGTATAAATTTTCTATGTCCTTTACTCTGGCCAGGATCATTACCCACCAATCCATGCTGGACTCATGTGGGCCATAAGCACCACCCGATCCACCTATGCCATTAGCCAAACCAAATGCCCGGCGCATCCATTCTTCGAACAAATATTCGTTGTAGATGGTGTCGTCATCCAGGGCAAATACCATGTAGCCCATTTCAGCCAGCGTTCCTTCTTGCTCAGTATCTTTCTTCGAGCGCAGCAGCGTGTCATGGGTAGGCCCCTGCACCTGAATAACTATTCGCATCATTGGGAAGAGGAAATCGGCGACAATGCCACCAAGTTCTAGCCGCCCGCCGTTTTGCGAACTTTGGAAATCAAAGTCAAGTCCACTTACCAATCTCAGTCTGTTGATTAAGTAAGCATATACGATCCTCTCGGGCAGCGTTCCATTGACCTGGCTTTTGGATACAGCCCTGGCTTCAAGTGGATCTTCCCCAATCTTTGGACGCTTCATGCCGCGCCGGTGCAGGGTAAACCACCACGGCTCCAAGTTGATCTGGTTCCATAGAGCAACATCACGCTTGCGCAATGTCAACGGACGTTCTTCCGGCTGGGGAATTCGTATCCGCGTCTGCTTTCCCTTTGCGCTGGGCTTGATGTAGCGTGGCGTGCGAATTCTGGTAAGTGGCATTAGCGCACTTCCACCAGATTCAGATTACATAGAGTTTCAATGTTGCGCATGGCACCAGTATCCGAATCTTCATGTCGTTCCACACCTGTGTTTGTCACCGAACTGACATACACTGTGTGTATCAACCCATAAATGTCTATAAATTCCACTGGGTGTTTTGAATTGCGCAGCATTTTCAATTCTTGGATGATTTCTCCAGCTGTGCGCGAGTCCGGGTTGTCTCCATACAATGAATGAGTGGCAGCTACCACGTTGAAATTGTAGCCATAGAACACATCCGGGCGCAGCAAAAAGCGCAATGTCATTCCTTCCAAGATGGGGCTTTGGTCAGAGTTGTTGGTGTGGAATTGAACAATTAGAATGACATACTTATAAACTCCCATTGGCACAGTAGCAGTTCTGGGTGCGCTCCACTGTTTGGGATCGCTCGGTTGGGTGGGATTCCATACAGATAGTCCCTCCGTGGATGTCAAATGTGCCCCATGATCACTCAACGAAGCCCCAGGGAAATTCAATTCAGTCACACCATTGCGTGTGATTGTGCCCAATACAAAATATTGCAGTCTGTCCCCAGAAGTTTCACTCGCACCCTTGCCCATCATCAGGGCACTGATCGTCAGCCAGCGATCGGTGGCTCCTCCAGCTTTCAGTATGTTGGAAGCCTCAATCAAAATGCTTGGAGAGAATTTGTCCACCCGGCGAAAACCCATATCCAAACGGCTGGATATTAGAACATTAGTACCAGTCGTGGGGTGAGGTCTGGATGCAATGTTGGTAACGCCAAGCTGCATTTTTCCAAATTTGCTATTGGCTGCGGTGCTGTTGGATAAAAAGTAATACAGTATGGTTTGATCACCATCCACGAACATGGAGCTGTATTGCGGTTGCCCACCTGAGGTCGAGAAATCCAGTAGTTTGTGCCAGCCCACCCCGTCAAAACAGAACAGCGAAGTGTACGTACCCTGGCTTCCGATCCCCGGAATGTTAGAATCCATCGGATAATTTACCCAATTGGCCATCATATACAGGAAATTGTTGGCTACTACCATTGGCCCAATTGCCCGCAACTCCGAGTAAGGGAATTGGTCAGACATGCGGGGCGGGGTGACATCTACAACCCGAGAACCGTTCCACTGGTAGATTTTGTTCCTGACACTGTAATACAAGTAGCCATTGAAGATTGCCTTGCCGGTGAAATTGTCACTGGTGGCTTCGCTGGAATAATCTAATATACGGCGGCCTATCTTATCTGTGCCAACTACATACACACCATCTCGCCGAAATACATACAACTCATTACCAAATGACACGGCACCCAGAGTCCCAAAACCACCGAACCCGCAGGGTATCTTTCCTTCGTCTGTGGCCCCGCCTTCCATGTCACTGAGATCATCAGCCGAAGCGTAATGCACTAAACTGGTGCTGTCTTCACCGGCATAGGCTTCGCCTTTGTGCATGATCAGCCACTTGAAATCATCTGCAGTATCTATACCGGCATCTGTTATCACTCCAGCGGTGGTCATCTTTTTCATTTGACCACCATCAGGGCAGAAAAACAGGTAAGTATTCGTGACCATGGCATAGTTTACGGCGCCTGCAAAGATGAGTGACCACACCGGCGTGCCAGAAATACTCAGCTTATGCACCCCGGCAGGCCCCCAGGTGTACAGGTCGCCATTGAATTTTACGATGCCTAATTTGTTATTGTTGCCCGAGTCCTGTGGTAGGGTAGTTTCATCTTTTGCCGAAAATAACATGGCAATGCCCGGCTGTCGGGTGTCAATATTACCCATGGAGTGCATGTACCCCATGGCGTCTGTGTTCCAAGTAAAGCCAAACCCATGTCGCCAGTCCGTAATGTACAATGGCTGGTAGAGCATGAGTTCAGACTGCGCCACAGATCCACCCGCAACCGCCGCGCGTGGGCTGAAATCTGCCAGGTCTTTGTCCCTATAAGATGATAAATCTATCCGATAAGGCTTGCCATTTATCCTAATATCACCAAGTGGATCCACGGCTTATCTCCAACCAAGAGGATCGCCCAGCGGATCGAATTCGGAAAGGTGGCTGGAGTCTCTGCCTTCCATAAATAATTCTGAATCCGGCAGCCGGAAGAAGTTTTGGGTTTTGAAAGCTTCTGCTTCCTTCTCATAGATGTCTTGCATAATGGCATAGCGCTGACGGTCAACCCGGTTGTCCCCAATGCGGGATCCAGCTAAAATCGAAATGGCTTTGGCTATGATGTATTCCTTCGGTACCACTGTAGTAGATGCTTCGGTACTCAAAATGGATGGCATGGTAGAATGCTTGATGCGTAACCGACTACCAACATAACTTCGGATGGGTGAATAAAGCCGCAGGCTAGATGGCCATTCCTTGGAACTGAAGTGCACATACTTCATCCGATACCAGTCTAATTGTTGATCGTTTGGATCCCACAGCGAACACTTGGATGTGCTGGTCAGTCCAGGATCAGTAGCGGATGAAAATTTTACGGTCTTCAAGGTATTGTTTACTTCGGTGATGATCTTCGCAATGCCCTTGCCAGCCCCATCATAAATTGACACGTACCATCCGGCAGACACTGGTGACAGATCAGTTCCGGCTGGAAGCGTAATGGTTTCTACTCCACCTGCGTATGTGTCTGAACTCACTGTTGTGAACAGACCATTCACGGGCCGCTCTAGTGCTACTTCATGCACCAGCCCAACCGCAGGCGTAATTGCCGTGAGATCATATTCCATTTTGTCTTCACAGATCACAATGGATTGGTCTTCCACGGTCTCAAAGAAGGATGGATAACTAGATAGAATGGCCTGGTTGATTGCTTCGTGAATTTCAATGGCGTTGAATACAGAATGAATTTCATAATCTAATCCAGTTGACACTGCGGCGGCTAGTGGGTACTCGAATTGCACTCCTTTGGTTTGTGGGCTGGATGTTAGAATTTGTCTTACTTCCCCAGTTGTTGGAAAGAACATCCACTGCCCCTTCCAGAAATCCCAAGGTTGGGATAACACCAGTAAATCAAACAACATACTGGTTGACCCGCTGGTAGCATCCGAGAAACCAGCCGCTACCCTGCGAGCAAACGGCATCATCAACCGCATGGCAACAGCGCGGCGTAATGTGGTGCGGGTGTTGGTTGGTCTGGTCATAGTTAGCCTCTATCTTCAGCCATCATTATCTCAGTTTGAGAGCCAAATTTTTGGCTAATTTCTCCCCACTTTTGGGCCATGACCACATTGTCCAGCGGTGCATTGGCATTGAGAATTTTCTTGCGCTCGTTAGTTTCCTGATCTATTCTTTGTCGTGCATAGAATTCCTCGGCCACAGGCTGAGGAACATCTACAGGTATGCCGGGTGGCAGTACCCATTGGCGGGTACGAATGCGAATAACTTCAGGTTCCATTACCACAGTGATCACCCCGGCTTGATTTACAGTTGTGGGTTTGCCCATCGAAGTAACAGTTACTTTGGGTTGGTTGTCCATCCAGGCCCCAAATTGAATGTCATCAGTGGCTTTGGTGGCCATTGCTTTTTGGATTTCTTGTTGTACCTGTTTGCCTGCGTTGGCGATCAGCTTGGCTTTTTTCTCGGGGTCAATGATCTTCAACTTGTCGGCTTTTTCCTGGACACTGTTTAGAAACCCGGCGCGATCTTGCTCCCAACGTTGGGCATCCTTGTCCATTTTGTTCATGCGCTCGGTCAGCTTGGTGATAGCCTCACCCTGGCCTTGCACCAAGCTGAGCATGGAATTCTGACCGCGCACTAATTCCTGCAGTGACAGTGCAATTTTCAGTGCGTCAGTATTGCTGGCCACTGAAAAATTTTCAGATAACAAATCTTGAACAACCGGTGCTTCGTTTACTCCATCGGAGCGCACTTGTGCATTGAGCATTTCTGCTTCACGTTGCGCCTGTTCAATTTTGCTTAGTCGTTTACTTGAACCCATTTCTCACCTCCACCCAATAGGAGACCATCCCACATGTGTGAAGATGATCGTATGAATGTAGGGCGGGGCTTTTGACCCCGCCCTAATTTAGTACCGATTAGTTTTCTCCTGCCACAGAGTACAGGAAATAGAGATCCATCTGACCGGCTGCAGCCGTAGCCGCTGCTGTGGTCAAGTTGATGACCTGCTCAGTAAGATACAGTTTACCGTTGGCGTAGGCTTCAGCAGCCGCTTTCGAGGAAACGAAAATGCCAGTAGTAACTGCAGTCTGTGGAGCAATGTCAGCCGAGGCCATGAAACCGGCGGCACTGGCAACATCACCCAGGGTGGCTGTCAGTGAAGCTGTCCAGGCAACTGCTACACGGGATAGGACTTCATGGATGATGAATCCAGCTGGTACGGTAATGACTGGATAGACGCCAGCAGCGCCGACCACAACATCATTACCAGCCGCAGCCCCAACTGATACTTTGAGCACTTTGAGCGGGGCGGGATCATCGTGATCCATGATGAAAGTTCCAATTACGGGAAAAGTTTTAGCCATTTGTCACCTCATTATCCAACGGATTGCTGATCTGAGTCTGTGCTGTAGAGTAACCACAGGCGCAGTGATCCAACTCCACCGGCAGCCGAGGCATTGGTGATAGTAACATTGATGTTCTTATCAGCAGTGTAGTTCTTACCACCCAATGCCGCAACAAATCCAATGGAGCTAAGGTTGCCAGACGTGAAACTGCCCAGTACAGCGGCAGCGCCGGTATCTCCTACAGTTGCCGTCAACGCACCAGTTGACGAAAACGCAGCTACAACTTCCAGCAGAGTACCTAGAATGACTGTGTTGGCTGGAACTTTGCACACCGTGACAACTGCAGGAGACGTAGTAGGTGCGGGGACAAGGGCGGACTTCACAACGCGCATGGAGTCCCGCAGCATATCAGCCACCTGTGCACCTGGCGCAAAACGAGGAGCCTTTTTCAGTATGATAGTCATGTGATTATCCTCCAATCACGCGGGTTTACAGGTTACTGAAGACATTGGTGTGCTTGACAACCCGGATCCAGGCACTATTCAGCACCTTGGGAGTGAGAGCTAGCTTCCAGGCCAGAGAGCCACGCTGGTTGAGAGGATCGGCAGCACCGGCTGAACCAACCGGCTTCACGATTACTTCAACAGCCTTGATGCGCTGACCGGTCAACGGGCGACCATCCGGCCCCTGGTTGTCAACACTTGCAGCTTCAGGATAGCCAGTCAACCCGAGGATGCCGTATGATTCACGACCAATGAAGATCGCGGCATATACATCTGTGGTGTTACCGGCACCAACATCAGCCCATTCAGTCACATTGGCGCTGACATAGATCTTCATACGCAGCAACCGGCCAATGTAGCCGTTGCGGATAGCAGTGTTGGGGGCTTCCTGAACCATCAGGTTGACAAAAGTTGGATCGAGCATCAGTGTTGCATAGCTGTGGGGGTGGAGAATAAGAATAAAATCCTCCCCATCCACAGGCAGAGCAGACTCAGCTTCGAGCGCAGCATAGTTCTTGATGATATCAGTGTAGCTGAGATCATGGGTTGGGCTGGTGAGAGTACCAACCGCTGATTGACCACCGGAGTAGTCAATAGTAGCGTTGGTCACTAATTCGTTGCGCACCAAGGTGTCAGCGGTCAGACCAGTCTGCTCACCCAGGATGCTGGACATTTCGGACAGGATCGGATCATAGTTCATCAGATCCACGAGATCAGTGAACCCCATCCAGGCCCCGTAAAAGGCGGGGGTGATGGTGATCAGGGTGGGGGTTGGCGCGGTGGTTTCCGCAGGCGTGGTACCCTGGGTTAGCTGCGTGGTCTGGGCTGAGAGAGATCCGTATTTACGAACCTCATAAGAGCCGTATTTTGAAATGCGGGCGCGAACAGCCCAGCGGCCATGAACATAACGAGGGATGGCACGAGAGAGCAAGCGCTTCTCATACGCGGTTTTGATTGCATCCGCCATCGTGACGGTAGTAATTGTGGTCATTTCAAGTCCTCCGAAGAGTTGGGTTGGTGCCCGCGTTTATCCCTAGGCTGTAGGAATAATCGAGGGTGACAGGTCTCCTGCTTCCACCAGTTTGTACACCTCTTCGGCAGAACCATACTGTTTGATCAGATCATTCCAGTTTGGCCCGTTTCCAGCAGGTGCAGGCGAGGCGGCAAGAGGAGTTCGTTGGGAAGAATCGGCTTGATTGTTCTGAGGAGTTGGCACACTGGTCATGTGAGTGGTCTCGTATTCTTTCACTTTGGCTTTTAGTTCCGACATAGCTTTCTGAATTCCATGCCACCCGGAGGCAACAAGGGCATCCAAACCCTGATCGGTAACTAAGTTGTCGGCGGGCACACCTTGGGCGACAAAGAAATCTTTGTAATTCTGGGCGGCCTGAAGTTGCTGGAGTTCCTGCTCCTTTTGCTGAGCAATGGTACGCCACTGGCTGGATTGTTCCGCTTCCAGATTGCGCTGAAATTCTTTCTTTTCATCGTCATCCAAGGAGGCCATTCGCGCTTTGTTCAGCTCACTTTCAAGCTGGGCACGCTGCTGTTGCCACTCTTGTTCCCGTTGTGACATCTGGCGCTGCAAGCTTGACTTCAGGTTGTTGATGTCCTGTTCACGCTTGGCTAACGCCTCTTCCAATTTCCTCTGAGCTTCTTGTCCCGCGTCTGCAGCACCTGGGGTAAGCGTCCCTGCTGGAACCGAACCCACAGCGGGCGTCCCATCACTGGAACCACCGCTGTCTTTAGATACTTCAAATCTGACGGACTTATTATTGAACAACATTTCTAGCTCCTATGTCCTATTATACAAACATTGATATGTCAGCGTCAAGGCTACTGCATCTCGCGGATGTCTTTGGCAACTTCACGCTGTGGATACACACGTTTTGCAATCTTTAGATTGTTACGGATTGCCCTGGCATACTCTGGGTGATTGGTAGCAACTCGCTTCAGGTAAGTAACCGTTGCATTGGGCAGAGGTGCCTGCCCTGTTGTGGCCTGATTGACTTGCTCCACTGCCAGCGGATCCAGCAGGTCGAGCAAGGACTGTGGCCACCAGGGTTGCCGAGTGACACCTGCAGAACCCAGCTTGCCTGGAGTGAAGAGAGCCATAGCATCCAATGATGAGCGCTTGCCAAACGGCAGCCACCATCGCGCCTCCTCTTTTTCAAAGCTGGATGCCTGATAGCCTGATCCAGCTGCTGAACTGAGACCGGCGCTGGTCGTTCCTGTACTGGCATCAAAGGATGGGTAGTAATAGGCTGCCCATAGCGGGTGGGTTTTTGCATAATCATCCCTCATGTTGAAATAGGTGTTGATCTTCTTGTACAGATCTTTGTTTTTGTTCCTCCATTCTTTGCGCTCATCCGAACCCATGTACATATAAACTGCCAGGGTGGTGTAGAAATTCAGCCCGAGTTCAGCCATAACATCCGCCTTGAATTCAGCCTGATCTGCTTCGGCCAATAACATGTCTTTCAATTGCTGTTCATCTGGTGCCTTGGCCCCGACTTTAGCGGCGGCCTCCTGAATGAGATCGAGGAAGTCATAATACTTTTCCACATCTGGGTAGTTGTTTATATTTCCACCGAGGCCATACCATACATCGAAGTCAGATTCGTATCCGCCCAGCCCAATATATGTCAGCATGAGCGCTCTGTAGTTCTCGCTTTGCTTCGGCCCTGCCCAGGCCAGAATGTCATAGACAATATTGCGGTTGGGATCCTTGGGTTCATCCTTGAGTTGTTCTATTTGCTCGGGTGTGGCGAATGTCAATCCATTGATAGTATCCCGGATGAGCTTCTCACCAAATTTACCCACACCATAAGTTTGCACAATCCACTGCTGGATTTCGCGTTCGCCCGGCTCGAAGGTATGTGTCTTGAAGAATTGAATCTCAGCCATGCTGCGCTCATTGCCGGACAAGTCTTTGACCGCGTCAAAATACGGTTGCAAATACAACGTCTCATAAGCATTCCAGATGGCATCTATCACCGAATCATTTTTCAACTGCCACTGTTCATAGCCTTCGGCATTGGTCTGGTCGACCAGCTTCTTCATAATGTTATCTACTTTGCTTAGCCGTTCTTCCGTGTCAATTTCACCTTCAAAGACATTCCAGTTGAAATTGAGTTGGAATATGGGAGACAGCAATTCGGCCTGTTTTGCCAGCCCATCTTTCCAGGCGGCTACCCGAAGCTCATACTGTGTCCAGGTCTCATTCTTGACATACCGTGGGTAAGTGGATTTGATTGTCCGCCACCACTCACCAGTCATGTGCTCTTCGATCAGCGAGATTGGTTTGTAGCCCATTACATAGTCTTTTTTGGCCAACGGATATAAACCATTCGGGTCATCAATCTGGGCTATGGCTGTGTAGTAGTCAGTCATAATCTGATCATATAAATCCTGGGCGCCGACTGGAATATTGTGCAAGCGTTCATCTTTCAAATCTGCTGCGGCTTTGATGGCCTCATAGCGTAACTCCGTTTGGTTCTGAACAATCGCATCTTCGGCAATTGCCTGACGGCGCAAAGCTCCGGTCAACACATTCCCTTCTTCGTCTGTCACATAGCGGGTCATATTGTAGGAATTGGTGATCCAACCTTCCGGTGTCTCATACTTCCGCGTGGTGTAAAGTTTATAGACATCAGCCTGGCTCATGTAAGGCTTGAACAATGTGACCAAGATTTCATCGTTGATCATATCCCGCAGCAGATTTACTTCATCTCGAATGGAACTCAGTTCGGCCTGCCCGGAAGTGAATTCCTTGGCATAAATGCCGGTGAACATACCTGCTATGCGGCGGTAGTATTCACTGTTTTCTACATGGGCACGAGCTTCCAGCCACAATGGATCTTCTTCTCGTACCACACCCAGACTTTCATCTCGGGTAATTATTGCGTAGGCCTCTTTGGCAATGGCTTCTTTTTCTACCTGGCTGGTAATATCTTTCATGCGATCCAGGGCATTGATCAAGATTTCACGCTCGATTAGGTAGTCTTTCCAGCTAACTTCTTCGGAAAACCGTTCGGGTACATTCTTCCAGCCGCTGGCCACTTTCCGTGTTTGGGCCATAATCCAACGCTCGGCAAAAGGTGGAATAAATTCAATGGGAATAACCGCTTTGGCTACATCATAGGCCAGATTGGTCTTGGGGTAGTAAGGATCATAGAAGATCTGCAGTACAGCCGACATCACCGGGGAGATATTGATGCCGAATATGGGCGCATCATCCAAGAAGAACTTGGCCACAGACTGCAATGGACTTAGCTCTGGATCTTCTTCTGGTATGTTATCCACGCGCGGGAAAGCATAACGGAACAACAGCGGCGCCAGTGGGTTGAACCACAGACCCGGCAGTATGGGTACGTAACCTTTCAGTGACGGCAGAACTTCACCTCGGCTGGTCGTGGCATGAGCCTGCAGTGCTGAAGTTTTTGACCAGCGTTGGTATTTGTAATAGAACGCCACAATCTCTGGATGCTGAACAAGCGTCTTTATCCAAAATGGCACTGACTTGGCCGGGTACATCCAGAACGGGATCAGGTCTTTCATAAATTGATCCAGCACAGTGAAATCAGTGTAGTCGATCATGTTGAAGTTGGTCTTGGTAACGGCGCCGTTGGCCGGTGAAATATAATGCCCGGCCATGCGACCACCATAGTTGGCCACATCATTCATCTGTGATTTGAGCAGTGCACCTTCTTTGGCAACATCGTTCAATACCTTGCTCGCCTCTGGATTGATGTCCAACTTGGCCAATGGCGAGTCGTCAATCTTACGCCCGAACTCATCCTTCCACATGTGCAGGGTGCGTTTGCCTGCTGATATTTGGGAACCAACACCGTATAAATTGGAGATCCACTGTCGTATCTGTGGGTTGGTGCGCCACAAAGCCAGCGGCGGCGGAACCAAAGAGTCCAGTTTGATGACGCTTCCCTCTACATATTTGGAGAAATCCTTGGCCAACCCGGAAAGCAGCCGCATGACTTCTGCTTGCTCAGTCAAACCCGACATTTGGAAGTCATCTGCCAACTTGATGGCAATATTGGCGAAGCCATCTGATCCAGCTTCTAGCAATTTACGCTCATCCCCAAATAATACTCCCCACAAATCTGCCAGGCTGACTTGCTGGCTGCCGTGTGTGAAGATGGGTGACTGAGCAAATGCCCGCCATGCCTCATCTATTTCTGGTTGGATGTCGGGCTGTTTTGCTTTAGCAACCAGATCCTCGGCATCGGTTTTCTGGAATAAAGAGTAATCGCCACTCATGGCTGATCGTCTTATCTCAGGTGTAACCTTGTTGACTTCGATCTGATTCTCGCGAAGGAAATCCAACACCTCTTGTTTGGTTACATTTTTATTTTCGGACAAGAAGTCATCCAACCCAGACCACTTCATTTCATCTGCGCTGATAAATTTCGGTAACACGCTGCGCAACCGAGCAGTCGAAGTACTCTTGAAATCCATTTTCTCAATTTCGCGCTCGGCCTTGTGGTAGTACCACTGCTGGTACGGCACTTCCTGGAAAAGCGGATTGGCAGGACGAATGTACTTGTGAGTGGCAATCTCGGCGCCGTTCAAATCCGCATCATCCAATGCTTCCCATTCGTTGCGGAATTCGGTACGCTCTTCACCACTGTGCCGTAGCCAATCTACATAGGAATCAGATCGCAACTTCTCAGATGCTTCCTGTGCCAATTGGAATTGTTCAGGAATATCATTCTTTGATCCCACCCCAGAATGGCTAATATCCAAATCTATGTCCCACAGTTCACCGACATCATCATACACACGCACGGTGGGAGCATTGGCCACTGCTTCCAGCACATCATCCAGCTTGCGGGCATCGTCCATTTGAACAACAAAGCGAGCATCTCCCATGTGGAAGACGTCCGCCTCATCCAATCCCGCCCCGCGAAGAGCAGACGCCAAGTTACGCAGGTAATGATCCGCCGCGTCATCTCCCATCTCTCGGACAATATAATCAAATCCGTTGCCAATCAAGTAGGCAGTATTGGGTTTGCTGAGCGCATCGGGATAAGAAACCAGCACGTTGGCATTCATAAATCCAGTGCGGGCATCAAGGAACAAACTATCTACATTATCCAACATCCCTGACACTGATTTTGTCCAGGTTTTCAATGCCCGTTGACTGTTCTCAACATGCTCAGCGGAGTCATCAATCAGGTCGCTCAACATCTGGAACCTTACGTGATCTACCTTTGGATTGTAAGTTCCAACATTGTCTACCCGCTTGATCTGATTTTTATAGAAGGCCATGTAGGATGTGGAACCACGATTTTCAAAGGCATTGACATATTCGATGCCGTCAATGCCATAAGATTTCTTCATCCCCGCCACCACCCGAGAAGATCCTACACGGCGGTGGATATTTAGCGGGCTGTAAACTGTCTTTGAATTGGCATATAACCCGGCATTCAAGTTCCAACTGACCATCAGATCTTTGGCATCGAAGTTGCCATAGTCTTTCAGAATGGGCATGGAGGTGTACAACTCATTCATCAATTTGTCGGCCTGCACCATGGTAATGGGAGTAGTCTCATCCAAGGTTTGGATAAGCCCTTCCATAATATTATCGGCCATAGATGCTTCATTCTTCAAAGCCAATGCTTCAGTAGCGGAAATCAAATCAATTTCTGCCAATTGATTGGCCACACCCAGGTAGCCCCAGCCGCCGTTATCGGTGAGCTTGATTGGATTTTCGATGTTCAGCCAGTAGGCGTGCAACTGCCAACTGGGTTGCCAATGTGCTCTATCCAAAGCAGCATAGACTGTACCGAAGTGGTGGCCCATATCGTTGGCAGCATTGAACTCAACAAAGTTGAAGCGTGAGGCATGGTAAACCGGAAGTGGTTGGCCATCCGGGGTTTTGACCTTGGAACGCGCGGCAAAGTCCATAAAGGATGAGCGATCAGGTACAGGTATGGGTGTCAGCTTGCGCCCGGAAATCAAAGCATTGTGTATGTAATCCGATGATATGTTACCAGCCAAGACCACCGGGTCGAACCCGCGCCGCTCCAAAATAGACAACACATCCTCGCTGATGCGCTGGACTTTAGGCAATTCTCCTTTACTGATTGGCTCCCAAACCGCATCGGCTACCCGGTCGAAGAAGGTAGCAAAGTCGTTGACATATACAATATCATCAATGTCAATGTTGCCAACCACCCCAAAGCCGATGTAGTTTCCGTTGGCATCCAGAACTTGTTGAGCGAAACGTTGCACTGGTTTTTGCGGATATGTGCTGGCAATAGAAGGCGGTAAGAAGTTGTTGGCCAGGAAGGACAATGCCTCCCTCTCGGCTGGTGTGAGATCCTTGGCCAACATGGTGTAATTACTGGCAATTAGCTTGTCTTCAATCTTGGTGACAATGGGCTCAAATTGACTAACCAACCGGGCCACATCATCCTGAGTATAAATATCCAACAGTTCGCGCATGGCTGTCTTTAGTTCATTCTCCGGGCCGTTCATCAATTCCAGAATAGATTGATGCACGTGGATCTCCTGCAGCAACGGCTCTGCTCCCTTGGGTGCTTTTGCTGAGTATTCAATTAGAGCGTGGCCGTTTCCATCCACAGCCAATACCCGGAAGTATGGATACTGTGTGGATGTCAGGTTCTTCAGGGCCGGATCGCTGAATTTGTAATGCTTGACTGCCGCACCCTCATCAAATGCCACCCAGATTGTGTGTTGTGCACTGACAGAGGACATATCTATGTCGGGGTTGATCTTCAAATCGCCACGAAGTTCTTTGATCTCATGGTCAATTACATCCTGGGCGGTGTAGCCTTTCAGGAATCTCCGCTTGCGCGGTACAGGATAGAACGTACCCTTTTGCAGCCACCTTCCCTGCGCCCGGTCAATATCATCCACTGCCACCAGATCCGCCACTTTGGTTGCCGGATCCTTCTTCTTGATAACCGGCTTGGAAGTAACCGTTTCTTTGGCTTTCCGCGCGGCTTTGAGTGCATCCTCAGATGTAATTGGCTTTGCCGGTACTTTGGGTTTGGGGCCGGGAGAACGCGGCTTTGGTAATTTGTCAGCCTGAGCCTGCTTCCAGCCGTCTCCCACCATCTGATCGAATACCTTGCGCACTTCGGGCGTCAGATATACCCCGCCGAAATAATCGCCCATGCTGCGGTAGAAATTAACTAAGTAATTCTTGATGGCCTTGAAGATGTGCCCAACTTCGTTGGTCGGCGCCATTTCAGTAATTACATATTTTTCCCATGCTCGGGCTGTAATTTCACTGCGGGCGACTGCCGGATCCAAGTCTTTGTACAGCTTGTAGGCTGGATCATTGCTTACCTGCATCCGCAGTAAGGTCTCGGAAGCGTAATCGTCCAATACCTTTTTCGCTGCGTCCGGCAAATAATCTTCCACAGCGTGAAACATCTCATGTAAAGATGTGGTTGGATTGGAACCGGCAAAAGCTTTGATGATCGCTGAATGTCGATCCAGTTCGTTCTTTACAAAATCGGTGCTGCCCAGGAAAGAAAAATCTGATCTGCGAGTAGCTTTTAGAGAGGGTGGAACCTTGCGCAAATCATGTACAACCCCATCCGGCATGACCAGGTGGGTGGCCTCTTCATCTCTGGCCCAACGCTGCAGCCGTTGTAATGAATACTCATCTACATCCCCCTCTACCTTTGTCAGGTTGAAGCGAAACAAATTTGTGTCTGGATCCAGTGACAACGCTCCGGTCGCCTGGACTAATTGGTTTCCTTTTCCATCTTTTAGCGCGACACTCCACACACCGCCCGCCTGAGTTTGAGCTTCAAGATAGCGTTCGCGCTCAAATACCAACTTCTTCAGACTGCTTTGGGTGATGGCTTCGTCTTTGTTTTTGACCAGCCATTGGTACATTCCATTCCATTTCAGTTCACCCTCAGAAAATCCCAGGGATTTCATGCGTTCCAGGATCTCTGCACCGGTCATATTGTTGGTCATGCTGCGCTCGATGAAATCATTTAGATTAGATTGGAATACTTGACGACCATCCAACCCGCGCATGGCCTTACCATCTACAGTCGGGTCAATTTTGTAGAAGCCGAAGTACACATGTGCCCAGGTTTCATCCTTGGTTATGGGCCGCCCAAGTGTATCCGACAACAATCGGGATACATTCTCCATAACCCTATCCCACAGCTTGAAGTAGTCCCGTGCACCAGCTTCAGTCCAGCCGTATTGCTTTTGGAACACAACCGTCAGATCATCCTGCAAACCTTTTACCATCTTGCCTAACTGATAGCCGTGATGAGTTTGTGCCCAGTCATCCAATACTTTGTGGGTAATATCAGGCGGTACATCCTGCAGCGTCTTCCACTGTTTCTTAGAATCTCCGCCGATTTCTTTCCAGATGCGGTTCAATAACATACTGTCGGCTGGAACAAGCTGTCCAGCCTTTTCATAGAACATGTGATAACGGAATTCACCAGCCAAAATTCGATTGGCATCTGCCAAGCGTCCTTCTTTGATTGCCAAAGCCAGGCGCGGAGTACTGTTCACCATTTCATCATAAGATGGAAACGGTGTTGGCAAAATTTTGGCCTCGATAGTAAAGGCTTTCTTGCTGTCTGGTATTACACCCTTGCCAAGTTCCTGAATGCTGCCGGTGTATATCCGCTGGTTTTCTACGCCTGTGATCTTCTTGAATTGGGAAACCACTACCACAGAGTCGGTAGTCTTCCACTCGTTGGTTACAGGATTGTGCATCCTGACCCTGACCACTCTGCCTTTGGCGTCGAACATCGGTTGGATGCCCGCCTTGTCCAACATATCTTTTACTGAGTAGGATGACAGCAAGGTGAAATTTCCACGCCTGACATCGTCCAACAACTCCTCATACATGAACACCTGGCTGTTCCACTGCCGCGCTATTAGGTTGAAAGTCTGTTCCCATGATTTACTAGTACGCGCCGTGAAAATAATGTTTCCGGCTGCGTCCAATTGTCGCGGCCCCGGCCAAACCTCAATCCAAAATGAGTTTATGGATGATGCCACATGACGTATGGCATCATCCAAGTTTCTACCATGAGCCGCAATCAGATCACGGTCTGGGCGTTCCAACCGGCTGTATGCCCGGCTTTGTGTGAATTCTGGCTGGCCAAACACATCCCCAAAGTTTTTTGCGGCAATTGCCCGGCGCTTTCCTGCGTCCAGATAAATACCGCGCGGTATATTCTTTTGAATGACACGGTCTAACACTTCCATTTCAATGGCATTGGTCGGTACATCTGCTGGTAATATATCCTTTAGATCATTCTCTACTGCTCGGATTTGTTCATCCGTAAGTGGTTGCGGTTTAGTTCCAATCGCATCAGACCGCTCCCGAATGGTATTTACAGCTTTGACCAGATTCTCATCTGCATCGTTGGGTATGACAACCCGGTTCTCTTTTACAGCTTTCTTGGCCAAACGCCGCTGAGTGTTGGTTAGTTTGGTAGCATCCCTTGGAATGGCCTTGACCGCATCATTTCCAGAATCAGTCACCAGCGGGAAGTCCTTACTCTTGGTGGTGGCTTCCGGGTAATATGGAGTACCCTTCAATTCCTGGCGCCCTGAATCTATGTCGAAGTTGCGCAAAATCTGGGCCTGTTGGTTCCAAATGGCGCTCAGCTTGGCATTGGATTCTGCATCGAACATGGCAATAACCCGGTCGAAGAACTGATCCACTTGCACCTTCGTGAGCTTGGTCAGCCCGGCATCTGCCTGGGTGGTAACGAATTTCTGCAGTTCATCCAACACTGCAGTAATCAGTGGGCGTTGTAGCGTTTCATCAAACCAGGCTGCTTTGGTAATAATCTCCGGCAGGAATAACCGTTCGTTGAGATACTCACCCGGTGTAGCTAGCAATTGGAGCGACCGCTCGAAGCGTTGAGAATTAGAACCAGAGGTCAGCCACATGTCTTTTACATGCTGTACCCACTTGTTGGCATCCAGTTCACTCATGCCGGTGGCAAGTAACCGTTCCTTCAAACCCAGGACGCGTGGGCTTTCACCAATCGCCTCTGCTCCATCTAACAAATTGGTCAGGATAGTCTTGTTGAGCACGTTGACATTATTGGTATAGAGCTTGTACCACATGCGAATGCGCGTGCCATACTCTATAGCATTAGCTAAACTCTTCACCGACACCGGGAATGCGCTGAAAACCGTATATGCTTTGGTCAGTGCATTCTTCCCGTCTGTCATGGCCAAATAATTCACCCGGTAGTGCTGTAAAAATCCCAACGGATTGTCCCGTAAATTGAGAACGCTGGGCAGATATTTCTTCTGCAAAACACCTTCTCCCAGTGGCTCGACTACATACCTGAAGGTAAGCGCACTCAGATCGGAAGCAACATGCGCCGGGATTTTGACATTGCTGGCAATCTTCTGTCCTACTCCGGTCTGCATCAGGAAAAAGATGTCCCGTATATCTCCGGCTCCGCCTACAAAAAACCGGAAAGTATTATCAATGAAATTGTACAACATCCAGGCCGGACGCCGCGCTAGTGTAGCCCACACCCAGGCGTTCATAAAGGTTTGATTGAGCTTGTAAACTCCCTCTAATATCTGGCGCCATTTGGAAATTCCCGCCGTGGATTCCTTGCCAGTAAACCCCAGCTTAGCCCACCAGGTGTCACCGAAAATCACTGAATTAGTCCAGGCGCGGTTGGCATCACTGAATGTCTTACGGAACTGTGATCCAAGTTCAGTTGCCATTCGGCTCTGACCGGCCCAACTAAAGAAATTCTGGTTGGCTTTGGCTGTGATATTATTGGTTCTGAGCGTCTGCAAGCTGACATCACTCGGGTCTAGTTTCCACACTTTGTTGTAATCGTGTGTGGCCCGCTCGATCATGTGACTCCAGTTTTCATCCCATACTTCACCAGCTATTGTGGGCCACCTCTTTGGATCAATTGTCTCCGTCAGCAAATCTGCCGCTTCTTGTAAGGTGTGCGCCGACAAGGTGGTCGGTCGATTTGGCATGATGGAAGCAATGATTTTCGCTGCCTCTGTTTTGGTACCGGCGCTCTTGATCCTCACAATATCATTGGCAACCTGCTCAAACAAGGCCACAAATTCTTCCTTAGTCTGTGGGCCGGAGCGTAATATGTCCGATGTAAGTTCGGCCATGACTTCACTCTGCTTGAATGCCTGAGAAGCCAAAGCTCTGCCTTTCATGTGGCGTATCAAAGCCATGTTGGAGATTTCATCTTGGGCTGCCGCAAGCGCATTGAGAACAGATATACCCTTGGCAGATTTCACCAGCGTCTTGGTAATTCCCTTTTGTGCGGCGTTTATAGCAATCTTCCCCACCTTGAATACGCCCAATAACTCCATAGCATCGAAGACCATCTCGCCGCCCATCTCGATAACAATATCCACCGACATAGAAGCTATGTCTGTTATCTCTTGGCGTGTCGGCGGGCGGCCAAGCTGTAATTCGGCCAAAGCCACATTCTGATAAACTTGCTGCACTCTTTCCGGTTTTGCATCCCAGGTGTAGGCCGAAAATGGATCTATGTTCCCGGCCTTGCGATCCATTGGATAAGTGGCCACTAATAGATCCTGGGCAGCCTTTATCATTTCATCAGCTAACCCAAAATAATACTGCTGGGTAGCTTCATCAGGTGCTCCTTCACCCAATACCCTGTAGCTTTCGGCAGTGCGATTGAGCGTCAGCGCCCGATCATGTCTGGCCTGTGACCGCTGCAGCATGAGTTCCCGGAACTCTTTCGTAGAAATGGGATTTTGATAATAACCAGCCAACCAAGTTATGGATTCTTCGTATAGTTCATCCAGTGTAAGTGGACGACCTTTGGCCAAGCTAACATCAGCCGCGTGCCGGAAGAATAAATAATTTGCTCCAGTGTCCGGTTGAATATTGAACTTGGGCATAAAGCTGCGCACGTCTGCCGTGGGAGTAACCGTGTTATAGGCCATGAACTGCCACAGAAAGTGAAACTCATCTGAAGTAACAGGTACATCTCCAGCCAAAATCTTGTCAACCCCGGCCTGGATGGGTTTTTGTTCGTATCTGCCATCTATCCAATTGTTGATCGCCGCCCAATCCAGACCCCACACGTAGTACCGGTACATGCCCTCGGCAAATTCATCAACAGCTTCTCCTGTCAATCCCGAGTATTGTTTGCGGATTGCGCCATCCATCAAGGACTGCCCGGCAGCAACATTAGAATTCATGCGGTTCACGTATGTGACCAGTGCATCGTTAGAACCCAGACCCGCCATTTCCAGTTGGGTACTTACACCTCGATCTCCAACATCAAACTTCTCAGTGTATTCATAAGTGTCCTGCAGCAATTGGGTTGGAGATAATGAGATGCCCGGACGCTCCAATTCCAGATACATGGCCCTCTGTAATTGGTCATCGACAACGGCACGTTTGTCCTTTACCGCCATCTCTAGTTGATCTTGTATGGACTGGGCGAATTTCCACATTCCGGATGCCGTGGCTTTTTCAAATAGAGAGACGGGAAATGCAAGGAAACGGGTTGCCGATACTAGTGGCCGACCAAGAAATTGCGTAAGCAAATTGGATACGAATGCTGGAATGGCATTGCCCAAACCACTGCGCCGTACCGTTTGAGACTCGGACGAAAACAATATAGATTGTTTCGGCAATATGGATGTCTGATCAAACAAAGCATAAAAACCAGAAATCGCAGCAATGGCACCATCAACATAGGGCGCGGCCTTGACTGGATCGAATTTGGCCCAGACGGGTACAACCAGGGTTTGGAATAATTTTGAATTCCGCAGAGCAGTTTCAAAGTTCTCCATCTGAATGGGGAAATTAGCAATCGGGGTTTCCGGCGTCAGGTAGAATGGATATACATTTCCCTGTTCATCCAGCAAATTCACAGTTTCGCCCGTCTGTTTATTCAGGGTGTAATCCGTCCCGTGCATAGCTTGTAAATCTTCGGTTCTGACTGTGCCCAGCCCAAATCGAATATCTGAAGCGCGGGTTGGATTGCCTGCTACATCCAGATTAGTAAACGCATCGAACTCAACATGCTCCTTGGTA
>Ga0209416_1000842_pt1 | contig 26369 bp, 44 predicted proteins | sample RifGroF1_FD_184001 | JGI IMG/M metagenome (GOLD analysis project Ga0209416, IMG submission 184001) | Groundwater microbial communities from Rifle, Colorado, USA - Groundwater F1 (SPAdes) (version 2) | ecosystem: Environmental > Aquatic > Deep subsurface > Groundwater | place: Rifle, Colorado...
TAAAAGAAAAGAACATGCAAGAGGGTTATCAAACTCTTACGTCTAATCTTGAATCTCGTTTTGATAGTATTTTTTCTGATAAGGCAGATATCATTGCAACATTTTATGTTGATCGACAAGTAAAAGATAACGAACTCACAAGTGCCAATCGCTACATTTATTTCCGTACTGATGGATTTGTGGATGCTGGAAGTCGTTTTTCTAACATGCCAGAGCGCGTTCCTATGACTCCTGAGGATTATGTTGCCGCATTTGAACAGGGAGTAAAATCTTCCTTTACTGATAAAACAAGTGATTCAAAAATCAAGAAAATGCAAGTAGAAGAAATTAAAGAACGTGAAACAAAATCGGAAGAATATGTTTCGAAAGCACAAACCGGAAGTGTTGAAGATGCTGAATCTCTACATTCTGTAGACGATTATCGAAAACTAATTGAACAACGACTATCTGAATTAGATAAAGAATCGAAGAATCAAAAACGATTAGAATTAAAAGATAGCAATGTTCCCCATAATTATAAGGACATTGAGGATATTGAAATTCTTAAGCGTATTCTTAAAATTGTTTCTCAGTAATCTATAATATAGTGGTATAATGTGATGAGTTAGAATAAACTAGGGAAGAAGATTGTATTCTTCCCTAGTTTAGTAGAAGGACGATTATATAAAATAATGGAAATTAAAACCACTCGTAAGTGTAAGCAATGTAAATTAGAAATTGTTTTAGAAAATAAGGCTTCAGTTTATTTCAAGAAATCTCATTTTCATGATGAGTGTTTTATCTCTATGCTATTGAGTAAAAAGAAAAACCCTCCTACAAGAGAAACAGCAATCGCTATATTAAATCAATTAAAACTAGAAAGTAATATCGTAATTTCTGAAATGATTACTAAAAATCATTTATATAAATGGTTGCAAAAGTCTTATGACTTAGCGATTATTCCGGGTTTCTTTTTTCAAAGATTGGAAGAAGTTTACCAGGGAAGTTATAAAGGCTTATCTGAGGCAATTTCTCCTACAGATGTTTATTATATTTGGAGACATAAAAAAGATAAATTTGACCAAATAAATAATTATCAAAGTAAAAAAGGAAAGAATATTGTTGGTGTAAGTAGGTTGGCATATGATTTAGCTATTGTCATTTCCGAATATGATAGTTATAAGAAGTGGAAAGAGAAACAAGAAGTTGATAAAAAGATTATCTGTGAACTAATCGGGCAAGAAAAAATAGATTACGATAAGATATTTGTAAAACCAGATAGGGAAGATGATTATATTATTGATGATAATGAGGAGGAATGCAAAATAAATGAGTGATGGCATTTCTAATGTTCCCAATGAAATGATGTTTGTGGGTGCTTTGTTTCGCAAGCCTGATTTATATCTTGAATATGAGAGATTTATTAAATCGAAGTTCTACTTTACAGATGTTGTGTGCAAATTTTTTTATGAAGAAGGATTTTTAATTTATAAGAATAGAACGCAAACATTTACAGAAGTATCTATTCAACTGTACATGAGTGAGGACAAAGATAGGCTTACAAAATTCAGGGAATATGGTGGATATTCAACCATAGAAACTTGGATGGAATTGGCTCAAATCGAAGATATGCAGAATTATTTTAATGTTCTTCAGAAATTCGCCCTCATTCGAGAATATGAAAGAAAAGGTTTAAATACTGAGAGGTTTAGAAAGAGTAGAAAGTTTGAATCACTTACTCCGAAGCAGTTATATTTTAATATTAAGAAAACAGTAGATCAAATATTTACTGATATTTCTGGTGATCCTGATGTAGAAACATTAAATTCATCTGTTACAGAAATGATTAATCAATATCTTGACAAGCCAGCAATGGGAGAAATAACGCCATTCTTTTCTTTCAATGATCTCTTTAGGGGTTTGAGAACGGGAACAGCAATGGGAATCGGTATGACTTCTAACTCTGGTAAAACCCGTTTTTTAACTAAGTTGCTCGGATATCTTACATTGGTTAGAAAAGAAAAATGTATGGTTTTACTTAATGAAATGAGTGTTGAAGATATTCGATTGGCACTTTTAACAACCTGTATTAATAATCCAGAATTTGTTGAAATACATAAAATTGAACATCAAAAAGATGAGCGAGAATTAGCTTTAGGTTTATATCGAGATAACAAAGGAGAAATTATATATCGAAAAAGAGACGATATTACCGGAGAATTCGTAGAAACTCACCAAGATTATATTAACAGGTTAATGAAAACCTCTTTAGATTATAATAAAGTTAGGGCTGTTGCACAGTGGATAGAAGAACAAATAGATAATAAAATTTTTGTTATCGATGTTTCTACCGGATATACAGATGAAGATTTGGATGCGTATATTCGTAAGGCCGTAACAACTAAATCAATTCGGTATTTCTTTTATGATACCCTAAAAAACGAATTAGGAACCATTGGGGAATGGGCGGCATTAAAACAGACAACAACTAAACTGGCGGAATTAGCGAAAACTTTGCATGTATTTATTCTTGCTTCATTGCAATTGACAGATGATGTTAATTATATTGAACCGTTAGATTTGAATTCAATGAATATCGCCGCATCCAAAGGCTTAAAAACAGTATTAACAAGTCTAACTCTTTGGAAAGAAATTGACAAGAAAGACTATAAGAGATACTTTTATATTCCCACTGATAATGTTGGTTGGGGAAAACAAATAGAGACAGATTTACCGGAAAACGATGATTCTAATGAAAGACTTTACTGCTGTGTGGTGGATAAAAATAGAGCGGGAGCAAAGGCTAAAATACTCTTTAGTGTTAATTTAAATACGAACAAATGGTCGGAGTTGGGTAGGATATTTAAAAAATAAGGATTTCATAGTTCCACTTAAGGAGATAAATGAATGCACACGATATTAAGCAATGGATTGTTGAAAATAAAAAGATTCCCGAACTTCTTGAGGATTTGGGTTGCCAGCACGTTAAGTATCACTCTGATAATTATATTACTTGCGCTAATCCGCCTCCAGGTGATAATAAACAAGCGGTAACGGTATATCTACCCAATTTAAATGTAGTAAACTACACTCGTGATTTACCACAACCATCTGATATTTTTACTTTAGTTGAGTATTATAAAAATATAAATTTTTTCTATTCTTTAAGATATGTATGCGAATTATTTGGACTTGATTTATATAAGGACATAAATGCTGATTTGCCAGAATCCTTGAAAATTACTAAAATGTTAAAGAGGATGAATTCTGGTGAAACTGAGAACGATCAAGATACTCCGATAAAAGTAATACCTGATTCAATTCTTTCTTATTACAGACCATTTGTAAATGATTTTTGGTTGAAAGACGGTGTGCATTATGATGTACAGCGAGAATGGGAATTGGGGTACGATGAATATACCAATCGAATAACAATTCCTATTCGTGATGAATTGGGTAATCTTTGTGGAGTAAAGGGTAGAATTTTTAAAAAAGAAATAACAGACGATGAATTAAAATATTATTATCTTGAACCTTGTCCTCGTAGAAAGATATTGTACGGGTTGTATAAAACCTTTTCTTATATTAAAGAAAGTAATTGGGCATATATCGGAGAAGCAGAGAAATTCTGTCATCAGTTGTGGAGTTACGGCTATAAGAATTCAGTTGCTACTAGTGGTGATGAAGTGAGTGATACCCAAATTGAAAAACTAAGTAGATTAGGTGTACCTGTTTGTTTCGCATTTGATCAGGATATTACTCAAGAAAAAATTGAAAAAATAGCAAAAAGATTTATTGAAGGAATTGAGGTATGGGCAATTTACGATAAAGGTGGTATACTTGAAGCGAAAGAAAGCCCATCAGATAATCTGGAAAAGTGGAAACACTTAGTAAAAAATAATGTGTATAAGATTAGATAAAACAAAAGTTTTATTTGTATAAAAAACTTGTTTTATTATAAGGAATAAAAAAATATTATGCCAACGATGTGCGATAAATGTTTTTCAATTAGTGCAATGAAATATTACAGTAAATGTAAATGCGCAGATAAAAAATGTAATGGTAGCATGATTGAAATCGATGAATTATTTTTGATTTCAATTTCAATTTTAAATAAAAAAGGCTATAGAACTACTTTTTGTTGTAGTGGTCATCCAGTAGAGCATAAAACAATATATAATCATTCATATATTTCATTTGATTCAAATATTTTATTGCCAAATCTTCCTGTTGGTTTTAAATATGATGAAGATATAGACTGTAACATTAATGGTGATATAGTGATACGCAAGTTTTTTTCAGATTTAAATAATGATTCAAAAATCACAAAAGAATTGCTCATTACTGCAAAAGATGTTTTAGAGTGGGCAGAATCATTACCAGATGAAAAACATATTTTATAGGAATAAAACTAAAATTTTATATTAAATTAGGAGAACAATGAAAAATATATTACACTTTAAAACCCCCATAGATGAGAATGGCGACATATTAATTGATGTAAAAGAACTCAATAGACTTCTAATGTCGCTTAAAGAACGACTTGGAGATGAATATGTAATTATAGCTTCTCCCTGTAATGTTGCATTATTGAGCGTAGAAGATGTTTTATATAGTTTTAAAGCTAATGACGTTTCCATAGAAGATTTGAAAAATCTTATCGATTCTGTTTATAAAAAATAAAAAGAAAGTTTTATTATGTTACACGCAAATGCTTGTTATCAAGACAATGGCACATATGAATTATATGTGGATGCCGTTGAAGAAATAAACGGTAAAAAAATATATCGAAGAGAAATTATAGAAGTGTTTCCTGACTTTCGTTCTTTGTGGCAATACTTAAATGATGATAGAAATAAGTATGATGTTGTGGGTATTTGTACGCCAATACCGTTTAAATAAAAGTTTTATTAAATAGAACAGGAATTTTATATGATGAATGATAATTTTAATCATGATGAATTTGAAAAATGGATTACTACAAATAAAAAAGAAATAAAGAAAGTTGTAGAACACTGGCTGCAACTTGTCGATGAACGAGGGTTATTAGAATTGTTTAAGTCGAATGATGAATATATAGATGTTTCAGACATTTGGCCTTCCAAAGAAAATTAAATAAAATGAGGAATTTATAAAATGGATGAAGAAAATGAATATGAACACGATGAATATAAATTGTGTTTAGATTACCTTTTATTTGAAGAAGAAGAATTTGATTCTATAGAAATAGAAAACACTTTTGCATATATTTTCGATAAAGATGGAAAGTTTCACGGTACTGAGTATTAATACTAGTTGTTTTTAAATGAAATAGAACTTTTATAAGGAAAGTAAAATGATTATTAAAAAAACAAAAACAGTTAAAGTTGAAAAAACAACTCATGTTGTTTGTGATAAGTGCGGTAAGCAATATGGATTAGATTATAGAAATCATGACAGTGGTAATGAGATTTGGGAAGCGCAAGAATTTCATCACATCAATTTTGTAGGTGGTTTTGCATCTGTGTTTGGAGATGGAACCAAAGTTGAGTGTGATTTGTGCCAGCATTGTTTACTTGAAATGATTGGTAATTTCTGTAGAAAAGACACTTCATTAAATGTATATTATGATGAAGATTGATAGAATAATAATATAGTAATTGGAGAGAATATAAATTATAATGAAATATAGACTAATTAATGAAGAACTAAACGATAAAAGAAAAGTTTTATCCATTACTGAAATTGTGCTGAAAAACAGGGGAATTGATGATCCTGAAGCATATTTGAATTTAGACGATACGGCACTTTATCATTTTAGTATGTTGAGTAACATCGATAAAGCCGTAGAAATGCTATTGAAGCACATAGGTAATAAAAGTGTTATTGGAATCATAGTAGATAGCGATTGTGATGGACAATGCTCTGCCAGTATGCTATATCAATATCTTAAAGAAATCTATGATGATAATAATATCATATATTTTATTCATACAAAAAAACAGCATGGCATCAGTCCAGAAATAATTATTCCCGAAAGTGTAAAACTTCTTTTAGTGCCTGATGCGGGGAGCAATGATGTAATTCAATCTGAATTATTGTCTAAGCGAGGCATAGATATTATATCTCTCGATCATCATGAAAGAGAGGTCAAAGACAATCCATTTGCAATTATTGTTAATCCAAAATGGGATGACGAATATCCAAATTGGGAACTATCGGGTGGTGCTGTAGTATATAAATTTCTGCAAGCTCTAGATTATGAATTGTGGGAAAATAAAGCAGATAAATATTTAGACTTGGTTGCATTGTCTCTCATTAGTGATAGTATGGATTTGCGTTCCCCGGAATCAAAACGATTGGTTGATAAAGGCTTGAGCAATATTCAAAATAAATTATTTACGGCATTAATTGAAAAACAAAATTATAGCATCGGTGGAATTGTTAACATTATAAATATTCAGTTTTATATAACCCCACTAATTAACGGCATGATTCGAAGTTCCACTCTTGAAGAAAAAGAATTATTATTTAAAGCATTTTGTCAAATGGATGAAGAATTTGATTACAAGAAACGTGGTGAAACAGAAACAGTAAAAGAAGATATATATACAAGAGTGGCTAGATTATGTGTTAACAATAAAGCAAAACAGAATCGAGAAATTGATAAAAGTTTAGAAGAAATTATTCCTAAAATTGAAAGATTTGGTTGGGATAAAAATAAAATTCTTTTTGTAAACGCCGATGATTTAGATAATAGTTATACTGGATTGGTTTGTATGAAATTATCCTCTCAGTATTCCAAACCTTGTATTCTCCTACGAGAAACAAGTTGGAAACCCGGATACCTTGGAGGTAGTGGCAGAAATTACGATGGTTCTCCGATTGCTAATTTAAAAGATTTCATCCTGAGTACTGGATTATTTAGTATGGCGCAAGGTCACGCGTCATCCTTCGGAGTTGAGATCGAAAAAGAAAATATCCGAAAGGCAATTGAAAAAGTAAATGAATTACTGAAGGATGTTGAATTCGAAACGCAATATAAGGTGGATTTTGTTTTAGATGCACGAGAAGTCACAATTGAATTTGTTCGAGAATTAGATAAACTAAAAGATTATTGGGGCAACAACATTAAGGAAAGTTTAATTTGTGTTAAAAATATTTGTTTTAATACTAAAGACTTACAGATAATGGGCAAAGAATTGAATAGTTGGAAGTTCTCCATAAATGACGATGTGATGGCGATTAAATTCAAGTGTTCTGAAGATGATGAAATTTTAAAATTATCTAGTTCAGATTGGGGTGGAACAGACATTAAAATAAATTCAATTGGAAAATTAAATTTTTCCAGTTACAATGGTATAATTACGCCTCAGTTAATTCTACTTGATTACGAAGTTGTTCAGATAAAGGATTGCACATGCTAAAATATGTTTATGATCTAGAGGTATTCCCAAATTTTTTTTCTGCTACTTTTGTAAACATCGATAACGATAAAGAACAATTGGTTTTTGTTATTGCCCCAAAGCGCAATGACATTGATTCTTTTTGTAAATTTTTAGATCAAGAGATGACATTGGTTGGCTTCAATAATTTGCTGTACGATGGTGCAGTAATGCATTTTATTACATGTGCATATCAAGAAGATCATAAAGTAAAACCCAAAAATTTACTTCCTCTTGTATTTGATTTTTCATCTAATATTATTAATCGCAATAGTTTCGTGTACGATGAGAATACTCGCAATCATCAAAAACCAGTAGATGTAAAATATAAGCAAATTGATTTAATGAAATTAATGGCTTTCGATAAATTAGGTGTAAGCCTAAAGCAAATCAGCATTAATTTAATGTGGCACAAAGTACAAGATTTGCCTCTTCCATATGATCATTATGTAAAACCAGAAGAATATAATATTGTATTAGACTACAACTTAAATGATGTTCTTATTACATTAAAATTATACAATTCTTTAACATCTCAGCTAGAATTGAGGGAAAGTTTAAGTGAAGAATATGAAGTAGATTTAATGTCTGCCAGCGATAGTAAAATGGCAGATATTATTCTTGAAAATATTTACTGTAAAGAAATCGGTGTACAGCCGAAAGAAGTTAGAAATCTCAAAACCGAAAGAGATAGTGTTCGCATTGCAGATTGTTTGGGTAAAAATATTGAATTTAAAACAAATATTCTTAATCGAATTAAACGAGAAATTGAAGAAAAGATTGTTCATAAAGAGGATAATTTTAAATATGGGAAAACCATAAAGTTTGCCAATGTAACTTATGAATTGGGTGTAGGTGGCTTGCACAGTGTAGATCAACCTGCCATTTTTAAAGCAGATGAAAATATGCGTATAGTCGATAAGGATGTAGCTTCTTACTACCCATCTATCATGATTGTAAACAATCTTTATCCTGAACATCTCAGCCCAAAATTTGTAGATATTCTAAAGCGTATTACAAAAGAAAGACTAAAAGCTAAAAAATCAGGCAATAGAATTAAAGCTGACAGCCTCAAGATAGTTGTGAATTCCATTTTCGGAAAGTTAGGAAGTGATGTATACTGGCTTTATGATCCAAAGCAACTATTATCAGTTACAGTAAGTGGGCAATTGTACTTACTCATGCTCATTGAATCTCTTGTGCTAGAAGGGATTGAAGTTCTTTCAGCAAATACAGATGGAATCGTAACTCGTATTCCCAAGCATTTAGAAAATAAATGTGATGAAATTTGTAAATGGTGGCAAAACAAAACTGGATTTGTATTGGAAGATACTGAATATGTAGAATATTATCGAACAGATGTAAATAATTACTTAGTAATTAAGCCCGATAGGAAAACAAAAGAAAAAGGTCGTTATCTAAAAAATATCGATTTAAAGAAAGCATACCGTCACCCCATTGTGCCAAAAGCACTTTATAATTATTTTGTAAATAAAATTTCCATAGAAGAAACATTGCACTCTTCAACTGACATTTTTGAATTTTGCATATCTCAAAAAGTTGGAAAAGATTTTATATTGGAATATCACGCCAACGATGGAATCACGAAATTACAGAAAAACAATAGATTTTATATTTCAAATGATGGCGGTAAACTAATTAAAAAGCGCATAGACAGCGATAAACAAATAGGGTTATATGTAGGAGAAAATGTAACTATTTTGAATGATTATGAGGATTCTATTCTCATAGACACGCGTAATATAAATTATGAATTTTACATAAACGAAGTAAATAAATATATTTTAGAAGTAGAGAAGAACGAAGGAATAGAACCATTTTGTTTTGAAGATGAACCAGAAGGTTATATTTCACCTGAACATTTAGCTGAAAAAGAACGAGAAGTGGTAATTAATTTCCTGAAAGGTATTAAGGGAATACCAGATAAACTAATAAATGATCTTACCTATATAAATAAACACTTCATAAACAATAAAGACTTTTTAGAGTTGCTAGTATATTGTGAAGATAATTCTTTAATGTCGTCTAGATTTCATGATCTTATTCTACTAGGATATTTTCACGAGTTTGGTAGTTCTAAGAAACAAATGAAAATATATGAAGAATTTAAAAAAGGAAAAAATAGATATACTAGAACATTATCCGAAAAATCAAAAGTGAAAAGATTAGAGGAACTGAGACTTTTATTTGACTTCACCTCAGATGATGAATATTCTATTCTGGAAAAAATTAAAAATGAAGTTAGTGTTACAGGGAATATTCGATCTGTCTGCAATGTAGATAAGAGATATGCATATGTGCAGGACATTGATACTAAATATACTCCAAAAATTACTGTTTATCCGTTATCAACCGGCAAACAGCAAGTTCTAAAAGTATTCAAAAAAGTATTCAACGCTCATCCGTTTGCAATTGGAGATATCCTTTTATGCAAAGAATTCAAGAAAAGAAATTCTATGCGAAAAAACGATGCTGGCGAATGGGAAGAAGTTCCTGACAAATTTGATTGGTATTTAGAATCCTATTATGTTACAAAAGAAACGGACGAATTCATAGTACCATCTTAACCATTGACACTATTCTAAAAATGTGATAAATTTAAACCTATATAAATAAATAAAAGAAACGCGTATAGCACAATATTTAAATATAAATAAGGGATAATTGAAGTGACAGATACCAATTTAAATGAAGGAACTCCTCTCGGAACAATTCTAGAATTTACAGGAACACCTACCTATGAAAAATATTTTTCTCAAGATTCATCCTGGGGTGCTTATGTAGTTAATACAGAAATAAATTTACCTCAATCTAAGATGTTTAGTCAGTACGACTTTCTAACCGACCAAACAATTACAATTGGATATCAAATCAACCTAACTGGCAAAATGCAACAGTTAATTACAGGACTCCCATATACATTCAAAGCAAAACTAGATCATAATAAAAAATATGGATATTCTTACACTCCTATTTCTATTAGCCAAACTACACCTAAAACATTTGATGAACAAAGAAAATTCCTAGAAACCATCGTTACCCCACTTCAAGCAGATGCTTTACTTTCTGTTTATCCTAATATTGTAGAAGATACCATTGCTGGAAAAGAAATTGATTTGAATTTAACCAAAGGTATCAAAGAATTTACATGGGGTAAAATTCGAGAGAAAATTATCTCAAATTATGCCATTGCTGACATTCTAACTTTACTAAGCCCGTTGGGAATTTCTTTTTCTAAAATTCATGCTTTGGTAGGATTTGAGTCAAATGCAGAATTGCTAAAGCAAACGCTATTAGATGATCCTTATATTATTACTCAGATTGATGGGATTTCTTTCAAGGGCGCAGATTCCATTGCACTTAAATTGAATCCTTCACTTAAAGTTTCCAATAAAAGAGTTGTTTCATTTATAAAGAATTATCTCAGAGAAGTGGGTGATAATGATGGTCACACATGGGTAACTGTCAACGAACTTCAATTAGCAATTAAAGAGAATTTAATTGAGTGTGAAGATTTACTAGATAGCGTATTGAAAGAGGATGCGGAAAAAGAAGATAATGATTTTAGTAAACTATTGCACGTAGAAGAAGATAAGATTGGATTAAAATATTATTGGTGGGTAGAGCAAGAGATTTGGAGAATGGTGGGTGAGATTGTTGATAGTGAACCTCTTGATATTTCTCAAGAGGAGATAGATAATGGAATCTATAATGCTGAACAAGATCAAGGATTTAATTTTACTGAAGAACAAAAAGAATTATTAATAAGTGCCACTAAAAACAACTTCGTAATTATTACTGGAAAGGCAGGTGTAGGTAAAACAACACTATTACGAGGGTTACTAAACATTTATAAGAGCTATTCCATCGGAGCATGTGCTTTATCGGCCAAAGCAAGTAAAAGGATTACCGAACTAACTGGTTTTGATGCTAAAACAATGCATAGAACTTTAGGTGCTGATGGAAGAGGTTTTGAATTCAATTCATATAATAAATTATTTTATAATATTGTTGTATTAGATGAAGGTTCAATGGTAAACAACTATTTATACTATAGTTTATTAAGTGCCATTGACACGACTAAAACTAAATTTATTATTTCAGGAGATAGCGCCCAATTACCTCCTCTTGGGGCAGGAAATGCTTTTTCCGATCTTCTAGAAAAAGAAAATTTACCATCATTAAAATTAACTAAGATTTTAAGACAGTCAGAGAACAGTGGAATCATTGTTGATTGTAACAAAATTAGAGACGGTATCAATCCGATAAAAAACTTTACTTTGAAAGAAGTTCACGGAGTAAATGAAGATATGTATTATATGTTCCGTGATAATAAAGAAGATTTGAATAGAATTGCAATAAATACTTATCTAAAAACAATTCAAACTGTAGGAATAGATAATTGTTACATTCTAACAACTCGCAGAGAAGGTGCATTAAATAGTAGTCTAGAAATTAGTAAAAAAATACAAGAAATACTAATCCCAGGTAGTGACGTTCCATCTATTCAATATGGAGAAAGTAGAATATTTAAATTAGGGGCAAAAGTAATTCACATTATTAATGACTATGACACCATGACATTTAATGGTGATATGGGAACAATAAAAAAAATAAGCAAAGATACTGATGGTGAATATTTGGAGGTAGAATATCCTGAAAAAATTACTAAATATTATAAACCAGATTTAAAGAAATTGGAATTGGCTTACGGATTGTCTGTACATAAATTTCAAGGGAGCGAGGCCAAAGTAATCATTGGAATTCTTGATAATGCTGGATATATGCTTCTTGATCGAACGATGCTATACACAATGTTGACTAGAGGTAAAGAAAAGGTTCTTTTGTTGGCTGAACCATATGCTTATAAAAAAGCGGTCAGTGAGGATAAGGGAAACAATAGGCAAACTTGGATGAAATTTTTGTGATATAATAATATAGTAATCACATAAAAATCAAGTTTTATTTAAAAAATAAAAGCAGAATTTTATGAACTAAGAAGGAGAAAAAATGGAAGTTATTAATATTACTTTAAGTGTAAATTACGAAGGAGGAAGCGTAGCCGATATTGCAGAAAGATTATATTTGATTCTTTTGTCAAATAAATCTTTGAAAATTGATAAAGTCTCAGTGAATGGAAAGGGGATTGGCCTACCATTTTACGATGCCTTAAGTCGTCATGATGAAATCAATCTTGAACTAACCAGCATGGACAAAGTTATTGATAGATTTTAATCAATAAAATGACGTTTCTATAATAAATCTGAAATTTTATAAGGAGCGTATAAATGGCACTTAAAAAAGATTGGGATGAGCTTGAAAAGGGAGATTGGTATTTTATAAACGATGATACATATATTGCTGTTCAATATGGGGATGATCGTTTTCTTGAAACATGTGTCTTGCCAATAAATAAAACCACTGGTAGAGCATCTTGGAATTGGAACAATAGCAAGGAGTCTCCAACCCTTCGACCATCTATTGCCGTTTATGGAAATGGTAGAAATAATCCACCAACATGGCATGGATATTTAACAGATGGCAAATTGACTATTGCATAATTTCCACTTCTATGATATATTAAATTCATCTAGTGGTTTCCACTATGAAAGAGGGCGCTTCTAAATTGCCAGTATTGGTGAAGTTACAGGTGTAACAAGAAGCGCCCTCGTTATGGTAAATAAAAAAAAAAAAAAAAAAAAGGATTCAAAATGTATACCGATAAACTTAATGATTTTTTCAATGTTGTAGATCAATTAATTGAACTCAACAAACAAAATAGAAATACTACTGCTAAAAAATATTTAGATGAAATATCATATTTAAAACAGTATTGCACAATTATCGTGGACATAGGAAGGAATGTCGGTAAAACAACTTATATAAGATCACGCGCAAAAGAAAATGATTTGATTATCGTTTCGAGCATGTTTTCTATTATTGGTACTAAGTCCCATCAGGAGATTTTATATAATCAAACTTCTTTTAGAAATAATGGCTATGAAACTATTTATATAGATGAGCCGAAACGGTGTTTTGCGGAATTGAATTTTGATGAATTTTTACAAAGAATTGTGAATTCAAAACTTGAACAAACAATTATTTGCTTAGGTACATGGAATTAATTAATAAAATATAGTATTTATTAGGAGATACAATGGAACAAAATCTACGATTTGCCGCAACATATAGAGATGATATGTGGATAACTATACAATTTATGGAATTAAAAAAGGGAGATTTGTTCTATCTTTTTGAGCCTGATGGAACAAGAGTTTACGATGAAAATAGCAATTTAGTATTTCGAGCAGAAACAGACGCTTATTATAATAATAATAACATTGGAGCTATCCAATATACAATTCCTCGGCATGAATTGAAACTTATTTCACAATCAGCGTGGAGCAATGAGTAAACATGGAAAAAACAAATCTTGAAAAAACAATGGGATTATTTGATGAATTAGGTATTGATTATGGTTTTTTCGAATACGATGACTTCGATGAAATTGACATACAATCTTATCTGGTAGTTTTCATATTTGATAAACATGGTGATTTTATGGAAATCAATAACTACGCTTAAATAAAAAGATAATTTTATGGGAGAATATTATGACTTCTAAAACAGATAAAAAAAGAAGAAAACAACTTTTATTACAACAAAAATTTCCCAACGATTGTTTTTGTGATATTGATCATTCTTTCTCAGATGAAGAATTTATAGAAGAAAGATCATGGTATAATGAATTTCCCGTACTCGTGCCTCCCCGTTGGGAAACTAATAAATATTACAGATGTCCTATTTGTGGAAAAGAATACGCTGATTATGTATTAATAGCATGAATTTTATGAGTACATTATTAAAAAACAACTCCAAAAATGCAATAAAGTACTTCATTGTGAATAATGACAATATAGTAGCAGTTATATATGAGCATGAAGAATATGGACGAACAATGGTTATTGAAAAAACAGTAGATATAAATTGTGCCGTTGAAATATTCGAAAAGAATGGTGATAAGATGATAGATATGGATTTTCTTGAATATATTGCATCCATGCTACCTGTATATAAACCGAAATAACATTATGGACATATTTGAAGAAAAGCCAAAAGTCAATCCCGCTAAAACTAAAAAACCCAACAAACAAAAAAGTAGTAATCATCGAGATAATAAAACAGGCGCACATACTACAATTGGTGGCAGAGGAATTGTAGGAAGAATAAAGGATAAAAATAAAAATGGAAAATAAAACCTTAGATAAATGCGGAAACAACATAGTCTCTGGTTGCTACATTGTATATGGACATAATCTAGGCCGATGTGCAGGGTTGAAATTTGGCAAAGTTTTAAAAGTAGAAGTCAACGAAGATATTAATTTCTATTCCGGCAAAATAGAATATTATTACAAAATCTCAGTAATTGGCGTAGACGATGATTGGAACTTTCAAGAACCAAAACTTTCCAAAAAAGGAATCCTACAATTTCCTGAAAGAATTATCGTGTTGCCATTTGAAATGTTACCTGAATATGCTCAGAATTTATTAAAGGATGTTTAAGATGCATACTTATAAAATCGAATATACTAACAACACCTCATATCTCATGGTAGCAGATAAATACGAATATGATGAAAAGCTAGATTGTTTTATGTTTTATAAATCTTGTAGTAAAAAAGCATTATTGATTGTGCCAAAAAGCAACGTTCTTTATATTGTGGTTAGATAAAAATATAATGAAAAATAACTTTTATTTAAAGGTAGGTAAAATTTATGACCCAACTGGAAGAAATTATTACTTCGTTATACGATTTTAGGATAACGGACGATTGGGATGACATTAGAAAACAAGAAATATTTATTGGTATTTATGATTTAAGCAATGCCCTTGAAGAACTAACAAAAATAAATGCAAGCATTATTTACAATCGTGTGTTTGGAGGAGTGGCTTTTAATATTAGCTACAGCCTTCGAGGAAATCTTGCCCATGCCTATGTAAACAGTATTTCCTATCAGCCTAATATTAAAATTATAGAAATAATTAGATTTTTAACTGTTCATGAATTATGGCATGTGTTTGATATTCGTAATGCAATCTCTGTTAATTTTATTAAAGAAAGAGAAGGAGTTTATACACCATCGGGTAAATTTATAACAGGCTGGAATCCAATTAGGCAAGGTTATTATCGCGATGGTGGTATTGTTGCTCCTGACAATGGATATTTATCCGACAACTGGAAAAAAGGTTATAGAATCCACCCTCCAGAAATGTATGAAGGTGGTAGAATTACAGAAGATTTAGCCGATATGTTAAGAAATTTTGTTTATAAATCTTTTGCCGCAAATGAAGCGGGGGAAACATTGAACAGATGGTTTGAAAATAAAATGATAATGTGGTTGAAGCCTTATTTGGATGTTGATGAAGAATCATAAATAACTATAATTTATAATATATAAAGGAAAATTAAATATTTATAATGTGGTCTTATTACGGAAGAAAAAAGAAAATTATTAAGAAATATCCTAAGCCTATTTATTCTAAAATCATTGAACCATTTGCAGGAACAGCAAGTTATGCTTATCAATATTGGGAAAACGATATTATTATTTGTGATATATATGAAAAAATCGTAAAAATATGGAAATATCTGCAACAAGCAAGACCGAGTGATATATTGAAGTTGCCAGACGTTGAAAATGCAGAATATATCAAAGATAAGCATCAGTGGTTATGTGATGAAGAAAGATGGCTGATAGGTTTTTGTATAAATAATGCTAGTCCAATGCCAAAACATACTGCCGGAAGAATGAATTTCAATTCTTGGAATAGAGATAAAAAATATATTTCTGAAAACTTATATAAAATCAAACATTGGCAGATAGTTCAAGATGATTATCGCAATCTTAAAAATGAAATTGCTACTTGGTTTATAGATGCACCTTATCAATTTCAAAAGCTGTACGTTCACAATAAAATAGATTATAATAGTTTGAAAGATTATTGCTTATCTAGAAATGGTCAAGTAATTGTTTGTGAAAATTCAAGTGCTAATTGGATGGATTTTACGCCATTGGTAAAATTATCAGGACAGAGAACAAAAACGTTGGAAGTTATGTGGTATAGAGAATGAGAAAATGAAAAAATACATTATTCATCCCGGCTATATAGTATCTAAAACCGATAGACAAAGACATTATATCGGGGTTGCACAACTTATACATCTTTACAGGGTTAATCCAAAAGAATGTATTGCAAATGCAGATGATTTTTATAAAGGATATAATCAAGCTGACTATATTCATTTGTATCCTCGATTCGATGGAGATTATACAATAAAAAATGAAAGAATATAAGCATGTAATTTTTGATTTTCTTAAATTGGATAGGGATATAAACAAACTAGTTTATATATGCGCCGGTAAAACAGAAACGGGTATAGGTTTTGATTTAGGATTAGTTTGTTGGTATGAACCTTGGAATCAATATGTTTATCAGGATACAAGTCATGGTTTTTATAGTGAAAGTTGTTTAATTGATATTGCTGATTTTGTGTCTAAAATCAATAGCAAAATGAAAAAGTGATTTTATAAGGAGTAAATAAAATTGTCTAACGAAGAATCTAGATTAAGAGCAATTCGAAAAAATTATGGATTTCAAAAAAGATATAAAAATCATCTTTGCCGATATTGCAAACATCTTACTTATTGGGATTGGTATCGATGCAATGCAAAGAATTTTAAAATTTGGGATTATGGTATAATAGAAATATATACTTTTATCAAAAATTATATAAAAGAAATTATTGAAATTCTTTCGTTAGAATATAATTTCCAACAGCGATATAAAGAATTCCTAAAACTTTTACCGGATAAACCTATAAAACGTTGTAAGAAATACAAATATCAGTATAGAGATAAATTTTGGAAAGAAGAATAAAACAATGACTAAGATAAATTCATGGCAATGTGATATTTGCAAGAAAGAAATTAGACCAGGAGATTCGGAATATCTCAATAGCATGACCATAAATATTCTCATACCTCAAGCATCGATGTATTTTCCAGAAATACAATATAATTTCAATGATGTTTGTATAAATTGCAGGGAACAATTAATTGTTGCTATTGATGATTTCCTACGAGAAAGTAAAACCTAAAATGAAAACCCCAATAAATTATGAATTAGATTATTCTAGCATGTGGGAAAACTGGCAAAATATTACTCACCCCAATGTTCCAGATTGGGTGTATAATATCTGGAAGAGATTTTGTTGCAAATATGGCTGGCATTTATTTGATGAAGTTGGTTCACCATCTGGACACATGCTATCTTGTGATGCTTGTGGATTGAGTATTCGGATTGATGATAATAAATATCTAGAAGATACTTTTGAGTATTGGATGGATAATTTTGAATAAGAATGGAGAAAAATAATATGTTGATAAACGCCCGTACTGCTAGAGCAATGGTATTAGCATCAAGAGAAAAATTTTGTGAAAATTTTGAAACAGAACATTCTGAAATTGCTGAATGTTTAAATGACATAATCTCACATGCGGCTCAAGAAGGAAAATATACCACCTTTTCAATTCCACTATCGTTTTTTAATGAAATTGAAGCAATTGTTATTTATGAAATGCAAACATATTTAGCCTATAAAGGATATGCTAGTAAAGGAATCTTTGTTGGTTCCGATGCGGAACCAATTAGTTGTTTATTGATTTCTTGGGATTATCAAGATATTCAATAAATGAAAATTGAATTTTATTGGAGAATAATAAGTGAACTATATAATATTCGATCTGGAAGCAACTTGCATAAAGGATAAATATAAAACCTTTCGAAACGAAACTATTGAAATTGGTGCTGTTAAAATTATTCAAAGAGAAAATGGACAATTAGAAATAATCGATACTTTTGATAAATTTATTAGGCCCAAACTCAATTTAATTCTTAGTAAATTCTGTAAAGAATTAACCAGTATTCAGCAAGAGGATGTAAATTTTGCTCATTCATTTCCAACTGTAATTAACGAATTTAAAGAATGGATTGGAAATGAATACATGCTTTGTTCCTGGGGTTTCTATGATCAGAAGCAACTTGAAAATGATTCAATTTTATATGGATTGAATAGTTTCTGGACAAATAAACACATTAGCCTAAAACATCAATTTCCTGATATAATGCAACTATCTAAACCTTGTGGATTAAATAAGGCATTAAAACTATCGGGCATATCGTTTGAAGGCACACATCATCGAGGAATTGACGATGCTAAAAATATAGCTAAAATATTTTGTAAATATTTTAATTATTGGAAATTTGGTTAATATATAAAAGGAGAAATTTACAATGAACAATAATTTGACTGAAATCGTATTTATCTTGGATCGAAGTGGTTCTATGCAATCTCTTGTAGATGATACCATTGGAGGATTTAATTCATTCGTTGAAAATCAAAAGAAACTGCCGGGAGAAGCGCATCTTACCACTGTTTTATTTGATGAAATGTATGAGATTTTACATAATGGAGTTAATTTAAAATCCATCAACCCTCTCACGCGCACAGAATACTATGCTCGTGGTATGACTGCTTTATTAGATGCAATCGGCAAAACCATTAACACTGTTGGAGAAAGACTTTCCGATATGAATGAAAAAAATCGCCCTCATAAAGTGATTTTTGTAATTACTACAGATGGTGCAGAAAATGCTAGTAAAGAATTTAATCAACAACAAATTAAATCCATGATTGAACATCAGACTAATAGATATAATTGGGAATTTGTTTTTCTTGGCGCAAACATGGATGCAGTTAGTGTTGGCGATTCATATGGAATTACTCGTTCTGCAACCTATAGCGCCACATCCGAAGGAACAAAAAGTGTTTACGGTGTTGCATGTGCCTTTGTATCTAATTCTCGTCGTGATGCCGATGCTGATGAAAATTGGGCTGAAGGATTAGAGTAATTAATAATAAAATAGTATTTTTATTTTTTGGAGTATAATAAATATGGATAGAAAATTAGCAAGTATTCAGTCAATCGTGGCATTAAACCCTATTCCTAATGCTGACAGAATTGAAAAAGCAACCATTTTAGGTTGGGAAGTAGTTGTAGCCAAGAAAGATGATTTTAAAGTTGGTGACTTAGTTGTTTATATTGAAGTAGATTCCATTGTTCCAAACCGACCAGAATTTGAATTTTTGAAAGATAAAAAATTCAGAATCAAAACTATTAAATTAAAACAACAAGTTAGTCAAGGTTTAGTCATGCCGTTGTCTATCCTGCCCAAAGGAAAATATAACAAAGGCGATGATGTAACTAAACTTTTAAATATTAAAAAATACGATCCTCAAGGTGATCTAGAGCAGAAATTGCTTAATGAAAAACTTGATCGCGATAAAAACAAACTATCTCGATTCCTATCTCGCTATCCCTGGTATCGTAAATTATTTAAATTTCTCCAACCTAAAAAATCCGGTTTTCCAAGTTTTATTAAAAAAACCGACGAAGATCGAATCCAGCTTTTTCCGGGGATTTGCGAAAGAGAAAAGGATACAATTTTTGAAGTAACTGAAAAATTAGATGGTCAATCTCTAACTTGTTTTCTAGTGAAAAACAATAAACGCTTTTTAGGTTTTGGAAAGAAGTATACATTTGGTGTTTGCAGTAGAAATCTTCTTCTAAATAAACCAGATAATAGTTCTTGGTGGACAATTACTAGACAACTTGATATTGAGAATGTTTTAATGAACCTTATTGGAAACGAACAATACATTGTTCTTCAGGGAGAAATTATCGGGGAAGGCATTCAAGGAAACAAATATGGAATTAAAAAATATGATTTTTATGCATTCAATTTAATTTTTCCAAATAAAAAAACAAATAATTCTTTTGCCGCACATCTTCTATCATTATGGGGAATTAAATTTGTACCCGCTTTAGATAATAACTTCAATCTAAAGCCTACAATTCAAGAAATGGTTGAATTCGCAAAAGGTAAATCTACCATTGCAGACACTCAAAGAGAAGGTGTAGTTGTTCGAAACTATGATAAAAATATTAGTTTCAAAGTTATCAATCCTGATTTTCTATTAAAATACGACGAATAAATAAGGAGAAAATTATAATGAATAGTAGTGAAGAATTAAGAGTTAAATTTTATAAAGTAATAAATGAATTTGATTTTAATCAAGTTGCAAAAGCTATGAAAGCCTTGGATTGGACTTGGGGTGGAAGCAGTCAACCTCCAACCATTGTGGAAATGGTAAGTTGTTGCTGGAATTTATTTGATGCATATTATGAAAATTTTTGTAAAAATGATGCAGAATATGCCGTTATTTCCAGTGGAGGATTTAAAGTTTCATTCCATAGAGAAATAAGCAAGTATGACATTAAAGTTGTAGACCTAGAATTCGTTATTGAAGAAATGTCATCTTCTTATTTATAAAATGAAATGATTGTTTTATCCTCTATGGTCGGAAAAAATGAAGATTTAATTCCCAATATTTTAGAAATATATGGTAAGAATGTAAAATCAATAACAGATTTGACTTACGGAAATGGCAATTTCTGGAAGAAAGTAGATACTTCTAAATACGCCTTTTTTCCATCCGACATAAAAACAAATGGAATTGACTTTAGAAATTTGCCTCACGGTGATAATTCTTTTGATATGGTAGTATTCGACCCTCCTTATATGCACTCTTCTCCAACCCCAATTCGAGAAGATTTAGATAAAACATATAGAAATAACGATAAAGGAGGTTGGGGAGCGGAATACGTTTATAATCTTTACCGACAGGGAATGAAAGAATCCTATCGAATTTTACAACCCAAAGGAATCTTATTGGTAAAATGTCAAGATCAAGTGGAAAGTGGTAAAAATTATTTTGACCATATCGAAATTTATAATATAGCTACTAAAGAATTGGGTTTTCTGGCAGAAGATTTATTCGTTCTCACTAGACAAGGCGTACCCATGATGCGCCACCCTTATCAACTTCATGCTAGAAAAAATCATTCTTACATGTGGATTTTTAGAAAATAAATAATAATAAAGGAGATAATTTAATAATATGAGTACAATTTTAAACTACGGCGAATGGAAAGACTTACTAAAAAAGGGCATTGGAGATAAACAAATTCCAGATATTCTTGCATCTTGGCGCGAAGATAGAATTAAACTTCTTGAACAAATTACCACGCTAACTAATCAAGTCTCTGCATTTCAACAAAAAGAACTCGACAAAGGATTAGCAAACAAAGTAACAAATACATTAAACGATGCTCGTAAAAGTAAACAACGATGAGTGATCAATTTATTCCAAATGAAGATACTGGCGATACTGGTGATATTGAAGCCTTCGATAATGAATGTGAAGTATTTGATAAAGTATTTGATTATGATATTACAGAAGTAGAAGGCGCTGAATATGATTGGAATGAAAACGATTTAGACACTGAAATATTAAATTATGACTGAATTTCAGAAGCATATAATCGAATTGGGAATACTAACATATCTGGATAAATCAGATAAACCTTGTTGGTGGACACATTATAATTTATTATTGTTTACCAATGAACTATGTAGTTTTCGAAACAACGAAAAAGGATATATACGCAATGAAAATTATTGGTGCTAGTTATGAAATTCTAACTCCTATTAACGGAGAAGAAATACTAAAATTTCTAGAGTTAGCGGGTAGAACATCTTATAAAAGCGAAGATCGAATTACGCCCGATTCCGCAAGAAAATTCATCAGTGCTATTATTAAAAGTGGTCATGAATCGGTTATTGAACATGTTATTGTTAGTGTAAGGATTATTTGTGACCGTGGTTGTTGCTACGACGATCAAACCAAAGTTCTTACTGAAAATGGATGGAAGTATTTTAAAGATGTAAGTGCAAATGACATTTTCTATAGCTTAGACGATAATGAAAATATTGTTAAAATAAAAGGAATTAAGAAAATAGAAATTTTATATAACGGTCAAATGCATCACTATAAATCTACACAAATTGATTTAATGGTTACACCAAATCATAATATGTGGGTTTTTGATTTTGATAAACGTTCCAATAAAACAAGAACTTGGAAATTTATTGAATCAAATCAAATGAATAATAAAAGATATGTATTTAATAAATCTGCCAAATCAAAACTCAATATTATTCAACCCAAGAAAATAAAAATTCCTGAAATATTTATTCCGCGTGGATTTTACAATAAGAAATATCCAGAATTAGAATTTGAATCTAATGCGTTTTGGGAATTAATAGGATGGTGGGTTACAGACGGATCAATAAATTATCCTAAAAATGGTAGTGGAAAGCGTTGTATTATTTCTCAAAAAAAAGAATTTGGCAGACAGAGAATTAAAGAATTACTCAAATCTCTAAACATTGACTTTTATGAGGAAGATGATGGATATCGTATTAATTGTCCTCAATTATTACGTTGGCTTGCCGATAATTTTTTAAGAAGTGGAGATACTCGAAAAAGTTATTATTGCAAAATTCCAAGATGGATGTTTAACCTTTCATCACTAGATATCGAAAATTTATTGAAGGGAATTATTGGAGGGAATGGAACAAAGCATACTGGTGGAAAGGGATATCAAATTTATACTGGGAGTAAGGATTTTGCGGAAGATTTAGTTGAACTTTGTTTGAACATTGGTTTAGCAGCAAATATTTATATTGTTCCACCAAAGAAAAGGTTATTTCCAGGTAGGAAAAATACTACCATGTGTCGAGAACAATATGTTGTTTCTATTGTAACTACAACCAAACCCATGTTTGATAAAAGAGTTGCTTGTAGAAACGAAATTCAATATTCCGGCTATGTCTATTGTGTCGAATTACCTCAATATCATCGATTATATGTTATGAGAAACGGTAAACCTGTTTGGTGTGGAAATTCACACGAATTGGTTAGACATAGAATCGCAAGTTATACTCAGGAAAGTAGCCGTTACTGCAACTACAGCAAAGCAAAGTTCGGTAAAGAAATTACGGTTATCAAACCCCTGGATTGGGAAGAAGATTCTTTGTCCTATCTCATGTGGAAAGATGCTTGTGAAAATTGTGAAAGAAGTTATTTCATTCTACTCGAAGAGGGTGTGACCCCTCAACTGGCTCGAAATGTACTTCCACATTCTTTAAAAACAGAACTGTTTATGACGATGAATCTGAGAGAATGGAGGCATTTCTTCAAGGTGAGAACACCATCTGATGTTCACCCTCAAATGAGGGAAATTACAATTCCAATGCTGAGAGAGTTTCAGGAAAGAATTCCTGTTATTTTTGATGATATTCTTATAAAGGAATAATGTAAATGAATGAAAATAAAAGTTGCAATCAAGGGAATTTACAAATTAAATTTCACTGGCTAGGAATTGTATTTATTTTAAGTATGGTTTTTTATGGATGTGTTGCATGTGGTCTTACTAGATTTCTTTTTTAGTAAAAATGGTCTTGACAAAATAATTGTTGCGTGATAATATTTACATTAATTCATAATGCATAATATTAAAAGGATAATATGCCCCATAAACCGAAGATCAATCAAATAGAAACACCAAACATTGTTCAAGGCAGAGATACTTTTCAAACTCCTAATTACGCAGTTGAGCTACTGATTCCCTTTATTCCCAAGCATATTAAATATGTTTGGGAATGCGCTTGTGGTGATTGTAAAATTTCAAATGTCCTTAAACAATATGGGTTTATCGTGAAATCAACTGATTTAAAATATGGTATAAATTTTTTAAATGAATCATTTCCTTTTTCCAATGAATTTAAAAATGAATCTATGATTATTACGAATCCACCCTATTCTTTAAAACGTAAGTTTTATAATAAGTGTAAGGAACACGGTGTCTTATTCGCATTACTAATTCCCGCTGATTATTGTGGATGGTTAATTGATTCCATCCGTTGTGATGGTTCTGAAAAAATAATTCCAGATAGGCGCATTGATTATATTACTCCAACTGGAAAAAACGGAATGGAAGGTAGTTCATGTTTCACAGTCTATGGTTAACAAACGGATTTCAATTAGGAAAATCAGAAACATTTGTAAGTTTAACAAATGAAATGAAAAAAAATATATAGTTTATAATACATAAAGGAGATTTCACAATGGCTAAAAATCCTAAAAAAGCAAAAAAAACATTCTGTATTATTTCAGATAACGATGGTCATAATTATATTTGCCAATCAGATAAGGTAGAAGAAGCTAAAGAATATTTTCAATTTGTCGAATCAGATATGGCAGATGATAAATTCGAGGAAGAACCAGAGTGGTTAATTTATGTCAATGGCCCTGTTAGCAAGGTGCATTTTACCCACTTTAGCATTGAAGAAAAGGAAAATAAAAGTTATTAATATGAATACCGATAATAAATATTACATTGTTACAATGTACCGATGGGGAGATAAAGACCTACGTTCCTATGTACTTGGTGTATACGACGATTTGGAATTAGCGACAAAGGAAGGAGAAATCGAAAGAACATTCCGTGGAAATAAGTATTCTCCCGAAATTGTTCACATGCAACTAAATGTTAGCGAAGGTGGTACAATACATAAATCTTTCAAAAATAATAAGAATAGTAATAATAGTAGTGGCATCCCATCTGCCGCTTCCCCTGATAATTCCCCATACTACTACCAATCTGAATTTTTTGATTGGTGTCCATAAATTCGACAATTCGGCAATTCAACAAGTAAGTTTATAAATTTATAATAAATAAGGAATATACAACTTGAATAAGAAATTAAAAACCTACTATGAATTCGATGATGTTTTAGTCAAACCGATTCCTTCTTATGTAAATTCGAGGGATGATGTAGACATTTCAGTACGATTATCTGATAATTTTTCTCTAAAATTTCCTCTAATTGCATCCCCAATGCGGGAAATTGTAGATGCTAAATTTGCGGCAAAACTTTCAGACTTAGGAGGTATTGCTATTCTCCATCGTTTTTATGATACAGATGATGAAATGTATGCAGAAGCACAATCTTTGCAAGGCAAAAATTTTGGGGTTTCAATTGGATTAAATGATGATAGGTATATTAGATTATTAGAATATAATCCTAAAATCCTGGTAATAGACATTGCTAATGGCTATCTCGAATCTCTTAATAGGTTTTGTGAAGAAGTAAAAAATTATATTGTAAAAAACAATTATGATACATTACTATGTTCTGGAAACGTATGCGATAGTAAAGGTGTAGACAATCTCAAAAATAATGGCGTAGATATTGTAAGGTTTTCAATCGGTTCTGGTAATTTATGTACAACTCGAAAAGTTACTGGAATTGGTATACCTATTGTTTCAGCATTGCAAGAAGTTTCCAATATTTCAGACATTATTATTTGTGCAGATGGTGGAATCAATTCTAGTGGTAATTTTGTCAAGGCAATTGTTGCAGGAAGTGACTTGTGCATGGCAGGTTCTATTTTTGGTAAAACCCACGAAAGCCCCAACAACGGATACATTTATGGAATGGCAAGTAAAAAATTAAATGAAAGAATGTATACTCGTATTAAATCAATTGAAGGAATCGAAAAATCAATTGAAAAAGAATACTCCCTTGAAGAGTTTATAGATGAGTTTTCATTCGGAGTTAAGAGCGCAGCGACCTACTTAAACGCACGTAATCTGTATGAAATGTGGCTACACGGCGAATTTATTATTTTGAAATAATAAATACAAAATAAAAAAGGAGAATTTATAATGGATAAAAGGTTGTATTCTGTAAAAAGTCATAATTTGGAAATGGTTAGCAATAGATCAGTTGTAACAAATAAAGGCCAAAACCTCGCTGTTTATGTAACCAAAGTAACCCTACTTGCAAGAAATTTATCTTTTGAACAAGCTAAGAAAATCCGAAACGAAAACAAATCTCTCAACGCGAGTATC
>Ga0209416_1000845_pt1 | contig 26275 bp, 25 predicted proteins | sample RifGroF1_FD_184001 | JGI IMG/M metagenome (GOLD analysis project Ga0209416, IMG submission 184001) | Groundwater microbial communities from Rifle, Colorado, USA - Groundwater F1 (SPAdes) (version 2) | ecosystem: Environmental > Aquatic > Deep subsurface > Groundwater | place: Rifle, Colorado...
GGTAAAAAAAATTCCCGTACGGTCACAATAGCCATAATTTTGCTAATTGTGTTTATTTTGATACTTATTTTATTTTTATATCTAATCCGTAGGCCGGCGCTTTTTGGAAGCTTTGCTCAAAGTAGCGGCAGTTCCTCCAAATCCACAACCACCACAAGCAGTGTAATTACACCACAGGAGATTTCTTTTGACAACTCGTACATATTTGCGTCTCCTTTGAGAGCCGCCACCAGTGTAGAGCTTGTCAGAATAACTGTGTATGTCCTGGATGGCCAGGGAATGGGTGTTTCCGGGCAGAAAGCGGTTCTTGGAGGGGGAAGCACGGTACTTCATATATATCCGGTAAACGATGTCACAGACGAGTCAGGAAGGGCAGTTTTTGACATTTCTGCGGATAGTTCCGGGCTTTACATAATTGAAGCTTCAGTGAACGGCAAAAAGCTTAACCAAAAAGTTAGCGTCAATTTTGATTAACCTTCTTACTTCTTAGAAGTTCCTGATATCTTTCGACTATATTTGAATACTTTTGATCGTTTTCTGTAATGGTGGTTTTCTTGACACCTTTCTTTCGTTTATGGGTAACTATCAAGGTAACGGCCAGGAGAATTAAAATAATTAAAAGCTGCAAGAGTAATATTCTCGGCCAAACCAGGAAGGTCTTCATATATATCCAAAAACTTTCCCATAAATATCGCCCTTGAGATAGGGTTTCAAATTTCAAAGTATTGCTTTTGGGAGATTTATTACCATCCGTGTATTTTGTTATAGCAAAGACTCTCCAGGTGGTACTGTCGTTTGTGGGCATATTAAAGCTATAGTTTCCATCCGCATCGGAGGCAATAGTATAATTTGGAATATAATAAGCCAGGACCTGCCTGACCAATTGAAATCCAAGAACTCCTTTCTTAATTTCCGGGCGGGCGAGCTTTATTTCAACTGTTGAATTGGGGATTGTCTTGCCTTGCGTAGACACCTCGCTTCCCAGATTGGTTTCCGGCGCACCTATACTAATCGTCGGTGGCAAGATTACCGGTCCCACATTAAAAAAATAGTTTCCGCTTCCAATCGGAGGAATACAGGTTGGGGGAGTAACCCTTCTTTCGCTGTCTAAGGCAGTAATGCAAAGTTCAGGGAAATTAGCCGTATTAGGAAGATATACTAAGTCGAAAGAATAGTATCCATTTGTCCCGGAGTTGGTATTTTGGTCCACGCCAATACCAGAAAGCTCCACAAGGCTTTGGGGAGGTCCGTACCCCCAGATAGTCATCTTAGGAATTCCAATGGTCGCAGAAACGATTATGTTGGGTCGTACGATAACTTTTTCGGGAGACAAAATGGCACTTTGGGCACCATCAGCCTCAAAAAACAATACCAATGTGGCTAATACAAAAGAAAGTTTAAGTTTCACTAATTTAGTTATACTTTATTTTACTTGTTCAATGAAGATTCATCTTTGGAACTTGGGGCCAATTCCGATATTTTGTCCTTCAAAGTTTCCTTGAGTTTCTCAAGTTCTTCTTTCTCTTCCGTAAGTTCTTCTTCGAGCTTCTTTTCCTTCTTGGTGAATCTGTTGGTAATGATGATTATGATAAGGATGATTATGATAATTCCAAGAAGTGTTACTATGGCGACCTTCCAGGGGAATACCCAGAAGTTTAGGTTAGCAGTTAGGGCTTTACCTGATTCACCGTAGGTTGCGTCAAAGCTTGCAGTAAACTTACCAACCATCCATTTGGTGCCTAGCTTTGAAACAATAGTTCTTGAAGCATCAGGGAAGATGTTTGTCTCGCTTAATTCAACCTTGGCAACCTCGGCTCCGAACATGTTTTTTACACTGACCTGACCCTTCGGGGTAATGTGGTAGTCACCACTATTTTTAATTTCGGTGGTGATTGCGACCGGACCGTATTCAGAAAATCCCGGTGCGTTAAAGCTAACAATATTTGCTCCCTCGGCAACAGGACCTGATACTCTGAGATAGACAAGGCCCGCGATTCTCATTGAAACACTGGCAGCTTCCTCCTGCTTTGCACCGCTGGCTTCCGGAACGTTGGATGTAGGCTCAAAAAAGACAGCAAAATATTTTCCACCGGGGTTTGCATTTGAAGGAATTCTTATTTTACCGTCTATAATGACCATCCCTGCAGCGGGTATTGTACCTTTTTCGGTACTTAAACTTACCCATTGAGCAGCCGCATAGCGGTTGGATAGGGTAGTAGGACCTTCCAGGAAGCTTGGGGAACCATCATTATTGTCCACTATAAAGTCTGCTACCTTGAATGTTCCTGATATAGGCTCCGTTCCTGTATTGTAAAATCTTACGGCAAAGCTGGCGATTTTTCCAGGATCTGCTTCAAGTGTTTGTCTTGCGGGAGCAACTACAAGTGGAATAATGTTCTGGGCGGAAGTTTTTTTGGAGTAGACAAATAGTGAAACTGCTACGACAAAAAGAGCAATTAAAATCTTATAATTCGTGCTTAGTTTTTGCGGATTAGTATTATGTTTCATGGGCAGATTTATTTAAATTAGAACGTTGCCGTTGCCGTGTACTTAATTTTATTATAGTAATAACCGGCAGGTTGTGTTCCTGAAACTGAGATCCTGTAACAAGCATACACTTGTTTTGCTGAAACTGGACCGGCATTTGACATAATGGTCTGTTTTGTCTCCGGAACCTCCTGATCCGGAATTTGCTTAGCCGTAAAATTACCTCCATGAACAAAAGCAGCATCCGTTCCGCCTCCTGCTGCGTTGTCAAGTGTGTACCCAAATCCATTATTAGTTGCGGTAGTCCATGCTCCAGAAACTAATTCGGTGCAGCTTCCCGAGTCACAGGTTGTGTCCTTGATACAGTCGTTTGCCTCACCGGCAGTAGCACCCGTACAGGCAATTCCATTCATACCCATCTGGTCATTTTCTTCTATTTTGACTGTATACCCGCCGCCAGCGTTTGTTGAAACGGTTAGAATTTGCTGTGCATCAAGGAATGTGTTGGCGGTTGCAATCGTACCCCAGGGAATAGCGGTTGCAGTCGAATCGGTAGTCGAAGCAGTTCTTGTTACTCCACAATATGTACCTGTATCAGCAGTTACTCCCGTAACGGTGAATGAAAGTGACTGATCAACAGTTGCCGAAACCAAAACTCCTTCAACGGGTGCAACTCCTACGCTTGCTGAATCCAAAGTGTTGTTACTGCCGTCCCTGGTAAGTATGGAAATTTTATAATTGTCAGCCTGTCCTTGACTACGGCCTGTAGAGAATGGAGTGGGATTAACAAGATTCGGAACAACTACAGTTACTGTTGCACCGGCACAGGAGTTGGTTGCTTTTGTAATAGTAATAGTTCCGCTGGCTGAGGCCACACTTGGGGTATTCCAACCGCCTGTACAGGTGCCACCTGTTGAGCTGACATTGACACTTGTTGGTTCTAGTTTATTAAAATCAAAGCCGTTGGTTGTTCTATCGGTTCCAACATCCGGAATTCCGTCATTAACGTTCCCGGATGAAGCTACCGGAATTGTGACAAAGATATTTCCTCCGACTGGTATGGTGTTAACCAGAGTAAAAGTCATTGTTAAACTCCCAGATTGTGTCGCTGTAACGTATCCGTTTGTGTCGACATTTTGTGTAAGTGGGGAAGAAAGGCTGAAGGTGGTGGTACTTGAGACATTTGCCACCGTATAACCGACACTCCCTATACAACCGGTTATGCCTTGGTTCAAAAAACAAACAGGATCGCTTGGAAAAAGATGATTAGTATCTTTATCTGAGCTGGCATTGTCGATAGTTATCGTCGATGTTCCTGATGTACCATTAGTCGTGTGCGCGCGGTATGAAAGCCGGGGGTTACTTAAGGTAGCTGATGAATTTGTAAGCGAGGCTGCTTTAGTTTCAGAGGGGTAAAGAGATTTAAGTGCAAACAGGGAGAAAGCTAAAGAAAGGGATAAAGAAACGAAAAACACAGAAAATGTTGCAAAATTTATTTTTGTATTTACGTTTTTCATGACCTAAGCACCTATTACGCTAGCTACTATTCATCATTATTAAGCTACGATTAATTGTTGTCAAGAGGATTCCTCGCCTTGTTTTTGGTGTTTTTTATGATATTTAAAATCGCGAATATAAAAATGAACACAAAAATTATGGAAAAAGGAAAGGCGATTGTGGTTATAGTTTCTTTTTGTAAATCTGTTTCACCGTCGGCAGAAACTTCCAGTGTTGATTTATAAATTCCCACGAGTACCTTATAGCTAGCTTCGCAAGAAATGGTCTCTTCATCCTTTAAACACGGAATGTTTCTTACCGAGTCCGAAATAACATTTAGAGGAGCGAGCGTTAGAGTTTCTGCCTTTCCAAACCAGGGTTTTATTGTTATTTGGCCATTTGATTTGAAAAGGTATGAACCCAAATTACCAATCCTTACGCTAAAATCCAACTTCCCTAAAGAATCAATTATTTTAGGTGCCGAAAATTCAGTAATTTCAAACATTTTTTCCGGGTTACCGTCTTTTGAAACAGATATAAGGAGGTTGGACCCTATTCTTGCCTGATTGGTAGGGCCTGTGGGGGTAATTCCGCCGGGCACGTCGTTTCCTAACTCATATAATAGTGTAAAGTAATAATCTTTTTCGGAAGCGTTTGACGGGGGAGATATTTTAACAAGAACATCTTGATGGGCTCCTCCGGCCATGTAAAATTTTTCTCCGAAGCTACTTACAGGTGAGATTATACTAAACCAGGATGCAAAAGGGTGGGAGCCGGTGATGGCATTTTCTTCATCAAGTAATGGATTTCCGTTTTCTCCTTGGGCATCGAAAGGAATAATGTAAATACTTGCCATTCCGTCCTCACCGTCATTTGTAATAGTAAAAGTTTGGGTGACGGTTTTACCGGGGATAATCATGATTTCATTAATCGGAGGAGTAATAGAAAGACCGAGGGACTGTGCCCTTGCAGGGCAATTAATAATTAAGAATGTAAAATTAATAATTAAAGACAGAATAAGTGAGGCAAGAAATTTTCTTTTAAAATTGTAAATTGTAAATTGTAAATTATTCATTGTTAAAAACTCGGTATTGCTGTAAATAAAATTTTATTCTGATAACGCCCGCTACCCTGAACTCCCGATATGTTTACTTTATAAGTTATTGTAGCGGTTCTACTTCTGCCCACATTGGCATTTATCATTACGATTTGGTCCGTTTGCGACAGACCGGCATTGGCAAAATGCCGGAAGTATGTCGAATTAATAAAATCTGAGGGAATATCCTGCCCCGACATGTTATATCCGAATCCATAAGTTGTAGCTTGAGACCAAACCCCTGCAGCAGATTCCGTACAAGTTCCCGCATCACAAGTTGCATCAGGTATTGATTGCCCTCCTGAGGTTTGCAGAGAGCCGGACTCTCTTGTTGTTACTTTATACCCGCCTGCACCTCCCGCAGACACAGTTAAAGTACTTGTGAGTGTTACCGGGGTACCGGGAATTAATGTGCCAAAGTTAATTAGAAAATTACTCATTGAGAAAGAGAAAGGAATGATTGAGTGGATATATTGAAATCCGGAACGAACTCTGTAACCGCTTGATGAATAAAGTCCCGGGGCAGTTTGGCCAATGGTGGTATCCAGTTTATAGCCGGAAGAAGAGGGGATTCCTGCTCCTGAGTTAAAATTCGGCATTTGTATTATGTAATTTGGCGATACAATCTTGGCTTGCCCTTGAACATCCTGTGGCAAAACGTAAATGGCCAATAAGAAAAATAGTGTTGTCAGAAAAAATAAACTTTTTGGAGATACCATGTTATTTACCGATCTCTTTCTTCATCTTCATACCGCTTAAAAAGAGCTCATAGATTTGTTCATAAAGGTCATTTATTTTTCCTTTTTTCTCGGTACTCAGATTCGGGTCTTTTAGAAGTTCACTGAGATATTTCTGAATTTTGACAAGTTTCAATCTGAAATCTCCATCTGTCCAGATATTAACTTCTTTTTCCTGAGACTTAATTTCCTCAATAAAGTCCTGACCGACACTTTTTAGCACTTGTATTTTTTGTTCATTTTTAAGGATTTCTATATATTGCCGTCCAAACATGGCTGAGATGGGGGCTATGGCCAAAAGTGAAACAATTTGCAGGATCTCTGCCCAGAAATCTGCGCGCGGGGTGAGAAAAAACAGTATTGCAAAAACAAGGGCAGCAACTATTGATGTGGCGGGAGCAGAAATAAGCGCAATTCCAAAAAGCAGGAAGTATGTTAAGAAAAATATGGGGGATGTAAAGCCTCCGGTTGTAAAAAGTAAGAGGGAAACGGCGAAAGAGAATACAAAAATATCAAAAACCACTCTTGAGGTAGGATTTAAAAACTTTTTCCTAATCAAAAAAGAAACCATCATGTATAAAGCGACAATTACCCCCGAAATTTGAAGGCTGTATTCCGAAATTGGAGTTTTTGCAATAAAATAAGATAGTCCCAGGGCGAAAGCGGTGATGGCGCTATGAATAAGCGTTTTTTTTGACAGATTTGACATATGTGTCTTAAAAAAGTTTACGCTAAAGTGTTAAAATTGACAAATATGGACAACATTAAATACGACCACGCAAAAATCGAGAAGAAATGGCAGGATAGGTGGGAGAAAGAAAATATTTATTTTCCCGATCTGTCTCAGGCTAAAGAACATTTTTACAATCTTTGGATGTTTCCATATCCTTCTGCGGAGGGTCTTCATGCAGGACACACTTTTGCATCCACAGGTAGCGACGTGTTCGGAAGATTTATTAGAATGCAGGGAAAAGCTGTTTTTCAGCCGATCGGCTACGATTCTTTTGGAATCCACTCCGAAAATTATGCAATCAAAATCGGTGAAAATCCTAATGAGGTAGTTAAAAGGACAACCAAACATTACGAGGAGCAGATGAGATCACTGGGTCATGGATATGATTGGAGGCACACTGTGACTACTTCTGATCCTGATTATTATAGATGGACACAATGGTTATTTCTAAAAATGTGGGAAGCGGGATTGGCTTACAAAAAGTTAGCCACCGTGAATTTTTGTCCTTCCTGTAAAACCGTACTTGCCGATGAGCAGGTTATGACGCCGGCCCAGGCAGGCAAGGAACCAAAAGATGCCAATGGGGAAGTGGTCCCTGAGACACCGGAAACTAAGGTTTGTGAGCGCTGTGGAACCATAGTTGAGAAGAAAGATCTTGATCAATGGTTTTTCCGAATCACTAAATACGCGGATGATCTTCTTGAAGGCTTGGAAAAAATCGATTGGAGTTCCCGTGTCAAGCTTGCACAGAAAAACTGGATAGGTAAAAGTCACGGAATGCTTATTAAGTTTAAAATAGAGAATTCGGATGATGAGATTGAAGTGTTTACAACCAGGCCCGACACTTTAAACGCCGTAACTTTTATCGCCATATCCGATGAGGCTCTTTATAACCGGGAAAGTACCGAGAAAATAGGAGAGCCTACGGGTAAGTATGCAATAGACCCCCTAAGCGGAAGAAAGCTTCCCATTTGGAAAACCAATTATGTAGCGCCCGGATACGGAACGGGAGCAGTTATGGGTGTTCCGGCTCACGATGAACGTGATATGGAATTTGCTAAAAAATACCACTTAGATATAGTTCAAAAGGATCCGGATCAAAAGTTATGGAAAGAAATTGAGGACAAAAAATTTGGGTATTCCCACACAAATTTTCATCTTCGGGATTGGCTGGTAAGCCGTCAACGCTACTGGGGAGCGCCAATTCCAATGATAAATTGTCCTAAATGTGATTGGGTGGCGGTTCCGGAAAAAGAGTTACCGGTGCTTTTGCCAAATATATCAGACTATAAACCTGAAGGCACAGGGAAAGGCCCGCTTGCTAATCATAAGGAGTTTTATCAGGTTACCTGTCCGAAGTGTGGTGGTGATGCCACCCGCGAAACGGACGTTATGGATACGTTTGTGGACTCAAGCTGGTACTTTTTAAGATACCCCTCTTCAAATATTGAATCAGCGCCTTTTGACAAGGAGATTACAAAAAGATGGCTTCCCGTTGACCTGTATTTTGGAGGTGCCGAACATTCGGTTCTTCATTTGATGTACGCAAGGTTCGTCACCAAAGTGCTACACGATCTCAAACTATTGGATTTTGATGAGCCATTTCCCAAGTTTTTTGCGCATGGGTTAATGATTAAGGACGGAGTGAAAATGAGCAAAAGCAAGGGAAATGTGATCAATCCCGATCAATATGTATCTAAATTTGGTGCCGACACGCTTAGGCTTTATGTTATGTTTCTGGGGCCGATGGACGCTTCACCGGACTTTAGGGACTCGGGGATTGAGGGAATGCAGCGGTTTGTGGCAAGGCTTTGGAAACTGTTTAATGAAGCCTCAATCACTGATGGTCAACCGTCAAAAGAAGTGGCCCACAAGCTCAATCAAACAGTAAAGAAAGTGACGGAGGATATGTATAATTTTAAATACAATACGGCCATAGCTTCGATTATGGAGCTTATGAACACTCTTGAGGATAATAAGACTCGAAATCTTTCTGCCTCGATTCTAAAATCTTTGGCTTTACTTCTGGCACCTTTTGCTCCTCATCTGGCGGAAGAAGTATGGGTCAAAATTTTGGGCCAGCCATTTAGTATCCATAAAGCAAATTGGCCAAAATATGATAATAGTTTGATAGGTAGTGATACAGTAACAATCATTATTCAAGTCAATGGAAAGTTGAGATCTCATCTGGTGGTCAGCAACAAACAGTCAACCAAAAAGGAAGACATAGAGACGCTTTCTAAAAAAGACGAAAATGTTGCAAAGTGGTTGAAAAACCACGGCATCAAAAAAGTAATTTTCGTTTCGGGGAAATTAATTAATTTTGTTATTTAGATAACCTTTTAAAATATGGAGGACTTGCCCCAAAAGTTTTATTTCGATGAGTTTCTTCAAAAATATCGTTATCACATTTTACTTATTTTACTGGGTCTGGTTTTGATTGGTGGTGGTTTTATCTTTCTTAAGAAGTCGTTTGGCGTACCATCGACAAAGGTTGAAATATTGCAGTCTGCGCAAAGTATAGAGGGGGACGGAGAGATTACCGCAGAAATATCGGGGGCTGTGATAAATCCCGGAGTTTATAAACTAAAAAACGGAAGTCGGATTGATGACCTATTAATTACAGCCGGTGGATTTTCAGAGGACGCTGATAGGGTTTGGGCGGGAAAATATCTAAATAGAGCAGCCAAATTAACCGATGGACAAAAGGTCTATGTAATTTCTCTTTCCGAGCAGTCGGAATCCTCGAGTGCTAAAAGCGGAGGAGGTTATCAAACTATATCATCCAATTTTTCATCCGATAGTAACAAATTTATTAACATCAATAGTGCCAGTGTTTCCGAGCTGGATTCTTTATCCGGAATTGGCCCTGTTTACGCCCAAAAGATCGTTGAACACCGTCCGTACTCAAAAACAGAAGACCTGGTTACGAGCGGGGTAATTACCCAAACATTATACGAAAAGATTAAAAATAGCATAACGACATACTAATTCTAAAAAAGTCCAAATTTGAAAAATATTGAGTTAATAAATGAAATACTTCCTCTGGATTTTTCTGATTGTTTTAGTAACTTTTCGTTATTTTTCTACCCGTCCCGTTTATCAAAACGGTGACACCATCCGGATAACGACGATAATCTATTCGGATCCTACGATTTACGGCAATTATCAAACTTTTAACGCTGCGGAGTTAAAAGTTTCATTGCCGCTTTTTCCTGAAATATATTATGGCGATAGGGTTATCGTTGATGGGTTGGTTGATGATGGGAAATTGAGAAACGCAAAACTAATTTCTGTCGACGCTTTTGAGGGCTTTGGGTCGGGGATAAGGGAAAGGATAATTGATTTCTATCAGCAAACCTTGCCGCAACCAATGGCAGGACTTGTCTCCGGAATAACTTTAGGAAGTAAAAAAACGCTTACCGCCGAGTTTTGGCAAAATGTAAAAAATACGGGAGTAGCACATGTGGTTGTTGCATCCGGAACCAATGTTACCTTTGTTGTTTCTTTTGTTTTTGCGATATCCGCTTTGTATTTGCCGAGAAAAAAATCGATATTTATTGTTATATTAAGTATTATTTTATATCTCTTTATTTCAGGATTTGATGCCCCTCTTGTCAGAGCAGCGATAATGTCACTTCTTGCTTTTTGGGCACAAAGTTCTGGAAGACTTGTCACTGCCTGGAAAACCCTACTACTTGCGGCAGGTATAATGCTGGCGATCGAACCGGATTGGGTAACTGACTTGGGATTCATACTATCTTTCGTTTCTACGGCTTCGATCATGATTTTCGAAAAAAGAATCGCGAAATTTCTTGGTTTTCTGCCAAAATGGCTAAAGCAGGGTTTCTCGACTTCACTTTCTGCTCAAATCGGGGTTGCACCAATACTATTTGTGACTTTCGGCCGATTCAATCTTCTTTCTCCGTTAATTAACTCACTGGTTCTTTGGACAGTGCCTTATATTATGATTTTAGGAGCCTTGGGAGGAATGTTGGGAATTTTTCTGCCCTTTCTGGGTAGGGTAGTACTATATATATGTTATCCCTTGGCCTGGTTTTTTGCCAAAACGGTTTCTTTCTTTGCGTAGGTCAAGATATAAAATACGGAATTTACTAAAATATATGCGTTATTGGAAATTAGTGTTTACAGTGCTTCTTCTTGTTATTGCCGGAATCTTACTTGTAATATTTCAGTTTCCCGACAGGAACCTGCATGTCATTACCTGTGATGTGGGACAAGGGGATTCGATTCTGATCACTTATAACTCGACACAAATTTTAACTGACGGGGGACCGGGAAAAAGTGTTTTGACTTGCTTAGGTAAGTACATGCCATTCTATGATCGCGAGATTGAGCTGGTTATTTCGACACATCCCGACTCCGATCACTCCACAGGTCTTGTTAGCGTTCTCCAGGATTACACAGTTGATGAAATCTTAATAAACCCCGTTGATCCTGGCACTCAAGTATATAAAGCGCTAGTTTCTGAGGTAGGGGGTAGGGGTCTCCGTGTCATAAACCCGATATCAGGTATGAAGGTGGGGTTGGGTTTGATATATTTAGATATCATCAGCCCAAGCCAACAGTTACTAGATAAACTATCAGTAAAAGAAGAGGCGAGTAAGCTTGTCAAATACGAAATCGGTTCGGGGACTAACTTGTATTCGATTGTTTATAAACTTAGCTTCAAAAACTTTTCCGCGATGTTTACAGGAGACATGCCTCCTGAGGTTTCCGACGAATTATCAAAGTTGAGCGGGGCCGATGGTCTGGACTATATCAAAATACCGCATCATGGCAGTAGCAACGGCCTAACCGAAAATTTCCTCAAAGCATTTGATCCTGAAGTTGCGGTAATATCGGTTGGCAAAAATCCCTGGGGTTTTCCAAAATCTGACATTTTGGATATGTTAGCAAAGTACGATGTCAGGATTTATAGGACCGATCTAATGGGGGATGTCGAGTTGATTACCGACGGGGAAAAATATTGGATTAGATGAATTTACGGCCGGTTATACTTTTAGATTATATTTTTAATTTAACAAGTTTGGAAAAATACTGTTAAAATAAAATACCGACATGATGATAAGAGAAAAAATAACAGACGCAATAAAGAGAGCATCCGGTCTGGAAAAAGTAAATTTAGAATGTCCGGAAAACGAAGCCTTCGGAGACTATAGTTCAAATGTTGCACTTCAAGGAAAAAACCCAAAGAAAGATGCCGAAAGAATTATTGAGAAATTAAAAAAAGACGGGAAGTTGTCGGGCATTATCGAAAGAGTGGAAATTGCCGGGTCAGGTTTTATCAATTTTTGGTTAAAAAAGGATGTACTAATTGATGGTTTGAAACAGATTGATATGGCAAAATCAGATTTTGGAAAATCAGATGAAGGTAAGGGAAAAACTGTCATAATTGATTATTCATCTCCTAATATTGCCAAACCTTTTGGTATCGGACACCTGCGTTCAACTATTATTGGGCAGGCACTTTACAACCTTTATAAAAGTTTGGGTTATGAAGTGGTTGGCGATAACCATTTAGGGGATTGGGGAACACAGTTTGGAAAATTGATTTGTATGATCGAGACGGAAAAGCCAGAGGAGCTTTCCATAGAAAATTTAGAAAAACTCTATGTTGAGTTCCATAAAAAAGCAGAAGACAATCCTGAACTTGAAGAAAAGGCAAGAGAATGTTTTAAAAAACTGGAAGCAGGGGACCCTGAAACCAAAGCTATTTGGCAAAAATGTGTAGATATATCCCTCAAAGAGTTTGCCAAAGTCTACGATCTTTTGGGAGTCAAAACCGATTTTGCTTTCGGGGAGTCCTACTACGAGAGTGAGATGAGATCGATGGTGGGAGATTCCGGCATCAGAAGGCACTTAATTACAGGGGAAGAGGGGGCAATGGTAATTGATTTATCCCAATACGGCATTAAAACCCCATTGATGTTTCTAAAAAAAGACGGAGCAACCACTTACGCGACCCGCGATTTGGCAACCATCAAGTTTCGTACCAGAAAATGGGACCCTGACATTATCATTTATGAAGTTGGGGTAGAGCAGAACTTACATTTCAGGCAAGTTTTTGCTGCGGCAAGACTATTAAAATTGGTTAAACCTGAGGTTTTATTGGTGCACACTGCTCATGGGTTATATTTGGCTCCTGAAGGACAAAAATTTTCAACCAGAAAGGGAAATACCGTAAAACTGGAGGACGTTTTAAATGAAGCCGAAGCAAGAGCTGAGAAGCTGGCTCTGAAATCCGGTGAAGCTAAAAATAAAGATGAAATTGATAAATTGAGGAAGAGTGTGGGGATCGGCGCGGTAAAATACTTTGATTTAATGCACGCGACGGGAAGTAATGTTGTTTTTGATTGGGACAAAATGATGAATCTTGAGGGGAATAGTGGACCATACCTGCAATATACGGCCGCAAGAGCCAATTCGGTTATTGCAAAGGCAAAAGGCAAAGATCAAAAATTTGAAGCTATCAACAACCCAAACGAGGAGGAATTGTCCATACTCAGAAGTTTGATTAAATTCCCCGAAATAATTAAGGATTCTGCCGACAGATACGCACCCAACCTTCTTTGTAATTATCTTTACAGTCTGGCGCAAAAATTTAACGGATTTTATGGTAAACATAAAATAATAGATTCGGAAAATGAAGAGTTCAGACTGGCTCTTGCTTTCGGAGTAATGCAAGTACTCAAAAATGGACTTAAAATTCTGGGTATTGAAACACCTGAACGCATGTAATCCCGTTTAGATGTGGGTATTGAAGACTTTCCGAAACTGAACTACAATCTTTAGACACGAGATGGACTACAAACTTCACAAATTGGAATCTGGACTTCGGATCATGACAATCCCAATGCCCTCTCTTGAGTCCGTAACTGTCACGGTCTGGGTTAAAACAGGCAGCAGAAATGAAGATGAAAAAGTTGGTGGAATAAGCCACTTCCTCGAACACATGGTCTTTAAAGGTAGTAATAAACGTCCGACTGCAAGAGACATTTCCGAGGCAGTTGATGCGATGGGTGGGGAATTCAATGCAGGCACAAGCAAGGAATGGACCAATTTTTACATTAAAGCAGGGAAACAAAATTTGGAGAAAGCAGTAGACATCCTTTCAGACATGGTTTTAAACCCTTTACTTAAAAAGGAAGAGATTGAAAGGGAAAAGGGAACAATAATCCAAGAAATCAGGATGTACGAGGATACCCCCATGATGCATATCGGGGATGTTTTTGAAGGGCTTGTTTTCAATGGGAATCCGTTGGGGCGCGATACTGCCGGAAATGAAAAAACAGTAAAAGGAATTACCAGGGATGATTTTATAAGTTATAGGAAAGCTTTTTACTATCCGGAAAACATGCTTATTACTATCGCAGGGGGGATAACTGAAGATACGGCGATTAAATTAGCAGAAAAGTATTTTGTAAACTTGACACCTCGGAAGGCGGATACCAAATTAGCATCTATAAATTTTAAATCAAAGCAAAAAAGCCCCGAATTTAAGTTGCAGAGCAAAGAAAGTGAACAGGCTCATTTGATCATGGGTTTTACAGCTGAAGGTAGAAACTACGAGGGTAGGTTTGCTCAAAGCCTTCTTTCGGCCATCTTGGGGGGAGGAATGAGTTCGAGAATGTTTATAGAGGTCAGGGAACGACGTGGCCTTGCATATTCAGTTAGAACCAGCATGGAGCGCTATCAGGAAATTGGCTATATCGGGACATATGCCGGTGTAAATGTAAAAAAGACCGACGAGGCAATTAAAGTCATGATGGATCAATGCTATGGCTTGGTGTCAAATGCAAAATACAAGGTATCAGTTTCCGAACTGGAAAAGTCTAAAGGGCTTGTAAAAGGACATCTAGCTTTGGCGCTTGAGGATACCAGGGACGTAAGCGACTTTTTTGGTGGCCAGGAGCTTCTCGAATCCGAAGTTATGACGCCGGAGCAAATATTTAAGATGATAGATAAAGTTACGATTGACGATATTTATTTGGAGGCAAAGAAACTTTTTGTGCCGGAACGCATCAATTTAGCCATAATTGGACCTTTTAAAGATAGAGAGAAATTTGTACAATTGATAAGGTAAGTAATATATAAATTCCTGACAGAATTTATATAACATTTGCAAGCAAATATTATGGAAAGGACAATAGTTTTAATAAAACCGGACGGTCTCCAAAGGGGTTTGGTGGGGGAGATTATGCACCGCTTCGAGAGAAAAGGCCTCAAACTGGTTGGAGTCAAAATGATAAGATTGACGGACGATATCCTTGAAAATTGGTACTCACATCACAAAGATAAGCCATTTTTCGCAACGCTTAAAAGCTTTATGGAATGGACGCCTGTTGTGGCTATGGTTTGGGAGGGCGTTGAGGCTATTGCAGCGGTAAGGAAAATTGTAGGCATTACTAAGGCTCGTGAGGCTGAGGCAGGTTCAATTAGGGGAGACTTTGGCATGAGTGGTTCACAAAACATTATCCACGCTTCTGATTCGAGCGAATCCGCTGAAAAAGAACTGGGTTTAATCTTTAACGGCGATGAAATCTTTGATTACGACAGTGCGACAGACCTTCTGATTTACTCCAAAGAAGAAGTAGGGAAGTAAACCCTCACCTTGAGTCGGGGTGCTGGGAATTGAACCCAGTGTTTCTACGTCCCGAACGTAGCGTGATACCGATTCACCACACCCCGGTGTCAATAAGTGCCCCTGGAGGGAATTGAACCTCCATCTTACCCTTAGGACGGGTCTGCTCTATCCGTTGAGCTACAGGGGCGGTTATCTTTGAAATTATATCACGAAGCTGAGACTATTTTACGGTTAGAGTGTAAAGATTCGGAATAGAGTCGGTGGAGCCTAAATTGGTCAAAATGAGGAGTTTGGTTGTGTTTGAGAATGGAAAAACAGACGGTGCCACATATGATCCCGAGTAAATGGCTTGCCTGTTTGTCCCGTCATAATCCATAATGACAGTCTGGCTTGAACCGGCCCAAAGCAGGTGTCTGCTTGAAGACATCCATCTTAGCGCCGGAACTTCAAGGCTATCGTTGTTATCAATAGTAACTATCTGATCACTTATCAAAAAGTTACGGTCTTCTTTTATATCATAAACATAAGTGTGTCCCGGCTCGATGTTCCTATGCTGAGTTTGAGTTGAGGCTCCGGGGAGTGGTTTTACTAAATCATCGGGGAGTGTGGCGGAATCGCTGGCCGTATAGGCAATCATGTTACTGTCGGGTGAAAAAATAAATGCAGATGATTTTCTGGCCAATACGTCACTAAGTGTAGGAGGTAAGTTTCTAATTAGGCTTTGATTGGTTTCCTCTTTTGTCAACTTCCATTCGGCAAGAATATCATCTGCGGTGGATGATATATTTACTCTTTGATTTTGGGATATAAATGATCCTGTATCTATCACAAATATGCCTTCCGATACTGTTAATAGTAGTTGTCTTGAATCCGGAGAAAAAATGTATGTAGCATCTGTCATGTCCCCGTCAGCAATTCTTTTCGATCCTGAATTGAACCCTAGAGGTAGACTGAAAGTGTCAAGTATCCAAAGACCGGTCTTATCGTCTGATAAGTCCCTCGAAGGAAGGACACTGTAAACGATTTTACTTCCGTCTTCAGACATTACTACGTTGGTTGCTCCGGATAACGTTGCAGGGGATAGGGAAGGCGCGGTTTTAAAAAGCGATACGTTAGCTTGGGTTACTATTTCTTTTTCAATAGTCAGTCTTTTGCTCCAAGTGAGATAGCCGTCCTTTTTGACCTCGACATCATATGCCCCGGGGGCAATGGAAAGATTTGCGTTTGTGGCCGCTTTAAGCTCACCGTTTATGTAAACTGAGGCCCCGTCAGGCTCAGATTTAAGTACCAGGATCCCATTGGGTTGGAACTTAAGTGTTTTTACATCAAATCGATAACCTCGTGCGTAGTAGGTTGCAAAAATCCCTAAGCCACTGACAATTATTAATGTAACGACAAAAAAGATCACTCTAATTTTGGTCATGGGTATTAATCAGGCTATGATATTATATTATAATCTAATCGTTTTATATATGCTTCGCAAAAATATCGCAATCGATCTTGGAACTGCCAATACCCTTGTTTGGGTCGCCGGTGAGGGTTTGGTGGTTAATGAACCCACAGTTGTGGCTATTTCATCTGACGATAACAAAGTAGTGGCTGTCGGCGAGGAGGCTAAAAGAATGCTGGGAAGAACCCCGGAAGCATTAATCGCAAGTCGTCCCATGAGAGACGGTGTAATAGCTGACTATCAGGTAACTGAGGCTATGCTTAGGTATTTTATAGGCAAAGTGGTCGGGCGTTTCCAATTTTTTAAGCCTGATGTAATGGTCTGTGTGCCTGCCGGGTGTACCCAGGTGGAGCGTAGAGCGGCACTTGATGCAACTCTTTCGGCAGGGGCCTCTCACGCATATTTGATTGATGAGCCCCTGGCAGCCGCAATTGGAGCCCAAATTCCGGTTTCTGCGCCAAGTGGGCATATGATTGTGGATATAGGTGGAGGTTCAACTGAAGCTGCAGTAATTTCTTTGGGGGGAGTTGTTACCCATAAATCCGCACGCGTTGCAGGCAACAAAATCGATGAGGCAATCCAAAGTTACCTTAAAAAGAAGCACAACCTGATTATAGGAGACCAGACAGCAGAGGATATTAAGCTCAAGATAGGCTCAGCTGTACCCACCTCCAAGACGGAAAAATTGGAAATCTCCGGCCGTGACCTGGTTTTTGGCCTTCCCAGGACTGTAATTCTCACTTCAGATCAGGTAACTGAAGCAATAAGGCCGGTTCTGATGCAGATAATTGGGGCAGTTAAGGGAGTTTTGGAGGATACTCCTCCCGAACTGGCAGCGGATATTATTGATAAAGGTATTATCATGAGTGGGGGAACGTCCCTTTTGAGAGGCTTTGATAAATTAATGACGGAGGAAACCGGTGTACCTGCACACACAGCGGATGACCCTTTACTTTGTGTTGTAAGGGGTACCGGATTGGTGTTGGAAAACATAGAACTTTGGAAAAGAAGCGTAACAACAAAAGGATAGACTTAATTAAGAAGCTATAATATAGGGTAATTGCAAATTGCAGGCAAATTTGACATTACAAGATATAATAATATCAATTTTTAATATAAATTTAGTGCTCGACAAAAGATCACCAAAAGCAAGTACATTTAAACTTATAATATAATAGATAATATTAAACATAACTTGTTGGTCGATTGAGGATAAGTTTAAAAATTTAGATAGCGAAAATTGAATAAAAAATATACACAAAATAACCAAATAGGAACATACAAACAATGCACAAAAATACCTGTAGTAAGTAGTAATAAATTAGATTTTAAAAGATAAATATGAATTTTATTATAAGTTAAAAATGGATGCGGTAAAATTGAGGCAAAAACATTTTAACCTCAATTCTATAAGATAAATATACATTTGAACATGTTAAGTGAAGACCCAAGTACAGTCAAAAAGGTCCATGATAACGACAAAATCATGGAAATAAAAGTAAATAGCACAACGACTTCCCAAGTGCTAGCGAGAGTGGAGAAGCTAATATCCGATAGTATGACTTCAGGTAATAATAAGCATAAATTTTACATAGTTACACCCAATCCTGAGCTCATTTTAATGGCCCAGAAGAATGGTAACTTGAAAAACGCATTAAATGCTGCCGATTTTTCCATACCCGATGGTGTGGGTTTAAAAATTGCAAACCCAAAACTTAAAATAATTAAAGGACGCGAATTGTTTTTAGAGCTAATTGACTTAGCAAATAATAATCACTGGAAGGTTTTTTTGCTGGGGGGTTTGGGCGAGGAGGCGGAGTTGGCGGCATCGAAACTAAAAAACAGGAAACCAAATATTGAAATTGACCACCATAAAGGTGCAAGATTAGATAGTAACGCCAATCCCCAAACCGAAGCCGATAAGGAGTTGGATGAAGAAGCAATCGATAGAATAAATAAATTTTCCCCAAACATGCTTTTTGTAGCATTTGGTAATCCCAAGCAGGAAATTTGGATTCACAAAAATCTATCAAGGTTAAATATCGGTGGTGCCATGGCTGTTGGGGGTACCTTACGCTATGTAGCAGGCCTAAGTAAGCTTCCACCAAAATGGTTGCCGAACAGCCTTGAGTGGCTATGGAGGGGGTTTACGGAGCCAAAAAGAATCGGAAGAATACTAAATGCAGTAGTTGTATTCCCCGTTAGATATTTGTTTTACAAACTCAGTCATTAATTTATCTTCACCCACATCTATTTTTCGGAATACTCCTGTTTTATCCCATTACTATGGTATAATCGCCCCAGGCACATTGATTTGACGAAAAAAGGAGAGGTGAAATGTCACAAAAGGGTTTTTTGTTGCTTTTGATCGTGTTAGTTATGTTAACTGGTTGTCAACCGGCGAACAGATTGGAATACACAGGTACCCAGATCATTAAGGAGGGGGAGACATACCAAGCTGATGGACCATCGGATATTGAGGTGTATGTAAGACTGAAAGTTGCAGATTTCCTTGATGGTGATCTGACGGTCTACCTTCCCCCGGGTGCGGAGGATGTTGATCTTGTCAGACTACCAAAAGCGGATTGGGCATGTAAGTCCTACGTAGAATTTCGCGAAGGCGAAAATTTGCATAGCTGGAGCTTGTGCGTAGCCGTTGACGGCCTTGCGGTTGCCGAAGTTCGCGACATTTTCATCAAAACAAGATAACCAAAGTGCCATACTGCAGACAGTCTTTTTTGGGATTTTCCTCCCACAAAAGATTTTTCCGAAAGGAGATTATGCAGTATTATTTATTTCCGTTCCAGGCTTTCTCAAATTCTTGTTTTGCTCTATAAATTTGACCTTCGACTGCACGTTCGGAGATGCCTAAAATCCTGCTTATTTCGTCATACGAGAGGTTGTACCAGTACCTAAACTGCAACAGTTTGCGTTTTTCGGGTGACATAAGGTTAAGGCAATTGTTTACGGAATTCCTAAGCTCTTTTAGGGCCATTGCTTCCTCAGGCGAAAGGGACTTGGAGTCGGCTTCGGTTAGTGCTTCAATTATAGGAACCACTATTCTGGAGTTCTTGTTAATCTGGTCGCGGTAATAATCGGAAATCTTGTTTAAGGCAATCCTGCAAAGCCATGTAAAATAGCTGCTTTTGTGCTCAAAAGTATTCCAGCCTTTCCAGGCTGCCACGACAGTTTCTTCAACAACCTCCTCAACCTCTGATTCACGGGCTCCCATCCTTTTCATTACAAACTTAGTTAAAGGTAGTGCCAGTTCTTTGTAAATTTTTTCGAATTGCACGGTTATAGATTATAATATCACCAATGCAAGAAAGAATTAATATATGGGGCAAACAAGGCTGTGAACTCCCGAGCGGAAAGCTTTGTAATGCCTGTTGTGTGCTACCCAACATTGAACTCGATGGGCAGCTGGTTTCGATTACGAAACCTGAAAACTCACCCTGTCCACATTTAAACGATAGCTCCGGTAAAAAGGGGGAGGGATGTGGCCTACATCAAAAAGGTAAACCCGGAACTTGTGAATCCTGGCACTGCAGTAGTCTCAGGACATCTGATAAGGTTAACTATATCGCCCAGGAGCTTTCGCTTGGGTTAGTAAGCGAGACAGAAGCCCTAGCAGTTGCAAGTGAATCAATCAGATCTCTACTTATAGATACCGCAAAAAGGATATCAAAAATTACTACCGGAAGAGAACTGATAGTAAGAGACCTTGATGAGCCATGAAAAAGTCAAACGTTTTAGTCTCGGCACCGGGTAAATTAATGCTTTTTGGTGAGCACGCCGTTTTATACGGGAATCCTTGTATCGTAACGGCGGTTGACCAAAGAGTGTACGTTAATGTTGAAAAAGTCGGGGGGGAATCTATTAAAATCAACGCCCCCGAGCTTAAAATAGATAATTATTCCATAAAAGTGTCTGATTTGGGTGGTGTTGATTACCCAAAGGAGGTCAAATTTGTTCTCAAAGCAATTGAGGTTTTCTTCAAGAAATACAAAATAGTATCAGGACTCAAAATTGACACGAAAAGTGACTTCTCCAGTTTGTTTGGTTTTGGAAGCTCTTCCGCAGTAACGGTTTGCATGGTTAAGGCATTATCAGAGATTTTTGATATAGAAGTAGATAATAAATCTCTGTTTGATATATGTTTTAAGGTTGTTTTAGAAGTTCAGGGGGTGGGATCCGGTTTTGATATTGCTGCTGCAGTTTGGGGTGGTACGATATATTTTGTGAGGGGTGGAAAAGTAATAAAACCTCTTAAAATTTCCCGATTACCATTAGTTGTCGGATATACGGGGATTAAAGCAGATACAACAACTTTAGTTCAAAAGGTGGCTAAACTTTATAAAAGTCACGAAAAGAAAATTGGCGAAATTTTTGCTTCAATAAGGGTAATTGTAGAAAAGGCAAAAATAGCCTTGGAAAATACAGATTACTTGAAATTGGGCGAACTTATGGATGAAAATCAAAAACTTCTGGAAGACCTCTCTATAAGTAGTATAGAGCTTGGAAGTCTGACAAAGGCTGCGAGACGGGCCGGGGCACTTGGTGCTAAACTTTCCGGTGCAGGAGGGGGGGACTGTATGGTTGCCTTGGCAAATAAATCAAAAACTGCAAAAATAAGAGAAGCAATTGAGAAATCTGGCGGAGTTATTATTGATGTCAAATTTAATACGGAGGGAGTTAGAATAGAAAAATGAAGGTTGTTGTACGGGCACCGTCAAATATTGCATTTATTAAATATTGGGGCAAAAAAAACGAGAAGTTGAGAATTCCTGCCAATTCCTCAATTTCCATGAACCTCTCTGATGCATATACGGAAACCTCAGTAGAGTTTAAAAAGATTTTGTCTGATGATCTGGTAATTATCGATGGTAAAAAAATTGACGGTAAGGAAAAAGAGAGGATTAGCAGACATCTCAACTTGATTCGAAAAATGGCAAGAATTAATTTTTTTGCTGAGGTTTTAAGTAAGAATAACTTTCCCAAAGGTGCGGGTATAGCATCTTCAGCTTCGGGTTTTGCCGCCTTAACCCTGGCAGGTGTAAAAGCTGCCGGCCTTAATCTTTCAGAAAAAGAGCTTTCGGTTCTTGCAAGACTTGGTTCGGGTTCCGCATGCCGTTCGATCCCTGACGGATTTGTTGAGTGGAAAAAGGGTTCCAAAAGCAGCGATTCATATGCTTATTCTTTAAAATCTCCTGAATATTGGGATATTAGAGACATAATAGTGGTGGTAGGCGAAAAATCCAAAAAAGTTGGCTCAACTGAGGGACACAAAGAGGCTACCAGCAGTCCTTTTTATAAAGCGAGAATTTCGGAGATGGATAAAAAGATCGCAGACATCAAATTAGCACTAAAAAATAAAGATTTTACGAAATTTGGAAGAATCGTTGAGGAAGAAGCTATTAATATGCACACGGTAATGATGACCAGCAAGCCCCCGCTATTTTATTGGTTGCCTAAAACTTTAGAAATTATGCAGTCAATCACCACCTGGAGGGAAGCGGGCTTAGAAACGTATTTTACGATTGATGCCGGCCCTAATATTCATGTTATATGCCGGTCCAAAGATGTCAGAAAAGTAAAAACAAAACTCGAAAAGATTCAGGGTGTCAAAAAAATTATAATTAATAGAGTCTCAAAAGGAGCCCGTATTGTGAAATGAAAAAAAGAGCAAAACCAATTGTCCTAGTCGATGAAAAAGATGCCGTATTAGGGTTTGGTGAGAAATTTTCTACCCACAAAATCCCGGTTCCACTGCATAGGGCAATATCAATAGTAATATTTAATGCCGACAAAATGCTCATTACTAAAAGAGCAGCCACAAAACCAACCTGGGGTGGGGTCTGGAGCAACGCAGTTTGTACACATCCATACCCCGAGGAAAGTTACAAGGAGGCTGCAGAAAGAAGGATCTATGAGGAACTCGGTTTTAAAACCCCACTCAAAGAAGTTTTCATTTTTACCTATCAAGCTGAAATGGATGACAGACAGTGGGGAGAGTGTGAACTTGACCACGTTTTTGTAGGAAATTATGACGGCCAGCTTAGTCCAAACCCTGAGGAAATAGATGATTATAAATGGATTGAGGTTAAGAAGCTTAAAAAAGACTTATTAAAAAGTCCCCGGAAATACACCCCATGGTTCAAATTAATTTTAGAGAAATTTTAATATTCTCTTTCCAATATAAAATTTATGAGTTCTTTTAATTCGGTTCTGGCAGGCTCGTGAGACAGGAAACCCAGTTCTTTATCGAATATATTCCTGGCAAGGTCTTTCATTTTCTTGGCCAGATTTATTGTGTACTTTTTACCTTTGGTATTAGCCAAGGTGATTTTTCCCTCTTTTTTATCCTGTTCAATATCGAGAATGTCGTCGACCAACTGAAAACAGCGTCCCAGGTAAAGCCCGAAATTTGTAATTTTATCAATTTGGGTGGAAGTGGCACCGGCAACTATCGCGCCAAGGCGCATCGGTCCTGCAATTGAATAATAAGCACTTTTACTGTCAGCAATAAACAAATATTTTTTATCAGTAATGTCTTTAATTTTGTTATTGGTCCAGATTTGTTCGACTGCCTGGCCAAGAACGGTGTGCATTAAAATTCTATAAAACTCATCGCTTATTTCTTTTGAAGAAAGATCATTAATTACTTTCCACATAATAGTATTAACTGCGTCGCCGGCGTTTATGGCAAGCTCAGCCCCATGGAGTTTATGAAGGGTTGGTTTTCCGCGTCTCGTTTCAGAATTATCTTCGATATCATCATGAATCAGTATCCATTCTTCCGAAAGCTGCATGGCGGCAGCGGTGCTCAGTGCCTGAGACGCACGAGTTCCCATAGCCCGGGCCGTGAGAAGCACTAAAGTGGGGCGTAAGTATTTACCTTTTCTTTCCGGGTAGTCGCGGTTTATTTTCCAGTATAAATCTACCTCTTTTTTGTAGTCTTTGGGTATTCGGAATTGACTGGGGTAGGTGGGGTCTTCCAAATACTTTCTGATTTCCGGCCAGACCGTTTCTTTGGTTTTTTCAAGCGTATCTTGTACCATGAACAACATATTATACCTCACATCACTCTTTGGTGTGCTATAATTTTGACCATGGCGGGTGAGATTTTACTTCCGGAAGGTACAAATGTTCCCAATCATATTGCTATTATCCTTGACGGTAACAGGCGTTGGGCAAGAGCTCGAGGTTTACATCCTTGGCAAGGGCATAAAGCCGGGTATAAAGCAGTAAAAGAACTGGCTCATGTTTCAAAGCAGTTTGGTATCCACACTTTTACAATTTGGGCTTTTTCTACGGAGAATTGGGACAGACCAAAGGAAGAAATAAACGAACTTTTTAAGCTTCTGAAGAAGGGTTTGAGAGATTTTGAGAAAGAATGTCACAAAAATCGTACGCGCCTTATACATTTAGGTCGTAAAGACAGGTTTCCCAAGGAGTTATCCGACGAAATCGTCAGAGTCGAGAGCGCAACCCGTGAATATGACGAACATATTATAAATTTAGCCTTGGATTACGGTGGAAGGGACGAGATATTAAGAGCCGTAAGAAAAATTGTGGAAGATGGTGTGACTCCCAATAAAATTGATGAAAAGCTCTTTGACGGCTATCTTGATACACATGATCAGCCATATCCATACCCCGATCTTTTTATAAGAACTTCAGGTGAACAGAGGACAAGCGGACTTCTTCCTTGGCAGATGACATATGCGGAATATTTTTTTGCAACTGAACATCTTCCGGATTTTACCCCAGAAAAGCTAAAAGATGCGATTTTGGATTTTAGCCGCAGAAGAAGAAGATTTGGGGGTAATGACACAGTCGAGCACTTTAAATTTGATCCTAAAATTACTGCCAACCTTGAGCTTTCCTGGTGGAGGCTTTCCAAAATCCCTGATGGGGTAAGGTTTAAGGATTATGCAATGAAACATCTCTGTGAGCAATATGGCATTTCCAAGGAGTTGGCAAAAGAGGCCGTTAAATATTTTGTAGAAGCGATTATAGAAGAAAAAGACGATAAGTGGGATTTGGCTAAAGATAAAATGAGAGAATTTTACGGGCTCATCAAAGACGAAATTAAACTCGCATTCGAACCTAAAATAGTTGCTTCAATGGAGGTGGATTTTAATAGGAAAATGAGAAATAAAGATAGTATGGCCATAGCCTCCGATGCAGAGGCTTTGGCGACAGAACATTTGGCGGAGGTTTACAGAATTTCACTTCTTCAAGCGGCCAAAGCTGCACATCTCAGAGTATTGGCCGGTGTGGAAAAGAATTTAGCCCTCGCCGGAATGGGGGAGGAGCATTGGAAAAAAGCAGAAGATTACCTTCATATGTACTATAGCGCCATCAAAGAACGTGTAGCATAAATTCAATTTTGAGTTCGTCACTGTTTATTGAATAAATACCTATCGACACTGTTGCACAAAACTTTGTTGCCTTTTGACAAAAAGGTAAGAAACTCCATATTGACATCATAGATACCTTTTGTTATCTTCTGACTAGGAAAGATTGATCTCAGGCAGGAAACAATATATAAATGGATCAAAATAACAAAAAGAGACTCAAGTTAGAAGATCTTCCGGATTTATTAACTGTTCGTGAGGTAAGCGAGCTTCTTAGAGTATCTCCTTTGACGATAAAAAGATGGGGTAAAAGAGGTAAGCTTCCGGCTATCCGCATCAACTCCAGGGGTGATAGGCGTTACAAGAAGGAAGCTGTGCTTTGGCTTCTTGGTATGCAAAGCAAAGAAGAATAAGTAGTGTTCTTAATCCAATTTAATTTGTAAGTTCCAAAAATGTGAGTATAAAGAATCTTTTTTGGCTATTAAACTTTCATGCGTTCCCATTTCCTTAATTTTACCCCGTTCCATAACGACAATCTTATCTGCTCTCATAATAGTTGAAAGCCGGTGGGCGATAATAATGGTGGTTTTTCCGGCACGAGCTTTCCAAAATGCGTCCTGAATCAGTTTTTCGGACTCGGAATCCAGTTGGCTTGTAGCCTCGTCAAAAACAACAATATCGGGATTACTTAAAATCATTCGGGCAATTGCCAAACGCTGTTTTTGGCCTCCGGAGAGCTTTACTCCACGCTCTCCAACTTCTGTTTCATACTTTTTTGGAAGACTCTGAATAAAATTGTCAATATTTGCAAGTTTAGCAGCCTCGCGGATTTTTGCTAAAGTTGGATTATTGGCGGCGTAACCAATGTTATATGCAATGGTATTATTAAATAGTATAGGTTCTTGGGGAACAGTTCCGATAAACCCTCTTAAAGTATCTTTAGTAAAATCGTTAATATTTATGCCGTCAATTGTAATGCGACCCGACGATAAATCGAAAAATCTCATCAGAAGTTTAACCAAACTGGTTTTTCCGGAACCGCTTCGTCCAACAAGAGCCACAGATTGACCTTGTTCAATTGTCAGGTTAATTCCATTGATAGCACTTTTGAACCTGTTTTGGTATGCGAATTTAACGTTCTTAAATATGATTTCGCCATAAACATGATCAACTTTTACAGGGTTTTCCGGATCTTTTACGTCAACCTGGTGGTCCAGCAATTCAAAATACTTTTTGATATCAGCCAGGTTTGTTGATATTTCTCTAAGTCCGTAGATTAGATCAAAAAGTTTGGGAAAGAACAT
>Ga0209416_1000855_pt1 | contig 25944 bp, 21 predicted proteins | sample RifGroF1_FD_184001 | JGI IMG/M metagenome (GOLD analysis project Ga0209416, IMG submission 184001) | Groundwater microbial communities from Rifle, Colorado, USA - Groundwater F1 (SPAdes) (version 2) | ecosystem: Environmental > Aquatic > Deep subsurface > Groundwater | place: Rifle, Colorado...
CGTAAAGCTCAAATGCCTCGTTTTTCGTATAAGCTAAGAAGTAAGCAGCAACGTCTTCTTTTTCGCCATCAGCTTCATGCACGACAATAAAAATTTTCGCCATTCCCTTTGGCGATAAAATATTCCACGCTTTTCTAAAGTAAGCAGGAGTGTGTTTAATAAATTTCTTCCGAGTGTTAATTTTCTCACTTACTAAAATAAAACGCTCAACAGCCTCATCTCCATTTTCAAACTTCTCTACCCTGCAGTTAAACCTAGCACTGGATTTTTTAATATTCCTTCTAAAAGAGGCGCGAAGATCCATCCAAAGCGCCTCTTCGGATTTAGAAAGATCGAGAATATAGGTTTGGTTCGGCTGAATAGTTTTGCCAGTATTAATAAAACCAATCTCTTTAAAAAGTAGCTCAAATTCTTTTTGATTGTCCAGATTAGGTTCAATAACAAGGTGCGAAAGATGAAGTTTGTTTTTACAATGATCAACAAGCCCTTTTACAAGCTCACTAGTAAAGATCTGCTCATTAAAACCACGCGGGACATAGCCAAATTTTTTACCAAGCAAAGGAAGCTTTCTAGTAAGAATGGAAACAGGTACATCATCAATAACAACCCTTAGCGGCTGCCATTCAGGCTTTTTTATCTCACCCCACTCCGATGATTGAAGAAAATCTAGGTCCATTGAAAATATAATTTATTAAACTTTATTGTATTCCCTTGGACAATTCTTGTAAATGTGTATACCTGTTTTTACATTAATTTGGTATATTGCACTCGTCTCCTTAGTAAGTTTTATTTTACAGTTTTTATTATAAAAAAATGGAGGATGGTTTGCCCATGGGGCTTGCGTTTAGTGATGTTTTGCTAATACCAAACTACACTGATATTGTAACAAGGCTCGATATTGACCTCTCCACTACTCTTGCAAAAGGGATAAAATTAAATCTTCCCCTTGTTTCAACAAATATGTCCTCGGTTACAGAAAGCAAGATGGCCATTACTATGGCATTGAATGGTGGTATGGGACTTATTCATAGATTTAATACAATCAAGCAGGAAGCGAAAGAAGTTGAGAAGACAAAAAAACATGAATTTTCTCTTGAAAAATATCCGAAGGCTGCCGTTGATAAAAAAGGGAAATTGCTTGTAGCAGCATCTGTTGGTGCGAATAAAGATTTCCTAGATCGAGCTAAAGAATTGGTAAAGGCTGGAGTTGATATGCTGGTCATGGATATTGCAAATGGGCATAACCAACTAGCAATGGATGCTGTTAAAGCTTTGAAAGATAAATTCCCGGATACTCCAATTATGGCTGGTAATGTAGCAACATCAGAAGGTATTGTTTCTCTAGCAGACGCAGGTGCGGATTGCATAAAGGTTGGGATTGGTCCTGGTGCGATATGTGTGACCAGAATAGTTACAGGAGTGGGAGTGCCACAGTTTACAGCATTAAGAGATTGTTGTAGAGCTGCTTTTCAAAAGAAAGTAACTATTATATCTGATGGTGGATGTATCGTAGATGGTGATAAAGTAAAAGCATTGGCAGGAGGCGCTTCAGCAGTTATTGTCGCTGGTTCGGTTGCCGGAACAGATGCCTCCCCTGGTAATGTTGTGAAAATTAATGGAAAGTCGTATAAAGAATATTATGGATCTGCCTCAAACAGGCAAATGAAAAAAATAGGCAAATTTAACCGGGTTCCAGAAGGAGTTGAGGGTTTCGTGCCATATACAGGCAAACTTGAGCATAAATTATGGCAATACGAAGGAAGTCTTCGTTCAGGGTTCAGTTATGTTGGCGCGCGGAACATAACTCAATTGTGGGATAAGGCAAAGTTTATGCGTATAACAAACGCTGCTTTGGAGGAAAGTAAGGTACATGATCTTATAGGGATTAACTAATTAACGTATTAACGGATTAACTGATTAGCTCGCCATTGGCGAGTTAGCGAATTTACTTATTAATTAATTTTCATGAAAGATATTTATCTGATCACTGGGAACGAGGGGAAATTGCGTGAGTTTAATGATATTCTTGGTCAGCCTGATCAGCAGACAGGTGCAAGCAGGATTGTATTGAAAAATAAGAAGATTGACCTGGATGAAATTCAATCTCTGGACACGAAAGTAATTGGGGAGCATAAAGCTAGAGAGGCTTACAAAGTCATGAAGTCGCCTGTGCTGGTTGATGATACTGAATTGGAATTTGAGGCTCTAGGCGGTCTGCCGGGCCCGTTTATTAAATGGTTTGTTGATGTTATTGGCCCGGCAGGACTAACAAAGCTTTTAAAAGGTTTCTCCAATAGAAAAGCACTCTCAAGATGCACGGTCACTTACTTTGATGGAAAGGAAATTAAATTTTTTGAAGGCGTTGTGAAAGGCTCAATCGCTTTAAAGCCATTAGGAACTGGTGGCTTTGGTTATGATTCTATTTTCATTCCAGATTTCAAAATTGGAAAAAAGCAAAATGCTAAGACATTTGCACAGCTTGGCGAAAAAGGAAAAAATCAGGTCTCGCATAGAAAACTGGCCATTGAAAAACTGAAGAAATTCCTGGTAACATTGAAGTAACTATTTTACCTTTTATATTTCTTTATCATGGTCGAACTTCTTAATGCCGAGGTCAGCGTTTTTGGTATTGTTGTAGCTGCTGCTTTTAGTATCCCATTTGCAATGCTGTGGTTTAATCCTAAGATTTTCGGGAATATGTGGCTTAAGGAAATTGGCAAAAAGCAGAAAGATTTGAAAATGAAAAATACCGATCCTGTTATTGCATTTCTAGCAGCACTTGTAATGGCATTTGTCCTCTCTTTGTTCATCTCGTACTTGAATACTACTTCTGATACTCTAGGAGTTTTGAAAGCAGATACTTTTCTATTCGGACAGTGGAGGGGTTGGTTGATCGGTCTAATGGCAGGATTTATGGCCGGCATTGGGTTTTTTGCTGCTGTTTTGCTAGATGAAGTCGTCTGGGAACAAAGAAGTTTCAAGCTCTACATGATCAATGCCGGCCACAGGGTCGTTTCATTGACATTGATGGGCCTGATCCTGGCGTTGTTTATGGATTTGTAAAGCATTTTTGCCTTTATCTAGTTTGGACTCTTATCATTCTTTATAAATGACTTTCAACTAAATGATAATGAGTGATAATGCTAAGGAATACATACGGACAAAACTTCAGCGGAATTCTCGATTAGATTCAAGAGGGTTTTTTCTCTTTTCGGTCCTCCTCAAACTCCAGCGCAGTTGAATTGATGCAGTATGTCTGACCAGTTGGCATTGGTCCGACGTCGAAGAGATGTCCTAGATGAGAACCGCAGTTCCCACATTTTACCTCTGTGCGCACCATTCCATGCGAAGTATCCTCTTCAAGTTCGATCCTGCCCTTTTCTATCACATCATAAAAGCTCGGCCAGCCTGAACCGGATTCATATTTCTCTTTTGAAGAAAATAAAACCTCTCCGCAAGCAGTGCATTTATACATTCCTGTCTTTGTATTATGCAATAATTTCCCTGAAAATGGAGGCTCGGTAGCCTTTTCCCGCAGGACCTTGTATTGTTCGGTGGTTAGCTTTTTTATCTTCATAAAACTTTAGAACGGTTGTGTAAATTTTGTATCACTAATCTAGGAAATCTAGAAATTTCGAACATCGGGGTATTTGGCTTTTGGTTTAGTCCTTGTACAAAAATACTTCCTCTACCTTTTTACCAAAAAATTTCGCGATTTTGATAGCATGGCAAAGTGAAGGAGTACACTCACCTTTTTCTATTGAAATAATGCTTTGCCTTGTCATTTTTAATTTTACTGCTAATTCTTCCTGGGTGATCCCTTTTTCTCTACGTAATTCTTTCAGCATTGTCTTGATATGGTCTGGTTCTTGTGGCATTTCATTAATAATATGAACTAAGAGTATATAATAGCACAATTTGTATAATGAAATAAGACAGGTGGACTTTACATTATCTAAGAGATATTAAATCTTTAAATTAGCGATAATGCTACAATTCCACCAATTATTAAAAAAATAGCAAAAGTCTGCTGCTTGCATAATTTTTCTTTGTAAACTATCATCGCATAAATAGTTGAAACCATTGGATTTGCGCCTGTTATCGCGGTTGTAATACTAATTTGTCCGGTTTCATAGCCAAAATTCATAAAGAGACTTCCGATTAAGCCTGTTATTCCAAGCAGAATAATACCTACAAGATTGCGCCTAACTAACTTTTTATTTGCTCCAATCTGTTCTTTTGAAAGAATTGTTTGCATGCTGCTCATAAACAATACAGCACTTTCGAGTATCAGTGCAAAAAGTAAAACTCCAAGTTTCTGTGAAAAATAACTGAAAAATGGGAATGTAATACCCCAGACTAACGCAGCTAATATTGCATAATTGACCCCACTCTTTTTATCTAAAATGGCTGACTGCCTAATAGATCCGACATTAATTGAGATTATGATTGTTCCAATAAAAATAATGCACACAATTATGAATTGCCAGGCTGTAAGGACTTCATTAAGGAGGATGATCCCAATTAAGCTACTGATAATAATACGAGAGCTGCTTAATGGCGCGACTATTCCAACTTTGCCAATTACTAATCCTTTATAGAAGAAAAAGAGTCCAAAATAGCTAAATGAGGAAAGCAAAAATGCTCCGATCATGTATTTTATATCAAATGTCGCGGATCCTATTGAAAGTAAAAGAAATATGAATAATGCCGTGACCATAAAAATATTTCTATAAACTATCAACTTGGTTGGTCCGATTGTCTTTGTGTATTTCTTTGCTATGCCGTTGTTCAAACCCGAGCCAAAAAGGGAAATAATGGAATAAAAAATTGCCAGATATAGGTTACTCATCTTGCTTAATGTAATTTTTAAACTTCAAGAAGAGTCCATGAAAATATTGAAGGATCTTCCCCCAGTTTGTAGCTATGTAGAATGTGATTAACGAGACAACAACTGCAGCAAGTGAATCAATGACATAATGCTCTGCCCCGTACCAAGTGGCGAAAGCAATTGTAAAAGGAACTATGAATAATGGTATGGCCTTTTTACCAAATATTTTTACTAAAAAGAGTGTCGCATAAAAAGGCCATGCTGTGTGGTGTGATGGGAACGCTGCAAAGTCATTTCTCCCGTATGTCGAAACAACGGAGAGTCCCATTCCCGGTAAATAGTTTGTTGTCCAAAGTATTCGGCTGATCCAGGGGAAATATCCCCGGTCTGATGCCCACCACGGTGGTGCTGATGGGAAAAGTGCGTAAACCAGGACATCAATAATTGAAAATGAAACAAGGCCGTACATATATGGCCTGAATAACCTTCGATCTTTCAACCAGATTATAAAACCAGTTAATAGCCAGTACCAGAAGAACATTACATAGAAGAAGAAGAATACATAGTCGTACCAATGTACCTCGGTTAATACCGGCCTCAACCAGTATTGTAATTTAACAGAAGGGACATCGTCCAAAAAGAAAAATACTTTTCGTTCAAGCCAGATAAGTGGTTCCACTATTGGCTTAATCCCTAGATATTGTGATAGATCATAAGCTCTTGATCTCAGCCCTTCATATAGATAAAAAAGCACAACTGGAATTGTCCAGTCTTTTACAAAAGTCACGGCCTCACGCTTGATTAAAGCAAATATGCACAAGGTAATGACAATAAAGTCCATGCCAAACTGTACTTTAAATATCTGTAGAATAACAATCACAACAGTTGCTGCAATTAGTATCAGTTTATATTTTTGTGTTGAGCTAATTTTTAACCTCATATGAACTTTAATAAACCTTAATAAGTCTGACCAATTTAATCTAACCCAAGAATTATATAAGAAATCAGTCCTGACCGAAAGACCGACAGCAAATTTTTAAATAGTGTATTCTAATCTGACAATAGTCTAAATCTTGACAGCGCATACTCAAGTCTAAGATTAAAATATGGAATGTAGATTTAAGTTAGACATGCTCCCCAAAATATTTTAAAACATGCAAATAATTAACTTAACCTTAAAAGCTATTATTATAAAGTGGTAACTATATTATAGGCCTTAATATATTCTGCCATAAAAGTATGTTTTTAAAAAATGTACAAATTTTGTTGGCTTATTCATCAATATTGAGTAATATTTTGCGGGTAGTATTTTCAATAGTTGCATTTAGGCGATCTACTATTTATACACATGACTGGATAAATATTTATATAAAAAATTCCATTTGTAATTCTACTCTTTCAATATTTTTGTACTATCTATAATTTACTACCCATGGAATTTAAGTTATACTTTGTGAATATTTCTATATACCCGCCACTTTCTAACTCGTTTTTAGTTAATATATTATCGAATAATTTTATAGAAAATAACTTTCAAAATATAAAAACTTAATGTAATATTAATAAGGCATTCAAAATTATGGTTAAATATACAACAAACTTAGTGTTTCAAAAAAAAGGAGAAAAACATGGTAGGCGTAAGGCACGTAATTACGCTGCTAAGAAATGGGGCTATAATAATAAAGGTTATAAAAAGGCTGGTAGGCTTAGACGAATTGTAAGCAAGAAGAAGATCAAAAAGGTAATTCAACTTGGACTGGCAGCTTTCTTTATAGTAATATTTTTCGGTGTTATTTTTACTTTATGGTATGTACAAAAGATAAGTAAAGACCTTCCTAGTCCTGATGCTCCATTCGGTGCAAAAGACACAGCAAGCGTAATCTACGACAGAAATGGGCAACAACTTTATAAAATTGTTGGCACAGAAAATAGAGATCCTCTGGAACTTCCTGAAGACGCGTCTATTACAGATATCGTTCCAGAACATGTTGTATGGGCGTTTCTCGCAGCTGAAGATGTGAATTTCTACGATCACGCAGGTTTTGATCTTAGTTCACTTATTAGTTGCGGGCTGAAGAATGCAGCTGGCACTTCAACATGCGGAGGAAGTACGATAACACAACAACTTGTAAAGCAGACAGTATTATCAAATGAAAGAAGAATGGAACGTAAGGTCAAGGAATTAATCCTTTCTATGCAAGTGGAACGACTTTATTCGAAAGATGAAATTCTTACAATGTATCTTACTGTAGCTCCAATGGGAAGTAATGTCTACGGAGTCAACACAGGCGCTAGGTTTTACTTTGGCAAAGAACTTAAAGATTTGACCTTAGGGGAGGCAGCTATACTTGCATCATTGCCACAAAATCCGAGCATTCTCTCCCCTACTGTTTCAACTGATCCCAAAGGTTCAGAGGAAAAATTGAAGGTACGTCAGGATTATGTTCTTGATCAGATGCTGAAACACAAGGACAAAATTAATGACAAAGTTGGAAATGATGAGTTTATTAGTGAAGAAAAAATAGATGAGGCTAGAAAACAAAAACTCGTTTATGTTGAGCCAAGGATTGATATAAAAGCACCACATTTTATTTTCTATGTTGAAGATCTTTTACAGAAGAGAAATTATAACAAAGGTATCCCATTTACTTTGGCAGAGCTTGAAACTGGCGGTTATAAGTTTACTACAACTCTTGATTATGAGTTACAAAAAACAGCAGAAAAATTTGTTAAAGAAAACGGCGTTGGTAATTATGGTACTACTTATGGTGGAAGAAATGCTGCTATGACAACGATCCGTCCTTCAACAGGTGAAGTTTTGGCATATGTCGGATCTAAAGACTATAATGGAGAATCTTTTCCTAAGGGTTGTACTTCAGGAAAAAATTGTCAATTTGAGCCGAATGTTGATATTTTAACTTCGCTTCAACAACCAGGTTCATCAGCAAAACCTATTACATACTACAATGCTTTTAATAAAGGCGTTGCATCGCCCGGAACAGATATCCCGGATATGTCTATTAAAATCGGCAATTATACACCTAAAAATTCGGATGGCAGGTTTGTAGGTATGAACACTGCTAGGTATCACTTAGTTCAGTCAAGGAATATTCCAGCTATTATTATGGTAGAGGCCGTTGGCGTAGCTAAATATGTTGAGACCGCGAAAAACTTTGGATATACCACTTTCTCAGATCCTAGCAATTATGGGCCAGCTATAACTCTTGGAGCTGCTGATGTTAAGCCAATAGAACATGCTCAGACTTTTGGTGTATTTGCTAATGGAGGTGATTATGTCCAGCATGAAGTTATTTTGAAAATAGAAGATAAAAATGGAAATGTAATTTATGAAGCGAAACCTCAAAAGAAAAGAGTTGGTGATCCACAAGCTATATATCTTGTAAATGATGTTCTAAGGGGCGTGCCACCTGCAACACCAAATTCATACGCTGGTGATGGTCGTGAGGTAGCTTCAAAAACAGGTACTTCCGAAGAAAATAGAGATACATGGTATGCAATGTATAGTCCTGATTTTGTGACAGTTGGCTGGCTTGGAAATAATGATAATAAACGAATGGCAGGAATGGCTTTTGGTTCGACAAGTGTTAAGCCATGGGTGCAAGCTTATATGCAATCAATCCTTGCATACTTCCCTCAAAAAACAAAGTTCACACGACCTGGAGGGATCTCGAGAAAACAGGTCTGTAGTACCGTAGACGGAAAGAAGCTTTGTTCAGGATCTACGGACTTAGTTATTGATGGTCGCGAGCCACCTGTTTACTTGATAAAAAAAACGGCGCGCGTTTGCGATGATCAGCAAACAAGATTAGCAAGAGAAATAGATGAGTCAACTGGTCATGCAATTAACAAGGAGTTTATTGTCTATAAGATGCCGGCAGAATCCCTTCAATCCTTTGCTGATAAAAAGTATGGTGGGATACCGAAAGATTATTGTACGATTGATCGAAGTCCCAAAGGTACACCATGGGCGGTAATTAGTAATCCAAGTTCAGGTGGTACATATACTGACTCACTTCCTGTAGCACTTAATGCATACAGTCCAAATGGTAATGTTACTAGGGTTGATCTATACATTGATTCCTCTAAGGTTGGTTCAACAACGACTTTACCCTACTCCGGCAGTTTTTCTATTAGTTCGTTATCTGCAGGTACACATTCGTTTAGAGCAATAGTATATGATGCAGTTGGACAACAGGGTGAATCGTCTGTAAGTTTTATTGTGTCTAGTGGAACCGGTACTTTTACAATAAATGCTCCTGTCGGGGCAGTTCCGGCTGGACCGATAACAGTTAGTGCATCCTATTCTGGTTCCGGTGCACCTCAAAATGTAAAATTGTATGTAGACGGTGTATTTGTTGCAAACATGTCTGGCTCTGGTAATGGTCCTTACACTGGTACATGGAACGCTACTGTTGGTAGCCATACGATATCAGTACAAGATAGTAAAGGATCTTCAGGGTCTAAAACAGTAGAAGTTGTATAGGGATTTTATGGATTTTTTACTTACCGACGTTTTTTTACTTGCGGATTTCCGCTTTATACCTCTGCTCTAGGATCTGTGTAGCCTCTCTGACAGAATCAGTTATATCTTTTTCTTCCAATGTTTTCTTTTTTGCTCTGAATGTTATGTTAATTGTTACACTCTTTTTGCCAGGGTGTTTAGAGTCTTCGTAAATATCTACTAGATCAATTGATTCAAAGTATTTTATGTCGGATTTTTGTAGGGCTGAAATTAATGGTCCCAGTTCAATCTCTTGTCCCATCCAAAAACTAATATCCCGGTAAACTGCGGGCATATTTACTATTGCAGTATAATCATTCATGTCAACTTTGATCTTGTCCATCATTTCGCTACTGAATTCCATTTCGAGAATAGACAAGTGCCCATTTATCTTAAAGTTCTCATACAATTTCGGATGTGCATTTCCAATAAGGCCAATAGATTCCTCTTTGTAGAGAATTTTTCCGGTTTGTGCAGGATGCCATGCATTGGGCAGATCAAGTACCCTATCTCCATTCTTCAGTTTCATTACATTTACCAATTCCTTAAGCCCCAGATCTTCTAGTAGTAAATCAAGATATCCTTTTATGAATTTATAGTTATGAAGGTCACCTGATCTGTTGGTTTCTTTCGAGCTGTAACGGGCTATTGAAAGGTGATAAGGTTGATAAGGTAATTTGTTGCTTTTGCTACTGTCCTTGCCCTCTTTCTCTTCAAATCTATCTTTGTAAGCAATTCGCGAAAATTCATACAGGGCAAAGTTTTCAAAACGATTTTTAGCATTTAGTTCGACCTTTTCAATTAAAGAAGGTAAAAGCGAATTTCTGAAATATTGTAATTCTGGGCTTAATGGATTTTTGATCCTGATTAAACTCGATTGATCAACTCCTGTTGCTGCACATAGCTTGTTCCCTATCATTGTGTAGCTGTATATTTCATGTGCTCCATATCTGCTCATTAATGTTTTTATTTTTTTGATTTTAATTTTCAGCGGGTTTGATTTTACTGGAGTAAGGTCCTTTGTTGGCAATGTTGGTGTTAAAGTCTGATATCCGTGAATTCTCGCAATCTCCTCAATAATGTCTTCCTTGATTTTTAAATCACGCCTGTGTGAAGGAATCTCGAGATTTATCTTGTTAGTTTCATCCGTTCTTGCAAGCACATTTTCTTCAATTTTTTCATCTCCCACAACTTTTATTTCCAGGGCCTTGAGAATGTTAACTATTTCCTCTTTTGTGATTTCGATGCCCAAAATTTTATATACGCTGTTCAGATCAAACTCAAAAATCAGAGGTTGTTCAGGCTTTGGATAAATATCAATTATCTCCGAGGCAATCTCCGAACGAGAAAGGTCAGTGAGCATGTCAGCGCCAATTTGTAAAACATCGGTTAATTTTGTAGGATCTAGGCCCTTTTCAAATCTGGTACTTGCTTCTGTGCGTAGTCCAAGGTCTCTGGAAGCTCTTCTGAGCGTGTACATCTCCCAGTTTTCAACAACCAGGACAATGTTCTTTGTCGTGTCACTTACTTCAGAATCTTTGGCACCCATTATGCCTGGAATACCAAGGATTTGTTTTTTATCTGCTAAAACCACCATTCCTTTTGAGAGTGTGCGTTTATGTCCGTCAATTGTAGTTATTTCTTCTTTGTCTTTTGCTTCTCTGACGATAATTTTTTTCCCCTCAATTTTGTCATAATCGAAAATATGTGTCGGCTGGCCAAGATCCAGCATGAGATAATTTGATATGTCTACTATATTGTTTACAGGCCTTATTCCAGTATAAAGCAAAATTGCCTGCAGCCAGAATGGTGAGGGACTTACTTTAGTGTCCTTGATCACTATTGCGGTGAACCTTGGACATTTTTCTTTGACCTTAACTTCAACCTCAAATTTTAGAGAACTTTTTTCAAGAAATGTCCTGCTAAGCTCATTTTTTCTTTCTACGCTAAGATTATAAAGAGCAGCGATCTCACGCGCCATTCCTAAATGTGAGAAACAATCAGGTCTGTGTGTGAGTGATTTATTTTCAATTTCAAGTATCTTATCTTTTAAAATGTAGTCAAGCTTTTCGCCGGGCTCTGATGATGGGTGAAGTATCATCACTTCTTTATGCTCATCTGCCAGGCCAAGTTCTTTTAAAGAACAAAGTACACCTTGTGAATTGATGCCCTTAATTTCTTTTTCAATAATTTGAACTCCTGGCTGTGCGTTAAAAGGTTTTGCCGGGTCTAGGATCGATCCACCTGGTAAGCAAACCGGGACCTTGTCCCCTACTTTTACTTTTTTTGCTGCACCATGAATTATTTGCCTCGTCTCATTGTTGGAAATTTTTACCTGACAAACTTGCATTTTCTGGTCCTTTGGATGGTCTTCTATACCAGTTACTTCACCAATTACAATGTTATTAAGATTTTCACCTCGATTTATTATTTGTTCCACTTCTGCAAGCGAAGCGCTTAGTTTTTGTGCAACGCCAACAGCATCTACCTGATCGATTGTTGGTAAGTATTGTTGTAGCCAGTTTAAAGAGATTAACATTATAATAAATTAACGGATTAACTAATTCACTAATTCACTAATTGACGTATTAACTGATTAGCCGGACATCACCGGATTAATTGAACTGTTTTATAAATCTCAGATCTCCACTATGAAATAGTCTAATATCCTGAACATTTGCTTTGAGCATGATCAGCCTTTCAAGGCCGAAACCCCATGCAAATCCTGTGTACTGCTCCGGATCAATCCCTGCCTCTTTTAAAACATTTGGATGGATCATGCCACAACCAAGAATTTCAAGCCAACCTGTGTGTTTGCAGACCTTACAACCCTCCCCTTTGCAAAGGACGCATGTTAGCGCCATCTGTCCACCTGGTTCAACAAAAGGGAAAAAATCCGGCATGAACTTAACTTTAATACTTTGCTCAAAAAAAGCTTCGAAATATGTTTGTAAAGTACCCAGCATATCACGCATTGTAATTCCTTTATCAACATAAACTCCCTCTACCTGGTAAAAAGTATGCTCATGTCTGGCGTCAGTGGCTTCATTTCTAAAGCATTTGCCAGGAACTATTGCCCGGATCGGAGGATTTGCTGATTTTAGTATTCTATTCTGCATGGATGAGGTGTGTGTGATAAGGATATGCTCGTCCTCTGTCCAGAATGTATCCCATGCATCCCTTGCTGGATGGCCCTCTGGCATGTTTAAGCTTGTAAAATTATGATAATCGTCATCTATTTCAAATGGTGTATATATTTCAAAACCCATTTTTTCAAATATCTCTTCTGTTTTTTGCATCATTTGTGTAATAGGATGAACAGAACCTGTTTCTGGTCTCACTCCTGGAATTGTGATGTCAATTTTACTATTCCCTATATTTTTTTCTAGCTCAATTACTTTAATCTCCTGAAGTTTTGAAGTTATTAATGAATCCAATTTCCCCTTGATCTCATTGGATTTTTTCCCTACTTCCGCCCTTTCTTCAACATCAAGTTTACCAAGATTTTTCATGATCTGATTAAGTTCTGATTTACGCCCGATTTGCTTAATTTTTATATCATTAATTTCTTTTTGGTCTTTTGCTTTTTTGACCTGGTTTTCTACTTGTGCACTTATTTTATCAAGCTTATCAGAGATTTTATTCATAAATATATGGACAAAAAGTTAATCAAATACGCTGCAATTATATGCATTAATTGCAAGAATGTCTAATGCTAGCACCCTTGTACCAATTCCTGTAGAATAATGTGTAAGAATAATATGAAAAAGCTTTCTTATGGCTCAAGAAGAAAATACAAATTCAGTGAAAATTTCAAAAACACAATTATATGCGATTATCGGATTGATTGTCTTAATAATAGCAATTCCGTTTACAATTGCTGGACTTAGGCTGTTTTTGGATATAGGTGCGGGAGCTGATCCACAAAAGGAACCTTCGGAAGTTGTGGTATCAAATATGAGCGCAAATGGAGCAACAATTTCCTGGGTGAGCGGGACTGATACTGAGGGTTTGGTCCAGTATGGTACAAGTGCTGATAGTCTAAATCTTGTTGCAAATGACATTCGTGATGTTGGGAATGAAGAGACACTTACTTATGATCAACATATTGTTGAGATAAAAAATTTGAGTCCGTCAACAACATATTTCTATAGCATACTTAATGATGGCGAAGCTATAGGGGCTAAAGCTTCAGGTAGTTTCAAAACATACGCTGTAAGTGAATCTGTTTCTTTGCCAGTTACTAGAAAAGGAAGTATTGGAGAAGAATCTCCGTATGCACTTGTTTATGCTTTTGTTTCAAATGGACGTGATGTTTCTGAAATTCGTTCAACATATACATCAGAAAATGGCACTTTTACTTATGATATCTCTGATTTGAAGACGGACGACGGAAGCACGATTTTTCCATTAGAAGGAGCGAAATTGGTTACTTATATTAATGCTATTGATAATGGAAAGGTCCGCAAGGTCCATGATACTGACGCAGATGCTGGCAGGCTTACTTTAGACCCTGAATCAACCTTATCCTTTACAACTGACGTTGATATTACTGATACTACTCCCGAACCCGAGCCTGAGCCTGAACCAGAACCAGAGCCCGAACCAGAACCCGAGCCTACTCCAACAGAAGAAGACTCTCCAGGCATCGATCTCATGAGCACAATCTATATTGATCCTGAAGCGAACGAAAATTCAACAATTCCTACAAATGTTTTTGTCAGTAATGTGAATGATACGAGTTTCCAGATTAATTGGACCACAATGGAGCCTACAAAGGGATATGTAAATTACGGAAAAACAAGTTCCGGTCTGAATAAAAACGTTCTTGATGTGAGAGATAGTTCTCTTGAGGTTCAAAGATTTACTCATAGTGTGACTATTTCAGATGGTAGTTTGACAGGTGGGGATTCAATATTTTTCAAGCTTGTTTCAAATAGTAAATTATATGGACAGAATGGTGGCAATACTCCATATGAATTTGTTGTACCTGAAATTCTTTCCTCTCCTCCATCACCAAGCGCGATAAATGGTAAGCTTGATTATTTGAGTTCCAGTAGACTTTCGAGCACCCATAGGGATTTTATTATTTACGGGAAAGTAAAAAATGATCAAGGGGGCTTATCTACTTATGTATCAACTGTTCCTGCTTATAATAGCAATGGTTGGACACTTTCAGTTGGCCAGGCTAGAAATTCAGCACTAAATGATGTAGTTGATTTTGAGTCTATTGATATTTTTGTACTCGGTGAATACAACAGTTTGGGACAGGAAACAAACGATAATGTCGAGGAAGTAAGCGAAGTCACAGTTTCACCAGGGCTTAGTCTTGATATACTTAGGCATAATATGGAGATTGCCAGTATCTCCGGCCTTGCCGGAACCGCTTTTCCAAGCTCAGATGTTACTGTGTCAATCGACGGGACCACTTTTACCACAAGCTCTGATACAAAGGGTGAATGGGAGGTTTCGATAAATGGCCTTGCTTCCGGCGACCATAAAATAGAAATAAATAACAATTCGCAAGTCCTTGGCATGAGCGTGAATATAAATTTGGATGTGTTGCCAAATACCGGCCTTAGTTCTGACGTAGTTCTAACCATTATTGGATTTGGATTTATCTTTTGTGGATTTGTGATTGTGTATTACGCAAGGAAGAAGCGAATTACTTCACCTTCTCAATCAATGCTTTGAAAGCATCTTGATGATCAAGTGCCAGGTTTGCAATGACCTTTCTGTCAAGTTCGATTTTTGCTAGTTTTAGTTTGTGGATGAACTGGCTATAGCTCAATTCGTATTCTGTTAGAGCAGCGTTAATTCTTTTAATCCAAAGTCTGCGAAATTGATTTTGTCTCTTTTTCCTGTGCATGAAGCTATATTGTCCTGCATGCAGTCTAGCTTCTTTTGCTCTTCTGTATAATTTGCTATATGAAAGTCTGTAACCTTTTGCAAGTTTCAGTAATCTTTTATGTTTTAGTCTTTTTGTTTTCCCTCTTTTTATTCTCATTTTTTTTAATTAACGTATGAATGAATTAACTAATTAACGAATTAACGAATTAACTGATTAACGTATTAAAGTATTAAGATGCTCTGATCAATCTTTTTAAATTTCTTGTCTGGTCTTTTGAACCGATTGATGTCATGTTTTTCTTTCTGTTTTTTGCTCGTGCTGATTTATGGGCCATCATATGCTCATTATTACCCTGCTTTTTGTGCAATAATTTACCCCTTGAGGTTATTTTAAATCTTTTTACTGTTGCTTTATGTGTTTTACCTTTCTTTGCCATGAACGATATTTAAAAACGATATAAAATTTGCTTAAAAATTTTGACGCATGAATTCTACCATAAATTACTATTTTTTGGGGCGTACGATCACTGTTATACTAAATCTGTCCCTTCTTATATTATCTTCAACCTCACAAACATCAGCTAGTTTATTTATAATGTCTTTAATTAATCCTTCCATCTGCTGTCTGTTTACTCTCCCCTTTGCCCTGACCTGTAGCTTGACTGAATGTTTCTTCTTGAGAAATTCAGTAACTTTTTTTAATTTATGATCCAGGTCCCCTTCTTGAATAAATGCTTTAAACCACATTTCTTTCATTTCTCCAGATTTATTCTTCTTCTGTTCCTTATGCTTTTTATCAAGTTCATACTTGTATTTTGACCAGGACATTATCTTTGCAACAGGTGGATTTGCCTTCGGAGAAATCTCAATCAGGTCAAGTTCTGTTTCAATTGCTCTACGTAATGCCTCTTCTTTTGTCATTTCCCCAAGCGCTTCTCCTTTTTCATCTATGACAAAAAGCTTTGGTGCTTTTATAAAATGATTACGATTAACCCTGGGTTCGTATCTTATGAACCGGTTATATGGTCTATATCCTTCTCTTGTGATCTTATTTATAAATAATAATTTAACTTTTGCTATAGGGATTTTAACAAAATCAGTGCGAATTATCCAGCTCCTGTTTAATTTTTTGTAAAAATTCGTCCATTTTCATTACGCCCATCTCTTCTCCTGTCCTTGGACGGACCGAGATAACATTGCTTGCTTGTTCTTGTTTGCCAACTATTATCATATATGGGATCTCATTACTTTGGGCCTGTTTGATCTTGTTTTGTAGACTTTCGCTCCTGAGGTCAAGATCGGTTCTGATACCTTCTTCTTCCATTTTCCTTTTAACCATTTTCGCATATGGAATATAACTGTCAGAAATTGGCAATATAATTATTTGCGTAGGTGCTAACCATAAAGGAAGTGCTCCTGAATAGAATTCAATTAGTAAGGCAAAAAATCTTTCTAGCGAGCCTATTGCTGAATGATGTATCAAATATGGTGTCTCATCTTTATTTTTTGAATTTTTAAAGACAAGGTTTGTGCGTTTTGGTAGTACGAGATCAGTTTGGATTGTTGAAACCTGCCATTCATGGCCTTGTATGTCTTTTATGAGAAAATCTATTTTGGGTCCATAGAAATCAGCTTCTCCAATTGCCTCTCTTGCTGCAAGTTTGGTTTCTTCAAGTGCTTTTATGAGAATTTTCTCTGAAAGGTCCCAGGTTTCGTCAGTGCCAAGATAATCCTGGTTCTTGCGTTTATCCCTTCTGGAAAATTGTAGTCTATAGTCTCGGAACCCAAATGACTGTAGTAAATCTAGTGTGAATTCTATTAGACGGACAACTTCTTCGACAATTTTTTCTTTCTGAATGAAAATGTGTGCGATATCCTGGGTAAATTCACGTGTTCTTGCTAGGCCGTTTAGCTCTTGCGAGCTTTCTTCCCTATATAATTTTGCAAGTTCGAAAATCCTTACTGGCATATTATTGTAGCCCTGCCTTTTACTTCTAAATACTTCTATATGCAGTGGGGTGGCCATTGGTCGCAGCATATATAGTTCATTGTGGAGTTTGAAAGGGTTTATGTCCTGATCTTGATAAAATTCAAAATGGCCTGTTTCTTTGAAAAGGTTTACTTTGGCAATTGCTGGTGTTGAAACTTCAATAAATCCGTATTTATGCCTTTGTGCCTTTAATTTCTCGGAAATAAGTGAAATTGCCTTAGTTCCCTCATTTAACCATATTGGCAGGCCCGGGCCTGTTGAATTATTTCTGAGGTTAAAGTAATCTCTTTGAGGGCCAAGCACTTTGTGCTCTTTTTTAATTTTCTCCTGCTCCCATTTTAGATATTCTTCAAGCTCCTTTTCTGTTCCAAATGCAAGTCCTTTAATTTTATATAATAACGGCCTGTTTGGATCATCCATCCAGTGCACTTTATCTACACCCATAAGTTTGAAGGACTTTAGTTTTCCTGTGTGGCTTACGTGTGGCCCTCGGCAAAGGTCGATGAATTCATCTCCTGTTTTGTAAAAACTGAACTGTTCGTCTGGAATTTCCTGCAGGAGTTCTGTTTTATATATCTGTCCTTGCTGGTGAAGCATGTCAAATGCCTCTTCTCTTGGGATAATCACTTGAGCAATTGGCATCTCCTGCTCTATGATCTTACGCATTTCTTTTTCAATCCTTTTTAATTCTTTTTCGTTCGGCTGTTCGGTAAGTTCGAATTCATAATAAAATCCACTATCAACTACTGGTCCTATCCCAAGTTTTGCCTCAGGATGAAGTCTGAGGACTGCCTGTGCAAGAATATGGGTGAATGAATGGCGCATCTTTTCAAGCTCCTCATGCTCTATCTGCTGTTGATCGCTATTATTTTTATTTGTATTTGCGTCTGTGTCAGACATAATTAATTGCATTATACGGAGGTTATATGAATGGGTCAATTAATGTTTCATGGGGTTGAATAAATTAGGGCGTTTCACGGGTACATGACGGCTGGGATTGTGTTCCACTCTATTGTCGCATCTCTGGTGTGGGTGGTGTAAATTCATCAGGTTCAACAAATGGTATGCCATACCTTTCTTGAAATGTCATACCCATATGTATAGTTTTTCTTTATGTTGAACTTTAGTTATAATCAATGAAATAATTTAATTTTTTCAAATGGCAAAATCTATTACCGGCAAACCCTTGGTTGTAGACAATAAAGAGGTTGTTGGAATGTTTGAGCGTGAATTCTATATGCTTTCAAACTGGTCTGCCCATCAGATTAAAGTGAAAGCAACACTCTATCCTACTCTTGAACATGCTTATCATGCTGAAAAATTCGAAGACAAGAGCATAAAGCAACAGATTTTATTAGCAAAGAGCCCTTTGCAATCTAAAGAAATCGCCTGGGCGAATAAATCCAAGATGAAAAAAGATTGGCGCGAAATAAAGGTAGAAGTAATGGAGAGACTTTGCAGGCTTAAATTGGAACAACATAAAGAAGTTCATGAAGGGTTATTGAGAACAGGAAATAGATTAATTGTCGAAGATTCTTCGGTTGAAGACTACTGGGGCATTGGTAGTGATAAAAAAGGCCAGAATATCATGGGTAAGATTTGGATGAAGTTAAGAGAAGAAATAATTTAATTATGGGGCACTGTCCGAAAATAATAAAAATTCTGGCACTACCCCCCCTCCTGACACCTCTGGATATGAATAAATTTCCCGTTGCATAAACGCACATATAAAAAAAGGGGGTGTCTAGATACCCCCTTGCCTTACTTTAGTGGTATAAATTATTTTTTTCCTGTAGATTCAAATCACTGCAGACAGTAAATCAAGAGGTATTTCACTTTATTTAATCATGGGCATGGCGGGACTCAAACCTGCGACCCCGCGAATTTATAATTATGGTGGGCGGTAGGAGATTCGAACTTCTGACCACTCGCACGTCAAGCGAGTGCTCTACCAACTGAGCTAACCGCCCCTCGTCGAAATTCCTTTCAGACTTCGTGGGTATTGTAAACAAACCCACTTCGACTTCCAGGAATTTCTCCTCTTAGCTTAAAACTTCCTACGGTCGTTTTAAGCTTACAAAATTACATTAAAATGTTTTAGTTTTATTCACTACATCTATCAAGCCGTACTTTTTTGCCTCTTCTGCAGTCATAAAGAAATCTCTGTCAAAATCCTTTAATATTTTGCTTTTCTTTTGTTTAGTATTTTTTGCTAATGTTACTGCCAGCATATCTTTTAAGCGGATTATCTCTTGTGCTGTGATCTCTATATCGCTTGCCTGTCCTTCAGCACCTCCAAGAGGCTGGTGAATATGAATAGTTGCATTTGGCAAAGCAAAGCGTTTTCCTCTTGTACCACTAGAGAGCAATATAGTGCCCATTGAAGCCGAACTTCCTACTGCAATTGTTGCAACATCGCATTTGACAAGCCTCATAGTGTCAAGAATCGCCAGGCCTGCATATACTGAACCGCCAGGGCTTTGTATATACATTTTAATGTCTTTTTCAGGGTCCTCTTTTTCCAGGAAAAGAAGCTGTGCCACAATAGCATTCGCAACCTGTGAATTAATCTCAGTCCCAAGAAAAATGATCCTGTCTTTGAGCAGCCTTGAATAAATATCATACGCCCTTTCACCTTCCCTGCTCTTTTCAATAATTGTTGGTATTAGATAAGACATGATTGTTAATTAACAGATTAACTTATTAACTAATTAGTTAGTGGAATTATACCATCCGGGCAAGCAGATCAACAATGCCTTTTCTGCTATAGATAGGCAAATAAAAAGGCCTTAGAACAAGTTCTAAGGCCTTTTTCGATAATTTTCATTAATTCACCTAACTTTTCTTCTTCCCGACCAGGAAGTATAGTAACAAACCTATTAGGCCAAAGAAGAACGTAAGTAATGCCCACATGATTGGGCTTTCGGTACCAGACTTCTGAGCATCTTTGTAAACAAAGAATGCCAAAGCGAGTGGAATTAGCATCATAACTGCAAAACAGCAACACCAGAATATCAGGCTCATGCCTGCTAGTGCACCGTCATCAGTAGAAGAAGTATCTGTTTCCCAATCCCATTCAAAATCACTATCTGATTGCGCGTAAACACTACCTGCCCCTAGAGTTAGTACAGGAGCAACTGCAAGTGTCAAAACTGTCAATATTGTAAATAATTTTTTCAATTCTAATTACCTCCTTTCCTATTGATTTAACTCAGTTTAATTGAGAAAAGAGAAGATTGCAAGTAGAGGTTAATGTGGCATAAAAACAAAAACACCCCTTGCGGGATGTCTTTGCTTGCACTTTTAACTATTTTTACTGCCTTTTGCTTTTTACGAAGCTATAGACTAGCTTCTTACACATAATACATATTATGTTTTTGCTTGTCAAGTAATTTATGTCTGATGATAAATAATGACCGATATTTTACCCTCTTGTATCCCCACGCTAGATAATATTTTTGAGCACATTGTATATTTTTCGTAAGCATATGATTAAGAAATCTATAATTTTATTGAACTATTTTTCAAGAGAAAAGGACTACTTTTTTCAGTCAATGTTAAACTCGAAATAATCACCCTCTTCTACATCATTTTCAGTAAACCAGCCTGCATTTGTTTCAATAACATAACGTGCTGGTTTGGTTGATGGGTATGTTTTTTCAGTATCTAGGGGTTCGGTATTGGCAAATATGTTGATTATCTGCTTATTTTCGTCTAAGAAGGCCATATCAAGGGATAGATAAGTATTTTTCATCCAAAATTCTCTGTAATCATTGTTATCGAAGACAAAAATCATACCATTATTTTCTGGCATCTCATGTCTGTACATCAGACCTTGTGAATGTTCCTTTGGTGAGTCAGCAATTTCTAAATTTAAATTAATATCGTCGTTTCCTTTTATAGTTGCGGTGATCGTTTGATCAGAGAGCTGGTTGTCGTTATTTTGGAATAATTCATCAATCAGATTTACACTCCCCCATCGGTTTTCTGCTGCAAGTCCAAATACAAGACTACAGATGAATACTAATATAATTATGGGCAATAAAATTACTAAGAACAAAAGTTTTGTTTTATTTTGTTTTGTTGAGTTGTTTGCTGGCATTTTAGAATTAGAATAATTTTAATTTAGCAGAAACCTGTTCTTTTAAAACGTTTTTCTACCTCGTATCTGGACATTTCCCAAATAATTGGCCTCCCATGAGGGCATGAATATGGTTTTTCACATTCGAATAATTGTTGGATCATTGCTTCAATTTCTTCTTTGTGCATCTTTTTTCCAGCTCTGATGCTCCCATGGCAGGCCATGCTAGCTACGATAGTGTGTAGCACTTCTTTTTGATCGAAGTCAGTTAATTCCCGCTCAAGGATCTCTTGGATGAAGCTGTTTATGTCAAAATCTCCGAGGACCTTGGGAATTGCGCTTAATTTCAATGTATTCTTGCCAAAAGGCTCTAGTTCAAGTCCTATGTTCCTAAAAACCTCAGTGTTTTCTTTAAATATCTCAAAATCAGCATGTGATAGTTCAATCGTTTGAGGCACTAATAAATGCTGGATGACAATATTTTCTTTTTTCTTAATATTTTTCATTATTTTTTCATATTTAATCCTCTCGTCTGCTGCGTGCTGGTCTATAAAAAGCAATTCATTTGACTTCTCAATGATAATAAAAGTATTGAAGAATTGTGCAAATTTTATATCACTAATAGTTTTTGGAACCCCATCTGATTTTACAGGACGAAATAGCTCGGCACTAAACTGCAAACTTTTGTTTATTACGTTTGTGTTGCTATGCAGGTGTTTCCCATAGGTAGTCGACCTGTCTTTCAATGTATTGTCCTTGTACGTTGTGATTTTGGGTTTATATTCAAATTCGAATGTACGTTTCACGGAAGTAGATAAGAAATCATTAAGAGCCTTTTCTACTGCACGTTTCACGTTTACAAAGACAGATCGTGTATCGTTGAACTTAATTTCTAATTTACGGGGATGTACATTTACATCAATATTTTGAGGGCTAATTACCAGGTTTAAAAAGAAAATTGGTTGAAATTCGATTGGCTTTGTAGCGTGAAACGCTTCTTCTACAGCCTTACTCACAAGCGATGAATTAACTGGCCTTGAATTTAAGAAGGTAAATTGCATACTTTTGTCGCGCCTTGTGAGCTCAGGATGCCCTATTGCACCAGCTACCTGCATTTCAGGCCCATTAAACGTCACAGGGATTAATTTATCTGCTATTTTTTTGCCCCATATGTCGAATATTCTTGTTTTTATATCATTTAATTGTAGTTTTGGCAGATTATATATTTCTTTTCCATTATGGATCAATTTAAAGTGAATGTCCGGCCGGGCTAGTGCATGTTTAATAAAAATATCCGCAATCTGTTTGAATTCTGTTGCTTGTGAACGAAGGAATTTTTTTCGCGCTGGGATGCGTTTAAAAAGCTCCTTAACACTAATAATAGTCCCAGCACTCCCCTTCTCAGCCTTGGATACGGTAAATTCTTCTTTTCCATTTAAAATTGTCAGTTCGGAAGATTCTTTTTTTTGATTGGTTTTCATTATAATATCTGCGACTGATGCAATACTTGAAAGTGCTTCGCCGCGGAATCCAAGTGTAGTAATGGCATTTAAATCATCGGCTGAGAATATTTTTGAGGTCGAATGCTGCGTGAACGCAATCCTAGCATCATCTTGGGACATTCCCTTCCCATTATCTATGACCTCAATAAGTTCAAGGCCGGAATCGTTGATTTTTACTGTAATCTGATTGCTAAGAGCATCAATACTGTTCTCAACTAATTCCTTTACCACAGATGCTGGGCGCTCTACTACTTCGCCTGCTGCGATCTTTGCAACAACATCTGGTGATAAAATTTTAATCTTCGACATGGATAGCTTGTTCGCAAAAATTAAAGAACTGCAATAAAATGAAAAATACAAATTTACAACTATAGTATATCATAGGGAAAATTGTTAAATCTATCAATAGTGCTGTTAAATAAATAAACAGGGGAATCACGAACTTTGGAAAATTTGGAAAAATTTTCAAATACCTATATTTAAAGTAGGATCTCTATTTTCAGTGTATAAGTTTTTTAAAATGCTCTTACAGGGATCTTAAAAAATTAGAATAAAAAGCAAATAAATGCTACAATCACACCTCAAAGAAAAAGTTGCACTGTTTTCGCTGAAAAGAAGGGGGTTTTACATTTAGAAAAGAAATTTTTAAATATCCTATAGTTTGTCAATTTCAGCATCAAAATGCTCTGCTCCCCTACTCGGTTTTTTAGGGAAATTTTTGACTTAGAGTATAGGGAAATGAGGAGAAAATTAACTTTAATGTACTAAAGTATCATATGTGGTAATACACTGAGAGTGTATGAAGATTTAGCACGATAGTATAATGAATAGAGCATCTTGTGGTTTGATAAAAACTTGAGACCTTTCAAGTTTTTAGGATATTTCTAGAATAGGAGTTACTGATAAGCAAGATAAGCAATGCTAATGAAATATGTTAATGTAAATATGTATTATTGACGATTGTCATATTTTTCAAAGACTATTTTTTATTTTGTAGCTTACTTTAAGCAATATATCCAGCACTATTTTAGATTCCTCTACTTCTTTCCCTTTAGATTTTAGAACATATTTTCTTTCAAGCTTATTATTCAGTTTTGACTATATTAAGTTTCTATATGAGTTATGAAATTGTAATCTTTTAAAAAATTTTTGCACCAAACGTGTGTCCTGTAGTACGTAAAATTTGAAATAAATTTTCTAGTTTTAAAAAATTTAATTTTTACACCGTTAAATTATTATAGGCCCTTTTTTTAATAAATATTTTTAAATTTAATTTTTGCATTTCTTGTTATCTATTTCTCCTTTACTCCTGAAATCGGAAAAAATGGAAAAATTTTAATTGGCTCTATGTAAGGCATATTCGGAATAAAAGTCAAGCAAATACCTGAAAATTTTCTGAAATTTATCTCACAATAATATGCACTTTTTCAATAAAATTTTTCCTACAAGTTTTTTTCCTTAATTTTTCTGGATTACTGCAAAATGGTTATGTGGATGAAAATTTTAGGTTTTGGGAAATACATTGTTTTGGCGTCCCTCTGTTTCACACACGATTTTCGTGGAACGCCTACCCGTTATGTATTTTGAAGTGTCGAATTATAAAGGAGCGTGAACTTCATTTTTCGCCAATTATGAAAATTTCACTCTTAGGCTCTATTCCAAGTTTTTTGAGTGATTCTTTTTTGATAAGGTCCATTAAATTTATGACATCTTTTGCTTTTGCATGCCCAGTATTTTCTATAAAGGCAGCATGTTTGGTTGAGATTATAGCATCACCAGAACGCTTGCCTTTTAAGTTTAGAATTTTGTCAATTATATATCCCCATCCTCCTGATTCAAGACCAAGTCGCTCCCTTTCTTTCTCGCTCAAATTCTTCCATACGCATCCCGCGCTTTTTTGTGGTTGAAGTGATTTTCGCCTTGTCCATTCTTGATAAACATATTTTGCTTTATCAGGATCACCTTTATATAATTTAAATAGAGCGCTTAGTATTATTTCTCCAGATTTGTGAAAACGTGAGTAATCATAGCCAAATTCGCAGTCTTTTGCTTTTATTTCTTTTATTGCTGCGCTTTGTGGATCAAATATTTCAACACTATCAATGTATTCGGCGATAAAATGGCTCCCCCCATGAATATTATTATAAATAGCGCCACCAATCGTGCCTGGAATGCCACCGAACCATTGCAAACCAGTTAAGCCATTACGAATAAGCCTGGCTATTGTAACTGGAAGACCTGCCCCGGATTCAATCTTGACCATTGCAATTGGAGAAGAAGATTCATCATAATCAAGGTCTTTAAATGAATAGTATTTTTCGGGCTCGAGTTGATCTAAACGAGCTTTTTCGTTAGTCCCCTCTGTTTCACTTTTGTTCTGGTTTTTCCCAGCGCTTTCATCATCTCTTTTACCATCGGTAATCGTTATTTTCTCCGCTCTGTTTCTAAGTACAACGCCTCTGATTCCTTTGTCGGATATTAGAACGTTGCTGCCCCAACCCAACATAGTAAGTGGGACATCATGCTCTTTTGCTGCTTTTACAATGGAAACAAGCTCATCAATTGAACTAGCCTCAACCAAAATATCAGCTGGTCCACCGATTTTAAAGGTTGAAAAAGGTGCTAAAGACACGGCCTCTTTGTATTGAATGCCTAGATCGTCCAGTTGTTTCTTAAATGCGTTTATATTCATTTATGTTCTTGCTGTTATTTTTCTAAAGTTGCCTTAATTCTTCTAACCCCTGCACCTGAGCTTTCCTGTTTAATAATTTTAAATTTTCCTGATTTAAGAAGGTCTTTTGTGTTTTGTACGTGTGGCCCACCACAGAACTCCCGGCTGAATATTTCGCCTGTTTCTGGTCGTTTTATTGAGTAAACTGTGACAAGGTCACCATATTTTGCGCCAAATTCCATTTCAGCACCAAGTTGTTCGGCTTGGGCCTTTGGCATCACTTCTCTTTCGACTGTCCAGCCTTCATCTATTATCTGGTTTACAGTTTTTTCGACCTCGGCAAGCTGCTCAGGAGTTAATTTATCAGTATGGGAGAAGTCAATTCTGAGCCTTGCATTGGTGATATTGCTTCCGCGTTGGTGAACGTGTGGCCCAAGGACCTTCTGGAGGGCGCCGAGCAATATGTGATGTGCGGTGTGGAGCCTGGTTGTTTCTTC
>Ga0209416_1000861_pt1 | contig 25770 bp, 17 predicted proteins | sample RifGroF1_FD_184001 | JGI IMG/M metagenome (GOLD analysis project Ga0209416, IMG submission 184001) | Groundwater microbial communities from Rifle, Colorado, USA - Groundwater F1 (SPAdes) (version 2) | ecosystem: Environmental > Aquatic > Deep subsurface > Groundwater | place: Rifle, Colorado...
CCGGGATCAAGACCCAGGAGAAGGAGCAGATTCTGGGCCAGATCAAGCAGCAGGAGGACGCCAACAACGCGGCGCAGATGGCGTCGATCACGCAGAGCTACGCGCAGCAGGGCGTGACCATGAGCCCGTGGATAACCGCGCAGATCGGCGCCCGGCTGAGCCTGGCCAGCCAGGACCGGCTGAACTCCAAGGCCGTGGAGCTGGAGCAGTTGGACCGGCAGTTGAAGACCTCAGCGGACCAGTTCTACCTCTCCAGCATGAACCAGATGCTGGGCGACACCCGCAACGACGAGCTGGCGGCGGCGCAGGTGCGCGAGTCCCTGGCGGCTTCCAACGACGCCACGGCCCTGCAACTCTACGACAACCTGTTCCAGAGCACGCGGCAGGACGAGTTGGCGGCGCAGACCACGGGGGCGCAGCTCGGCCAGCAGGCGCGGTCCACGGCCGCGTCGCAGATCCAGAACGCCGACCAGATCCGAGAGCAGTTGTCGCTGTCGCGCGACACCGCCGGCCTGCAACTGCTGGATAGCGTGCTGGGCAACGCCCGCAGCGAGACCCGGCAGAACCAGCAGACGCGGATGACCCAGCAGAGCACCGCGGCCCAGATGCTGAACCATATTCTGAGCAGCACGGAATACCAGACCATGGATGCCGGGCAGATGGCGAGCCTCATCTCCATGCTGGCCAAGGGAGGTTCCTGATGGGCTACACGTTCAAAATCCAGAGTGTGCCGGCCGGGCTCGGCGGAGCGCTCTTCGACGCGGCGCGCAACGAAGTGGACTTTGCCCAGCAGGTCGAGAAGGAGCGCCTGCGCCTGGCCAAGGAGGCCAGCCAGAGGGAGGCGACCAAGCTCGCCATGGATGCGGAGATCGTGAGGCTCCAGGAAACGAACCGGGCGGCGGACAACGCCAGGGCGGACCGCAAGCTGCAATTCGACTCGGCGGTGAGTCTGGCCACTCTCAAGCAGGGAGACCAGAGGATCAACCTCCAGGCCGCAGGGCTCCAGTTGGAGGCCCAGAAGGTGGGGATGCAGGGGGCGGGGGTGCAGTTGGACGCCCAGCGGGAGGGGCGCATCGCCAAGGACGAGCAGGAAAGGCTGGAGCAGGCCCGTGGGCAGGAACAGTTGAAGCTGATAAAGATGGGTGCCCGCCCCATCGCGCGGAACACCCAGCCGGTGGCCGGGGATACCTACGTGGACGGGCGGGGAAGGACCTGGCTGCTGCCGGACAAGGACCCCGCCGCCCTGAAGAACCTGATTCCCTTCGCCCGCCACAACGTGGAGATTCTGAACACCGACATGGACCGGCGGCTGAAGGAGCGCGAGGATTTGGAGGAGCGCGTCGCCAAGGTGCGCGAGGGGATGCAGTCGGCCGTGAACTACGTGAAGAGCGGGAAGGGCGACAAGGCCCGGCTGGAAGCCAGCCGCCAGCAGGTGGCGGCGGGCGATGCGCAGCTCGCGGACCTCCAGAAGCAGCTCGACGCCATCCCCACGCGCCAGGAAATGGTGGCGAACCGCGACGCGGCGCGGAGGGAGTACGCCAAGCTGGCCGGGGTGGATGCCTTCAATCCCTATCCGGGACAGGCGCAAGGCGCGCCAGGCGCGCCGGGCGGGGCGCAGGCGGCGGATGCCGCCCCGGACTTCGGCGACACGCCGGCGGATATCCTCCCCGTCTCCTTCCTCCCCAAGGGCGTGCCGCAGCCCAGCCTCGAAGCCGTGGCGCCGGAGCAGCGCGCCCAGGTGGCGCAGTCCTGGAACCAGGCGGCGCAGATGGTGGACCAGCTCCAGTCCCAACTGGAGGCGGCGCGCAACGCCAACAAGCGGGCGCAGGTGGAGTTGGCGGGGGCCAAGGGCGAGGTGCAGAAGACCATCGCCGGGCGGAAGATGGAGGACGCGGCCACGCTGATGGCGCGCGTCGCCAAGCAGTTGGCCAGCGCGCAGCGGGACATGACGGACTTTGCCGAGAGGCTGGGAAAGGGAAGCAAGTGAACGATTTCACCGACCGTGGCCAGGAGCGCGCCCTGAAGAAGATCGAGGCGCTCGGGCTGAATCCCTACGACACCTTCGCGCGCTCGGTGCTGATCGAGGGCACCAGCCCGGCGGACTTCGCCGACCTGATGCGGAAGCAGGGGGGATGGGACGACGGGGACGCGGAACAGTTCCTGCTCTCCTTCGACCGGATCAAGGACGATCCCCGCGAGCGTCCGAAGATGATGGCCCAGGCGGAGCGCCAGGCCGAAGACGAGGCGTTTCAGCAGGAAGCCGAGAAGCTGGCCAAGGAGCTGCCGGACAATGCCTTTCTGCGCAACGTGAACGTGGGTGGGGCGCAGGCGTTCGGGGCGCTGGGGTCCATGCTGACCCGCCCGTTCGCGCCCGAGTACTCGCGCGAGGTCTACGACGCCAACCAGGTGCTGGACCAGGCGGCGCAGGTGGCGGACCAGGGCTCGGTCGCGCCGCAGTGGGCCAACGCCCTGCTACGGGGAGCCACGCGCTCGGCGGTGCAGGCGGGGGTGACGTCCCCGCTCGGCGGGGTCGGCATGATCGCCGGCTTCGCGGCTGCGGAAAGCAACGAGGCCCTCAATCGCGCTACGGACCTGGAAATGAGCGCGCCCGACGCCCAGGCCTATGCCATGCGCGCGGCCGCCATCGAGGGCGGCATCGCCACGGCCATGCAGGCGGTCGGTTTGGGTGGCTTGGAGAAGCTCTTGGGCGGTGGCGGCAAGCTGACCAAGGGCGGGGTGCGCGCCCTCCTGAAGCAGACCGGGGTGGCGATTCTGCAGGAGGTGCCCGAGGAGGTGGTGACGGAGCTGTCGCACAACCTCAATGCCGCCCTCAGTGGCCTTGATCCGGAAGCGGTGACGTGGGAGCGGACGGTGCAGACCATCGCCCAGACCACGGCGCAGACCGTCCTGACCGTGGGCATGGCCGGGGCGATGCATGGTGCCATCCGCTCCCAGCCGGGCCTGCGCCAGAAGCAGGCCAAGATCGACGAGTTCGCCGGGAAGTTCGAGATGCCTGCCGACGACGTGAGGGCGGCCTGGGAGACGGCGGACGAGAAGACGCGCACCGCCGAGCAGTGGCAGCAGGTGTTTGAGTCCGAGATGAACCGTCGCCAGACCCGCCAGAAGCGCCAGCAGGGACAAGCCCAGGCGGACGCCGATCTGGACGCGCGCCTGCGCGAGGAGGAACGGCAACGGGCCAAGCAGAAGGCAGGCGGCAAGCGCCAGTCCTCCGACCGGGCGCGGGAGGCATGGGACGCCCGCCAGCAGAGCGCGCAGGAGACGGACGACTTCCTGGCCGGGCTGAGCGACGAGGAGTTCGCCAACGCCTTCCATTGGTCGAGCGTGCGCGGAGTGGAGGACATGAGCCCGCGCGAGCAGGAAATCTACGAGGCCATGCAGGACTCCCGGCGCCGCAACCGGGACGCCAAGACCACCTTCAAGGCCCGCTTCGTGGACTTCCGCAAGGACCATCCGGAGTGGAAGCCCAATCCCGATTTCTGGCAGGCGGCGGACGGCAGGAACTTCGATCCGGCTACCGGCGGTCCCATCCATGTCGATGCTCAGCAGGCCCCGCCCAAGGCCCGGAGGAAGGGCCAGGTCCCGCCCGAAACCGGCCTGGCGGTGCCGCGCGACGCCGACGAGGACCTGCGGGAGGACATGCGGGACATTCTCACCCGCCCCCAGAAGTACGGCATCCGCAACCCGGACGACGTGGACGAGTTCATGGCGTCGAACTCCCGCTACCCGCAGGAGTTCGGGACCATCCTCCGCGCCAAGTTCCCCTCGCAGGCGTTGACGGCGGAGCAGCGCGCCGCCGAGGTGGAGCGGGTGAAGGACAAGGTGGTGCGCACGGACCGCGGGCGCATGCAGGTGGTGGGAGTCACCTGGGATGGCCGCTACGAGCTGGCCAGCCACACGGGGGAGAGCCGCACGGCATCGGCCAAGCGGGTCCAGGAGTGGGGCGGCATCGTGGAGGACGCCAGCGACTACAAGGATGGCCAGAAGGTGCTGGTGCTGCCGGACGGGGCCAAGAGCCGCTGGGCCAACGGACAGGTGTCGCGCTACATCGGCAATGGCATGTACGAGGTGGAGTACGAGGGCCGGGCGGGCAATGCCAAGGAGATCGCCCACCGGCTGTACTCCGCCGTGGTGGACGAGTCCCAGGTAAAGCTGACGCCCCAGGGCGCGGGCGCCAAGCGCTACCGCGACGAGCTCGCCCAGGTGCCTGAGGGCGAGCGCAAGGGGGTGAAGAAGGCGGCGAGCGAGTTCGACGCTGCCGTGCGCGGCACCCCGGCCCTCTACGACTACCTGGAGGAGGAGTTCGTGGAGGACGTGCGCAAGGGGCGCACCTCCGGCCAGCGGCGCGAGCGCGCCATGGCGGAGCACGGTCGCACGCGCGACGCCAGGGTGCGCGCGGCCAAGGTCCTCGGCATCGACGGGGAGGATATCCACTCCCCCGTGGTCCGCGCCAAGCACCTTGCCGCCCTGCGGGCCTGGCTGGCTGGTCCCGGCAAGACCGAGGAGCTGGCCCGGCTCACGGAGAATGCCAAGCAGCATGTGGAGCGCGGCGAAAGCAGCAATGCCCAGGTCTACGGGGCGGAGCTGCGCGACGGCGACCAGGTGCTGCACCAGGGCCAGTGGCTGGTGGCCGAGGTGGACGAGGCCGAGGGCACCATCCAACTCCACGACGGCACCACCATCGACCTGGACATGGCCGAGGCGCTGAGCGTCCGCAAGGGCGAGATCGTGGGGGCGGACGGGATGGTGCGCGATGCCGGCGGCGAGCCGGATGGCTCCTTCGACTTCGCGGCGGAGAAGGAAACGGGCGGGCTGGCAGGGAGCGGACCCCTGCCCGGGCCTTCCCCGGAAAGCACCGCCGTTCTCCCTGGAGTGGAGGCCGGGGCCGTACAGGCCGACCAGGGCGCGCGCAATCGGAACCCGCCGGAGCAGAACCTACCCCCTGTTCCTCCCCCCGTCAAGGGGGAGCTGGTGAAGGGCAAAGGGCATGCCTTTTTCTTCACCCCCGTGGGAGAGACCGAAGCGGTGGAGGTCTACCGCGAGGCGGACCGCCGCTGGTACCGCGCCCCGGTGGGCGCGGTGATCGACGAGGACACGGACAACCGCCCCGGCCGCTTCCTCGGTCCCCGCGAGTGGGACGAGACCAAGGTCCGCCAGTACCTGGGCCTGGAGCAGGAGCAGCAGACGGAGATGCCGGCGGAGGAAAAGGCCATCCAGCAGGCGGAGAAGGTCGCCGCCCGCGAGGCCATCATGGCCAAGCAGCGGGCGGACCTCGAAGCGGAACAGGCCAGGGTGGAGCGGGAGCGGGAACGGAAACAGGAAGAGAAGAAGAACCCAAAGCGAGTGACGGAATACACCCAATCGGAATTCGTCCACGACGCAAAGGGACAGTTTGTCAAACGGCAAGGCAAGAGAAATATCATTGGCCTGATGATAGACGGGAGTGTCCATCCGCTGGTCGAGGGAGAACAACGCAATGGGGTATTGCTGAAGGACGAGCGCTCCATCCGCTGGCGCATACACCGTGAGGCGGTTGAGGCGGCGGTCCACAACATGGAGCGCAGGTTTGCCCCGTATGCCACCCCATGGGAAAGGACCGCCCCGGACGTTCCTGCCAAGACGCTCGCCGATTACCCAGATTTGGCGGAACGCCACCGTGCCGCATTGAAGGATGAGCCGCAAGCAAGGGAAAGGCTGGAAGCGTGGCGGAAGCGAGAAGCGGAAGAGTCGGCCGCAGCAGTCCAAGAACGGGAAGCGGCCACGAATCCCACGAAGGACACGAAGGAAGAGCCAAAGCCGGCCGCTGATCTAGCCAGCCTGGACGATGCCGAGTTCGACAAGATGTTCGACGAGGCCGTGGCCGCTACGCCCCCCGCCCCTCCCGCCCCGCCTCTGGCCAACGATGCCACCGCCTCCCCGATCCGGGACCGGCTGGCGGTGATCGCGGCCACCAAGGGCATGCCCACTTTCGCCGCGCGCCAGGCGCAGCAGACCCACGACAAGCTGGCGGATGGCTCCCTCTCCTTGGAAAAGGGCACCAAGGCCCTGGCGCAGATCGAGAAGGCGATCCAGAAGGCCACCGGGCGCGACGTGGCGGAGAAGCTGGTGAGTCAGCCCGACCTCTTCGGAAAGGAACGGGACCTCTTCACCCAGGACCCGCCCAAGGCCAAGACCCCGCCGAAACCCAAGCCGGGCAAGCGCAGCGCGGCGGACATCCTCAAGGACGCCGCCAAGCACGGCGTGAAGGGGTTGGACGATGCCGTGCATGGCCTGCATGACCTGTTCGGCGGCTCGGGCACCATGCTTTCGGGCATTCCCCGGCTGTCCTGGGAAACCTACCAGAAGGCCAAGCCGCATTTTCTGCGTGCCTACAGCGAGTTCACCGCCGCCGGCAAAAGCCTAGCGGACTTCTTCCAGTTTGTGGTGTCCAATTTCGGGACGAATGTACGCGAGTACCTGCGCGCCTTCCGCGATGATCTCGCCGGGCGGCTGGACCGTACCATGTTCGAGGAGCAAGGCGATGTTCCAAGTCAATCTGAGAATCTGGAACCGGGTAGCGGCGACGGGCAAGCTCCGGTCGGCCTGGGGCAAGACGCTGCTGGCGGAAACGGACCAGGAGACGGTGGACCTGGCGTGGGAGGAATGGGACCGGACCAACGCCAAGGAGGACCCGAGGGTTCTGCTGTCCTACCAACTGGTACTCCCCCTGCTGGTGGAGCGCGAGGCAATCGACGCGCTGGTAGAGGAGGCGGACGATCCGGGTCTGCGCGGGGCGCTGCCCGAGGTGCTCAACCGGAGCGAGGCGGTGAGCCTGGCGACGCGGGAGTACCGCCTGACCGAGAGCCAGCAGAAGCGATTGATGCACCTGCTGCCGGAGACGCTGGGCGATCTGACCCAGGCGTGGGAGCCGATCCTGGAAATGGTGATGGCCGGCCGCTAGGCGCCGAGGAACGCCGGCAGAGACAGCGCGAGGCGGAGAGCATCCCCGTGGTGCCGGGCGACCTGGAGAATGTCCGCCAGACCCTGCCCATGCTGTTCAAGGAGCAGCAGGAGGATGTGTGGAGGGCGGAGCTGCGCTATGCCGACCAGCAGACGGAGACAAACCGCGGCATCCTGATGACCAACGGCACGGGCACCGGCAAGACTTTCTCCGGCCTGGGGATTGTCAAGCGCTTTCTGCGGCAAGGCGCAAAGAACATCATCATCGTTGTCCCTTCCCAGAAGATCCTGACGGATTGGGCACGCTCCTCTGGCGCGCTCGGGTTCGGAATCCACAAGCTCAAGGACCGCAAGGACAATGGCGGGACCAGCCAGGTAGTGGCGACGACCTACGCCAACTTCCAGACCAACGAGGCGCTCTTCGCCAGGGAATGGGACTTGGCCGTCTTCGACGAGGCCCACCATCTCTCGTCCAACGCGGATGGGGAGATGACGGCGGCGGCTCAGCAGATGCGCCTGCTGCTGGGGCACAATGCCAGCACCGCACATATCCGGGCGGCCAGCGGGATGCTGGGCAAGCTGCGCGCGGCCTACGCCAGGACGTTCGAGCCGTCCTCCCTGCCCATGGAGCCCATGGATTTCGCCCGGATGTTCCGCACCAACCCGGAAGCGTGGAGACGGCTTCCCGAGGCGTTGCGCAAGGAGTTCTCGGACCGCCTGGAACGCGCCCAGGCAAGCAAGGTTGTCATGCTGTCGGCAACGCCCTTCGCGTACCACAAGAGCGCACTCTACGGGGATGGCTTCCTATACCGTATCGTGGACCCCGGCAAGGACTCTTCCGGGGCCTACAATGCGGGGAGCGAGGAAGACCGTTTCCTGATGCAGAACTTCGGCTACCGGATGCGCTACAACAAGCTGACCTCGCCCACTGCCGAGGTGGACCTTGGCTTGATGGAGCGGGAGTTCAACGAGCGCTTGCGCCGGGAGGGAACCCTACTGGGGCGCACGCTGGATGTGGTGCAGGACTACTCGCGCCACTTCGTGGACGTCGAGGACCCGGACATCGAGCCGCTGAACCGCTTCTATCGCGCCGCCACGGGCTTCGAGGAGTCCCGCGACAAGTGGGAGAACCTGGCGCGGGCCATGACCAGCCTCTGGGACTACAACCGCACAGTCAAGGTTCTGGAGGCGGTCAAGGCCAGGGCCTACATTCCCCGTATCCGCCAGCACCGCGCGCTGGGCCGCCAAGTGGTGGTGTTCCACAGCCGCTTGCAGGAGAACATCCTGGCGCCCTATGCGCTGCCGCCCATGCCGGAATCCGTCCAGCCGCTGGTGTGGACTCAGGAGGTGACCGCGTTCGAGGCCGAGCACCCCGAGTTTGTCCCGCTGCGGGCCAAGACCTTCGTGGACGCGCGCACCGTCCTGTCCCGCGCCTTTGGCGAGGAGATCGCGGAGTTCAACGGCACGGTGACCGACCGCAACCGCGAGTCCGTGATCGACGCCTTCAACGACGACGACAGCCCCACTCGCATTCTCCTGGTCCAGCGCGACGCCGGCAAGGAGGGGATGAGCGTGCATGACCAGACCGGGAAGTACCCCCGCGTGCTGATCGACCTGGCCTTGCCGATCCGCCCCACGGACTTCACCCAGACCGAGGGGAGAATCTACCGCACCGGGCAGGCGAGCCCCGCCGCCTTCGAGTACCCCAAGACGGCCTTTGGCCTGGAGCACTACTTCTTCAGCAGCAAGATCAACCAGCGGGCCGGAACCGCCGAAAATCTGGCGCTGGGCAATCTGGCCAGGGACTTGCGGACGGTGATCCGCGAGGGCTACCTGAACAGCACCAATGACGCGCCCAGCCCGGAGCAGGGCAAAGGCGGCAAGGAGGCGGACCGGTCCGTCCTCGATGTGGACGACTTTGCCCGCGCCATCGCCTTCTACCATGCCCAGCAGAAGCGGAGCAAGCGCAGCAACCAGATGGGTAAGGACTACTTCGCCACGCCCGAGCCGCTTGGCTACAAGATGGTGGAATGGGCGGGAGCGCGTCCCGGCGAGGATGCCCTCGAACCATCGGCAGGACACGGGGCCATCGCCCGGTTCTTCCCGGACACCACGCGCCGCATCTTCGTGGAGCCCTCGCCGGAGCTGTCCAACCTGCTCCGGCTGAACGCGGGCGGCAACGTGCGCACCCAGGGCTTCGAGGACTTCCCGATCCAGAACAAGTTCGACGTGATCGCCATGAATCCTCCCTTCGGCCACGCCGGCGCGACGGCCATGGAGCATCTCGGCAAGGCCTTCCGCCACCTGCGCGAGGGGGGCCGTCTAGTGGCCATCTTGCCGGAAGGATCGACCAACGCCAAGTTCGATGCCTGGTACGACAGCCCGGAGGCCAAGGGCGCGTATCTGGTGGCCGAGTTCGGCCTGCCTGCCATCACCTTCGAGAAGGCGGGGACCAAGGTAAAGACCCGCGTGCTCGTCCTGGACAAGGTGGCCGATCCGGCGCTCGCACCGCACGGCCAGGGCCGGCGCGACATCGACGCGGACACCATTGCTGAACTCTTCGAGCGCCTGCGCGACATGGGCGTTCCGCCCAGAGCCGAGGCAGCCCCGAGGGACGAAGACGCCACCGCCACCCAATGGCTTCTGGACCATGGCGTGTCCGTTGTAGAGAAGACCACGAACGCCGGCAAGCCTTACCGCTTTGTCTATGCGGAGGAAAGCACGTCCCTAGCGCTGACAGACTTGGCCTTTATCGGGGGACGAGACTTCAGTTACGCCCGGCCCAAGCCGGGATGGGCGTTTTTCAAGGAACAGACTGTCCCGGATATCGCCCGCGCCCTCGGCATGCAGAGCCAGGAAGAGCAGGAGGCTCCGCGCTACTCCGTCCGCGCGGCGGAGATGCTGCAACCCCGTGCCCTGACCGACGAGCAGACCGTGAAGGCCCTGCGCGATGCCTTCCCCAAGGCGTCGGTTACGGTGGCCGGCTCCGAGCTGGGGCCGGGCTACCAGGTCGTTCTGGCGAACGGAAAGAGCTTCGTCGCGGCCTTGGTGGATACCATCGAGATCGACCCGGCAGCGTTCCGCGCCACCTACGGGCGGAGACTGCGGGACAGCGACGTGGCCGCGGCCGCGTGGTACAACCAGGCCGGGATTCTGCAAGTGGCCAAGATCGCTCGCCTGGGGGATATCGACCATGACTCCTGGCACATCGCCATGAGTCTGGCGGACCTCACCGCCGAGGACATGCGCGCGGTGGAGGCGGAGTTTGGCGCGGACGAGGAACGCCAGGCCAGGGGCTACGAGGCCTGGACCGGAGAGACGCGCACGCCCTGGGGCCGCGTCTTCGCGAAGATCCGGCAGTTCTTCCGCAAACTGGCGCGAGCCCTGGGCCTGCGGCTCCGGGACGGCTGGCAGGACGTGTTCGCCAAGGTCCGCAGCGGCGAGGCTTTCGCCCAAACAGCGCCGCAAGCCGCCCGCGCCCAGGAGACGGCGGGGGTGATGTACGATGCCGCCCCGTCGCCCGACGTGGTGGCCCGCGATGCCGAATACGCCGCCGCCGTCGCGCGCGGGGACATGGAGACGGCGGGGCGGTTGGCGAACGAGGCAGCCGCGCAGAACGGCTACACGACGGAAGCCTACCACGGCACCCGGTCACAGTGGTGGACGTTTGCGCCGGGCCGGACAATCTCCTTGACGCCGGTCCTGCCCCCCGATGCCGCAAGATGGATTCAGCAGGGCCGCGAACAGGCCCAGATCGTAGCCGAAGACTACGCCAACGGAACGGGCGGAGACCGCCCTCCCATAGACTGGAAGGCACCCACGTCGCAGCTTGTTGACGATGGCGGGACCGTGTGGAAATGGAACGGCGAGACGCGGCGGTTTGAGGATACCGAGGGCAAGGAAGACCCGAAGACCGAGGGGGAGATGGGGGAGTGGGTCACCCGCTGGGGCGTGGCGCTGCGCACCGACGAGGCCAGAATCTTGCGGTTGTACGTACGTCCTGGCGCGGTGCTGGACGCAACGACCGAAGCGGGGAGACCCGCATACCAGAGAATCGCCCAGCAGGAGCTTGACGCCGCGCGCGCCAGCCTACAGGGGATGGAAGGCAAGCAGCGGCAGGATGCCTACTACGAAAAGGGCGTCCGCATGCTGGAAATGTCGGCGGGAAGTGGGTCCTACCAGTGGCAGGCTACCCGGTATTTCCCCCGCGAGTTCGCCCGTGTGATGGGTCCGGCGCTTGCCCGCCATGGCTATGGCGCTGTGCTGATCGCGGAAGATGGCGGAACCAAGACTATGCAGGTCTTTGATCCGGCCAGAATCAAGCTGGCCGACCCCGCCACCTACGACGACCAGGGCAACCTGATTCCGCTCTCCGCGCGGTTCAATCCGCGCGAGGATGACATCCGCTACTCGGTCCGCAGGGGGGACGAGCAGTCGCGCCTGGACAAGGTGCTGGACCCGTGGAAGCGGATTGTGGGCGACAACCCGGACGAGGGCCTGCGCTACTGGTTGCGGCGCTACCTCTCCGCCGGGCGCAAGGTGGGCGGGCGCCGTCCCGTCCTGAACGAGATGGAGCAGCAGCGCAAGGGGCGCATGGAGGCGGACACCCACGCCCTGCACCGCAACATGGAGGCCATGGCCAAGGACCTTCTGGCCATGAACCGGCTGGTCGCCAAGGGGACCATCCCGGCCGGGGAGCGCGCCCAGTTGGACGCGATGCTCTTCGGCACGCTCCCGGTCGAGGACGCCACCCGCCCCGCCCATCCGGTGGCCGCGCGCGCCTTCGACGCCGTGGCGGCGGCGCGCCGCCAGATCGACATCCTCTCCCAGCAGATTCACGACCAGCTCGGCGACATCCTCCCCGAGGGCCTCGCCATCGCCATCCAGGAGAACGAGGGCAAGTACACCCTGCGCGCCTACCGCAAGTTCGTCGAGCCGGGCTACAAGCCGACCCGCGAGGCCAAGGAGGAGATGGAGCAGGCGCTGGCCGATGCCATCGTGGACCGGGTGGCGGGCGTGGAGGAGCGGATCAACGCCGCCATCGCCAAGGCCTACGCCAGCCCGCAGAACCGCCAGGCCCTGCGGGACTTCCTGCTGACCGCCGACGAGTCCATCCTGGCCGGCCGCAGCGAGACCTTCGTCCGCTACGCCCGCCGCTTCCGCCGCTACTACGAGCTGCTGAACGACCTCTACAACCAGAGCATCGACCTGGCTAGCAAGGGCGAGGGGGTGTCCCTGCGCGTCCCCCGTGCCGCCCTGGAATCCATGGCCGAGGGCACCGCGGACTACCTGCTGAAGAAGGACACCAGCGTCCAGAACGTCTTTGGCGGCAAGGCCTCGCCCCAGTGGAAGACCATCCGGAAGAGCTTCCTCAAGCGCAAGGAGCTGTCCCCGGTCCTACGCGCCTTCTACGGGGAGATCCGCGACCTGGCGGCGGTGGCCGAGGCGACCATCGCCCGGCAGAACCAGATTCTCGCCGCCGACGCCTTCCAGCGCGAGCTGCTCGCCCAGCAGGAGGCCCTGCCCATCGGCCATCCGGACCGCGTGCTCTACCGTTCCCCCTACACCGCGCCGGACGGACGGCACTTCTCCTTCCCGCTCCACGACACGGCCTTTGGTCGGCTCGGAGAGAGGGAGATGTACACCGACCACGCTACCTACGACCTGCTCCAGCAGGTGGACGCCGGTGCCGACGTGTGGTGGAGCCGCTGGCTCGGCAAGATCAACCTGGTAGGACGCTACACCCATACGGTCATGAACCTCCCCACCGTCGAGCGCAACATCCTGACCAACCCTATTCAGGCCCTGGCCGGCGGCGAACTGACCCGCCCGTCCTACGCCAAAGGCGTGCAGCGCGCCTGGGATACCTTCTGGCACGATCCGGAAGAGCTGGAACGGCTTATCGCCTCCAGCCTCGTCGGCTCCTCGGCCCGCAGCGCGGAGATTCGGGCTACGGTCCGGGATGCCTTCGGGGAGACCAACCTGCTCAGCCCGAGCACCTTCCTGCGCAAGGCGACCGCTCCCTTGCGCTGGGCAGGAAGAAAGGCGACGGCGTTCTACGCCGGCAGTGACAACCTCTTCAAGCTCGCGGACTACTACAGCAAACGCGAACGCGGCATGGGCCACGAGGAAGCCGTCCGCCGGGTCCGCGAGACCTACCCCTACTACGACGAGGCCCCCCTCCTGGCGACCATGATCCTGCGCCGCGCGCCGGTCGGCATGGACTTCATGACCATCCGCATGGAGTTCCTGCGCAACATGGTCAACAACTGGTACAACGCCGTTGCCGACGCCAAGAAGGGCGACTTCCACGGCCTCGCGGGAACCCTCGCCGTACATGGCCTGGGCAGTACCAAGTGGGGCATGACCATGCTGGTCGGCGGGGGAATTGCCATGGCCATCTCCGCTCTCACCGACAAGGACTGGGGCACGCCCGACAAGGAGGAGGAGCAGGCGGCAAGGGTCCTGAGTTCCGACTGGCAGCGGCACGGCAACCTGGTCTGGCTCAAAGGACCGGAAGGCGACCTCTCCAGCATCGACGCGGGCTACATCCTGCCCTACGACATGATCTCCAAGACCACGGCGGTCCTGGCCGACAGCACGACCGAGGAAAACAAGGCCTGGGCCATCGCCAAGCTGCTGGGCGAGGACTACGTGGGCCTCCCCATGGGCTCCGCCGTCCTGGCCGAACTCGCCACCAACAAGGACACGCGCTCCAACCAGCCGATTTGGATCTCCGGCGTGGACAGCGTTCCCGAGGCCACCGCCAAGGTGGGCAAGCACCTCGCCTCGCGCTGGGTGCCGTCCTCCTTCACCTACCTTCGCCGCGCCGGCGAGATCGCCCTCTCCGAGGAAGGCCAGCAGGAAACCCCCTGGGGCGAGACGCGCACGGCCAAGAGCGAACTCCTCAAGGGCATCACGCCCCTGCGCGCCCAGCCCTTCAACCCCGAGAGCAGCTTCCGTGCCCGAGCGCGGGAACTCTACCAGATGCTCAGCGAGACCCGCCGCAAGGAAAGCCGGGTGCGCGGCCAGGTGGAACGCGGCTACGCCGCCGAGGAGGAGTGGGACAAGGCGGACGCCTGGGTGTCCGGAAAGACCGACATGCTGGGCATCCGCGCCCAGGAGATCGTCGATGCCGCCCTCCACTTCCTGCCGGAGGGAACCCCCAACCGCACCAGGGAGGAGACCCAGCCCGGCAGCCTCCGCCGCATCCTCCTGGAAACCGGATTCAGCCGGGCGGACGTGGACAACATGGTCCGCCGCCGCCTCGCCCACGAGCCCACCTTCCCCGATGTGCGGTGAGTACGAAACCGTGATAGTAAACTGTCAGTATACCATGCCAACCATGCCAACCACCACAACCATGCTAGGCTAGAACCATACCCGGTACATGCTCTTTTCGTTCAGTGCTGTTTTTCTGTGGTTGACGGCTGGTTTGTGCTTGGCTTCTTGGTTTGCCTTTGCTTGACACGGGTAGATTTGATAGTAAACTGAACGTGCCCGGTTCAGTGTGTACTAAGTCTACCATGGCAAGTGGAGCAAGGCAATGGGAAAGAAGGACAGAGGTCCCGGTGTGTGTCTGGTGCAGCGACCGAAGGGAACCGGATGCTGGTATGTGGGGGTCAACTTCAAGCGGGAGGATGGGAGGTGGTCCACGAAGTGGGTGGCCACGGGGACGCATGACCAGGAGCTGGCGCGGCGGCTGTTCTATGATCCGGCGGTGGCGGTGGCGTCGGGTCGGCGGGCGCAGGAGGTGCTGCGCCAGGTGATGCCGCCAGAGGCGATGCGGATCGAGGTGCCACTGGTGGACCTCTGGAGTTTCTATGAGGCCCATGCCCAGGAGAAGGCGAGCGCGAACACGGAGAATCTGAGAAGGCAGAGGGTGGCGGCGTTCGTGGGTTGGATGGGGAGGAAACACCCGGAGGTGAAGTTGCTCCGCGAGGTGTCGATAAGGCTGGCGGGGGAGTTCTGGCGGGAGCTGGAGGAAAGGCAACTCGCCGGGGCCACCCGGAATACCTGGAAGGCGATGCTGGCGATGGTCTGGAAGCAGGTGGCGGTGCCTGCGGAACTGGAGACGAATCCCTGGGACAAGATCGTGAGGGACCGGGCGGAGGGGACGAGCTACCGGGCGCTGTCGCTGGGGGAGGTGGAGAGGCTGGTGGAGGTGTCGCGTGGCTTTCCGTCGCAGGTGCCTGGGTTCTGGCCGTTGGCGATCCAGATCGGGATGGAGACGGGGTTGAGGGAGGGGGATATCGCCGGGCTGAGGGGGAGCAGTTTCCGGTGGGGGGATGGCATCCTGGCGGTGGTGCCGGGGAAGACCGAGAAGAAGACCCGGCGAATGGTGAGCTACCATTCGCTGGAACGGCCCTGGGTGAAGGAGTTGCCGCGCGTGGTGGGGGAGGGGTTTTTGTGGCCGGCCGCCGGGGAGGTGGCGAAGGTGCAGGGGGAGAGGTTCCTGTGCGACGAGTTCAAGGCGATCTGCGCGCTGGCCGGGATTCAGACGGACCGGGCGAAGGAGGCGGGGGAGAGGCGCCAGCAGGATGTGAAGCTGGTATCTTTCCACAGTCTGCGGCATACGTTCGTGACGCTGCTGATGCAGTCGGGGGCGGTGGACCACGCGACGTTGGTCGCCCAGGGGAACTGGTCCACCGAGGCGGTGGTGAAGGGGGTCTATGACGGGGCGAAGGCGCAGCAGGGGGTGAGGGCCGCGCTGGCAGTGGCGGAGGCGTGGGAGAGGATCATGGGGTGATGGAGTCAGTGGCCAGTGGTCGGTGGTCAGTGGCCGGTGGAAAGAAGAGGGGGAGCCACGAATCGAACGAACAGACACGAAGCCAAAGGCCTTGAGCTTGTCGAAAGGGAAAGGCCCCGGTCGGGATGGACCGGGGCCTATTTGAGATGTGGGGATTTGGGATTTGGGATTGATGGAAGACGGGGGGAGGGAAGGGGGAAAGAGGGCAGGCACGGGGGCCTGCCCATACGACAGGCTCAGGGCTGGTAGCCCGAACGGGGACTAGGGGCAGAGCGAAGGGGGGAAGTCGCGGCGGCAGGGGTAGAGGCCGGGGAAGAGGAGGGGATCGTCGGTGACGTGCTTGCCGTCTGCGGTGGGGGTTTGCTTGACGAAGAGGGGGATGGAGAGTCCGTCGCACTGGCGGACCAGGTCGGCGACCCCCGCCGCTACCATGGGGCGGCCGGGGCGGTTGCCGATCTTCTCGCAGCCGACGATGATCCAGTCGGGTAGGGCAAGATCATAGAGCGCCTCGGCCTGGAGATTGATGGGGCCTAGCATGGGCTCGATGCTGACGAATCCCGGAGGATAGGGAGAACTGGTGGCGAAGGCGTCATAGAAGCCGTCGAGGGCGTCGTCCAGGAGCGGCCACCGCTGGTTGTACTGCTCTTGGTTCTCGGCGGTGATGCCGAGCCACCAGCTAGGCGGGAGAAGGGAGAAGCCGGCTTGTTTGACGAGGCGGGTGATGTTCTCGGGGCGCTTGGTGAGGAAGAGGAAATCGATCCACCCGCATTCCTCGGACGCCACCTGGAGGAAGAGGCGGCGGGGCTCGGCGAGGAAGGGGAGATCCTCGAAGAAGTCGCCCATGCTTTCGACGAAGACGCGCTGGCGGGTCTTGGTCTTGGCGCCGAGGCGCTCGATCTTGGCGAGTTCGGCGATGGCCTTGGCGGGGCGGAGGTGGTAGGGTCCGCCGTCGAAGGCGGTCTTGGCGAATGAGGTGCGCCGGGCGAGGGAGCGGGCGTAGCAGTGTTCGCAGGCGGGGGAGACGGGATGGCAGCCCCACCAGGGGTTGACGGTGTGATGGGTCCAGGCGATCTTGCTGTTGGTGGTCATGGTCGGGGGCTCCGGGGAGGGCACGTTCGGCAGGCTCAGTGTCTGCGAGGAGGAAGAGGGCAGGCACGGGGGCCTGCCCTTCGACAGGCTCAGGGCTTGCAGCCCTTACGACGGGCTCAGGGCTTGCAGCCCTTACGACAGGCTCAGGGCTTGTAGCCCTTACGACGGGATCGGGGCCTACGGGATGGGGAGTTGGTGGGTGGCGAGGTGGAAGCCGGCGCAGCCACGGTGTCCGCCGCCACCGTAGTTGTCCTTGGCCCAGGTGCCGCAGTCGAAGTCGGGGGGGGCGGCGGGGCCGGGCCAGATGGTGCATTTCCACTGGTTGGGCGGGGTGCAGGTGGGTTCGTAGCGGTAGGAGAGGAGGATTTCGGCCTCCCAGTAGCCGACATGGTGGGGGAAGTAGTCTTCGGAGACGCCGTTGCCGGCGAGAACAGGCTGCCGTATCCACTTCCAGGGCTCGGTGAGGTAGCAGGAGCGGGGGCCGAAAAGGGCGGCGGTCTGGGCGCGGGAGCGGAGGATGGCTTCGCCTTCGGCGATGAGGCCGGCGGCGTCGGCTTCGTCGAGGACGTCGAGCCAGATTTCGTCCCAGGGGTCGGTTGGGTAGGAGCGGAGACCGTGCTGGTAGGGGAGGATGCAGTCGGTCCAGGCGCTGCCGGAGCGGGCCGAGCCGGGGAGGGCGTCGTAGTCGGAGAGGTAGCAGATCGAGGCGGGGATAAAGGAGTCTGGCTGGAAATGGAAGAAGGACAGGAGGATGGCGGCGGGGGGGCCGTCGCCAGCGTTGAGCTGCATGGCGTGGAGGCGGGGGAAGAGGCCGGCGGCTTCGAGGTCGCGGATGCGGGGGGCGTGGTGGTCGATGTAGGTGAGGGGGTGGGCGGCGGCAAGGACGAGCATGGCCGGGGGCTCGAAGGAGAAGTCGAGGAGGACGACGGGGCAGCCTGCGGGGAGGTCGGGGAGGGGCTGGTTGTAGGAGACGGGGTGGCAGATGGAACGGGCCTGGGCGATCCAGGCGTCGTGGGCGACCTCGTCGTCGAGGTCGGGCTCGGGGTAGAGGGCGCGGAGGGCGATGGCGGCGGAACCGCGTCCGTCGAGGTCGTCGGCGTGGTAGATGAGGTGGGGCTGGGGATGGTCAGTGGTCATGGGTCGGTTGTCCTTGGTTGGGGAAGGGGACTTATGGGACTTATGGGACTTATGGGACGGATGGGATGGGAGGGGGATGGGCGGGATCGGGGGCGAGGGTGGCCGCGATCTCCTGGCACGTGGGGCAGGGGACGATGACCTGGGACTGCGCGTAGGGGTCGGCGTAGGGGTCCCATACCGGTACGCGGTACCACCAGCGCTTGCCGCAGAGGGTCTGCCCTCCGGTGTGGGCGTCAGCATCGCAGAGGTGGACGAAACCACCGGGGGCGAGGCGGACTTGGAAGAGGCGGGTGGTCATCGCCCTGCCCTCGCGCCGTCGAAGCCTGCCCCAGCCAAAGCCTCGGCCAGGGCCGGGGGAACCGCGTTGCCGATCTGGCGGACCTGCTCGCCCTTGTTGCCGCTGAACTGGTAGTCGGTGGGGAAGGACTGCGCGGACGCCAGTTCGCGCGGCTGGAACATCCGGAACCGGATGTCGAGCTGGCAAGGCACTCCCTCCACCAACGCGAACTTGTCCTTGCAGGTGACGGTGGGCATGGGTGCCTCGATGGATGCCCCGCCTTCCGTGCCGCCGTAGTACGGCAGGATCAGGGCGTGCGCCCCGGTAGTGGTCACCGTGGGCACCGGTTCGGAGACGGGCCGCGAGCGTCCGGGGCTCATCTGGTGCAGGATCAGGGGCTCCAGCAGGCAACAGTTGCCGCCCGTGGTCACTGTGGGTACCGGTTCGGAGACGGGCCGCGCCCGATTGCAGTGCATGTTCTGGATGACCAGGGGCTCGATGAGGCAGTGCTCTGCCTTGGTCACCACGGTGGACAGCGGCCTGTCGATTCCGCGCACCCGGCCGCCCTGGCCAGTGGCCAGTACGAACGGCTCCACGATGCCCAGGTGCCCGCCGCCCGCGGTGATCGTCGGGGCCGGGAGGTCAATCGAACGCGAGGTGCTGGTGCCACGGAGAATGACCAGGAAGGGCTCTGCCGCCGCTCCCCAGTACCGAGCAATACCGTGCTCGATGCGGCGCATGGTCGCCTCCGCCAGCGGCTTCTTGCGGGCGAGGATGGACTCTCCCGGCAGGCTCCAGTCGATGATGTCCCGCGCCGGTCGCCAGGGGTGGAGGTCGAAGAGTCCGCCGGTCTCCGAGGAATGGGTGGGGCTCGGCCAGCAGATGCGCTTGGGCGCGCGCACCGCCTGGATGAAGAGCCGCTCCCGCGTGGTGGCCGCGCCGAAGTCCGCCGCGTTCAGTATCCGGTGGGACACCTGATAGCCCAGGGAGCGGATGGCGGCGATCCAGGCCCGGAATGTCTCTCCCTTGCGCGCCTCGATGGGTTTGCCCTCCTTGTCGAGCGGACCCCAGGAGAGCATTTCCCGGACGTTCTCGATGATGACCCGCTCGCAGTACAGTTCCTGGAGCCATTTCAGGACCAGCCAGGCGCTGGCACGGGATTGGTCCGAGCGTGGCCGTCCGCCACGGGCGTTGGAGTGATGGGTACACTCCGGGCTCGCCCACAGGAGGGCCACCTGGCCGCCAGGAACCACCTTGCACGGGTCCAGGCAGTCAACCCCGGTGCAGTAGTGGTTCGCCGCCGGGTGGTTGGCGGAATGGGTCTCGATGGCGGTCTCCCATTGGTTGACGGCAGACAGCTCCACCTTGAGCCCGCGCGCGCCGGCCGCCGCCAGGATGCCGGTGCTCTCGCCGCCCGCGCCGCAGAAGAGGTCCACGATCTGGATGGTCTTGGCTTTGGTCATGGGGCGGGCTCCCAGTAGCGGATGGGCTTGCCGTGCTCCTGGGCGTAGAGGATTTCGGCGCGCGTGCTCTCGCCGATGTAGTTGCCGACGTTGATTACGAGGATCTCGTCGGACAGGGCGATCTTGCGGAAGTGGAGCTGGTCGAGCGTGCGCTTGGTCTCGGGGTCCGGCTCCAGGCCATCGGCATGGCCGTAGACGCCGGGGGCAAGGACGATGCGCCCGGCCAGGGTCTCGTGGCGGTTCGCGGCCTCGAAGGCGGGGCGGAACCGGGTGGAGCCGCAGAGGCAGACGATGCGGGGGCGGAAAGCCGTCACGACTTCCTCGGGGGGAAGGATGCGGATGGTCATGGGGCGGGATCTCCTGTGGGGCACGTTCGGCAGGCTCAGTGCCTGCGGGTGGGGAAAGAGGGCAGGCACGGGGGCCTGCCCGTACTAGCGGCAGGGGGGTTGGATGCGGCGGGCTTGGATGTTGGCGTGGGTGATGGCGTGGACTTGGGACCAGGCCGGCTCGCGCTCCCGGTGGCCGCCGCCGTCGACGGGGGTGCCTTGGTCGTTGCGGGCGATCCGCCGGGTGCCCCGGATGACGACGCGGTAGAGTCCGTCGATGCGGGCGACGGCAAGAAGGTGGCGGCCGGCGAGGCTGGCGGTGGTTTGGCGGGGCATGGGAATGAACTCCTTTGTAGCCACGAATCTCACGAAGGGAACGAAGGGGAAGAGGGAGAAGAAAGGGAGGGAGCGGATGCGTTCAGGAAGACGAGCCAATGGGAGAGCTGGGACTTTCCGCAACGGTTCCCGAAGAGGGGGGCCACGGGAGAAAGGGGGATGATCTGGGAAAGGGGGATGTGGGTCTCGTTCCACTTGAAGACCAGGGTGCCCTCGGGGCGGAGGACGCGGAAGCACTCGCGGAAACCTCGGGCAAGGTCGTCCCGCCAGTGGGTGCCGAGGATGCCGTACTTCTTGGCAAGCCAACTGTTCTTGCCCGCGCGGACGAGATGGGGCGGATCGAAGGCGACCAAGGCGAATTGGCCATCTGCAAAGGGGAGATGGGTGAAGTCGGCCTGGAGGTCTGGATCGATGCGGAGGACGCGGGACCCGGGGCGGCGAGTGTTGTCGGTGAGGACATGCTCCTCGCGGCGAGCGTCGAGAAAGACGGCGCGAGGATCGGTGGGGTCGAACCAAAACATGCGGCCGCCGCAGCAAGCGTCCAGCACGGGAGCAGAGGGGAGTTTGGTCATGGGAGGATGGCTTTGAGGTGGGCGGGGTAGAGGGAGACGCACTTGGGGCACCAGCGCTCTTCGCGGTTGGCGATGGTGAGGACGGGGGTGGTGCCGTCGAAGACGCGGCAGTGGGGGCAGGTGCCCTGGCGGGAAAAGGTGCGGATGCGGCCCTGGGGGTCGCGGACGAGATCGGCGGGGAGGGTGCCGCCCTTGGGGGCGACGATGAGGCGCTGGGCGAAGCAGGGGCGGGAGCAGTAGCGGAGGCGGGCGTAGTCGGCCCAGGCGCGGTTGGGGGTCTTCTCGATCTCTTTGCCGCAGGTTTCGCAGTGGCGGATGGGGTGGGGCTTGGGCATTGGTGATATCCGGATTGGGGATTTCAGATTGAAGGGGGGACGGGGGAGGAAGGGGAAGCGGTGATCACCTCGAAGTCCTTGGCTTCACAGCCGAAAGGTTGTGCCCAGTGGTCGGTGCGGACCCAGTAGCCTTCCCAGCAGCCGCCAACGCGGGTGACGGTGCCCATGCTTCCTTTGCGCGCGAAAAGACAGCCCGGGCTCTCTTCGTCGGCGTCGGACTGGAGAGTGTGCAGAAAGCGGATGCGCTGGCCAACGGCGATCTCCGGCGTCTCGTTCGTGGGTTTCGTGGCTGGGGTAGTCATGGCTGGGGGTCCTGGCGGGGGGGGATGGCGTCGGCTTGGCGGTGGCGGTGGAGCTGGTGGCGGTCGTAGCGGTGGGCGTAGACGTGGCCCTGGGGGTTGCGGACGGGGTAGAGGGTGAAGGGGAAGGGGCGGGAGGGGTCGTTGCGCCAGGCGTTGAGGGCGGCCTGGGAGATGCCGAGGAGGTGGGCGGCCTCGGGCTCGGTGACGAGGTCGGCCTCGGGCTCGGGGTCGGAGAGGAGGCGGAGGAGGGCCTGGCGGAGGGAGGGGCCGACTGTGGGGTCGCCGTCGATGGCGGCGAGGAGGATGGTGTGGGTGGTGGGTCTCATGGGTTGCGGGTCTGTTGGAGGTAGGCTTGGTAGTGGTCGGGGGAGAGTTCGCGGAGGACGGTGAGCAGGTCGAGGACCTGGCGGTAGGAGGAGGGTCCGCCGCCGTGGTCCCAGCGGTAGATGGTGGAGCGGCGGACGCGGAGGAGGCGGGCCATGGCGCCTTGGGTGAGGCCGAGGGCCTCGCGGGCCTGGCGGTCTGGATGGGGGGGTTGGATGATGGCCTTGGGCATGGCTAGGGCTCCTGGGTAGCCACGAATCGCACGAAGGGCACGAAGGGGTGGGAAAGGGGGGGAGAGGCAAGGTTGGCATGGCTATCTCCAGGGCTTGCGAGGTGGGGAGGGGAAAGGGACCGAAGGGACGGAAGCCGGAGGCCCTGAGCTTGCCGAAGCCGAGGGCACTGAGCTTGCCGAAGCCGGAGGCCCTGAGCTTGCCGAAGGGGCGGGGATTGGCTCGAAGGACCCGGGGGGGAGTTGGAGGTGGCGCTCGGGGTAGTGGGGGTTGACGGCGGGGACGAGGGCGCTGCCGGTGGGGTAGAGGTGGAGGACAAGGAGGGTGATGGTAGCGTGGCCGGGAGCCCAGGGGTGGTAGAGGGCCTGGCGCTCGGCGGGGGTGAGAAAATCGAGGCGGACGCGGATGCGCATGGGGGGGACCTTGGTCAGTGGTCAGTGGTTGGTGGTCAGTTGCCGGTGGTCGGTTGCTGGAGGAGGGTCTCGACGTGGCCGAGGATGCGGGCGGCGGTCTCGCGGGCTTGCTTGGGGAGGGCTTCTGTGCCGATGACGGTATGGCAAATCCCGGAAGCGAGGAGGAGCCGGGGACGGTCCGCGAAGGACATGTGAAGCAGACAGGCAAGGGAGAGGGTTTCCCGCAGGAGCAGGGGGTTTTCCATCCTGGCGTAGTCGAGGAGGAAGAAGGAGAGGGCGCGGGCGGTGGCCAGGGGAGAAGGGACCAAAGGGACCAAAGGGACCTCAGGGACCAAAGGGACGAGGAACGGCTGGGATTCCGGGGAAGCGGGGAGGGGTGGGGTGGTCATGGCTGGGGATCCTCTTCGGCGGGGGGTTCGTTGAGGGACTGCATGAACTTGTTCCAGGCAGTGAGTTCGGCACGGGTGATGGTGACGCGGTGGATGATTGCACGGCGATATCCCTCGCCGGGAATGGGGGCATACTCGCAGGCGATCATGGTGTCGGCATCGGGGAAGCTGGTCACTTCGAGAGTGAGGGCATCTGTCCATACCAGACTGGCGCCGACGTGGAGACGGGATTTGTTCCCCCGATGGCCCACGTAGAAGAATGGCTTGCGGCCTTCGGCATGTTCGTAGGCCAGAATGGCGGATATGTTTCCCGCCTTGATGGCGTGGGTGTAGTCGCACTCGCCGAAGCTCTGGTAGCTCGTTCCTCTTCCGCACCACGCGCGCAGGGAAACGACATCGTCTCGTTCCCACTTCATTCGGGACTCAATCGCCAGATGCAGTGCGGCGGCGTTGGCGTTGTTGATGACGCGCCAGGAATGCCCGCCGGACCTACAGCAGGTCTTCCAGACAGTCTGGAGAAAAGAGAGTACCTGGCTCATTGCTGGGGCTCCTGGGGGATGGTGGCTTGGAGGGCGATGAGGTAGTCGGGGGTGATGGCGGAGGGGTGGGTGACTTCGGCCCAAAGGGCGTATTGGTCGGCGAAGCGGCCGGCGGCGGCGTAGATGGCGGGGCCGAGGAGGAGACCGCCGGCGCGGGCGGTCTCGCGGACGCGGTGGGCGCGCTGGAGGTGCTCCACGAGGGAGAGGGGGAGGTGCGCCCAGTCGATCCACTCCAGGTACCAGGTGGGGTCGTCGGCCTTGAGGTCGGTGCCGGCGGGGGCCTGGAGGATGGCGCTCACCAGGAGGCGGGCAGAGGTCATCTGGGGGGAGGCAGGGACGGGCTCGGGGTCGGGAGGGGGAAGGGGTGGGAGTGCGCGGCCAAGCTGGGAGAGGGGGAGGCCGGTGAGTTCGGCGAGCTGGGAGAGTTCGGCCATGCGGACGAGGTGGTCGGCGTGGTGGTTGACGAGGGGCAGGAGGTGCTGGGAGATGGCGGCGGCGCGGTCGGGTCCGGCGAGGTTGCCGAGGTGGTGGGTGACGGCCCAGGCGAGGTAGGGGCGGGGGTGGTAGGAGATGGGCTGGGCCTTGGCGAGGAGGTCGTCGGGATCGACCTTGGCGCCGGGGGGGAAGAGGTCGGGACGGTAGACGAGGTTGGCGACCTGCATGGGGATGGAGAGGGGGCGGAGGAGGGCGGCGGCGCGGAGGGTGGCCTCGGCGCCCGCCGGGTCGTTGTCGTAGGCGAGATGGACGTGGGCGGCGAGGCGCTGGAGGAGGGCAGCCTGGACGGGGGTGAAGGCGGTGCCGCCGGGGGCGACGGCGCGGAGGCCGGCGTGGTGGCAGGCGACTACCTTCAGCTGGCCTTCGAGGAGGAGGACGGGGCCGGGCATGGTGATGGCCTGGGAATAGCCGAAGAGGAGTTCGCCCTTCTTGTACAGAGCAGTCTCGGGGGTGTTCTTGTATTGGGGAGCGGAATGGGACTTATGGGACTCATGGGACGTATGGGACTCATGGGAAGGAGGCTCGGGGGAAGAAGAGGAGGAGCCGCTCGGGAGAGCGGCGGTCCCAGGGGACTCCAGAAGGCGGCCGGCGTAGCCGACGATGCGGCCTGATGGGTTGCGCTGGGGGATGAGGAGGCGACCGGCGAGGGGGTCGTAGAGGTGGCCGTCGCGGTCGGAGCGGCTTGCCAGGCCGGATTTGACGAGGTGCTCCTCGGGGATGCCGAGGGCGAGGACGCCGTTGCCACGGGCGTAGCCGAGTTCCCAGGCGCGAACCAGCTCGCGGGTGAAGCCTCGGGAGGCAAGGTAGGCGAGGGCGTCGGGGTGGCTGGCGAGGTTGGCCTGGTAGTGGGCGTGGGCGGTGGCGAGGGCGACGAAGAGGTCGGCCCGGGTGGGGCCGCTGGGGGCGTTGCCGCCGGTGCGGTCGTAGACGACGGGGACGCCTACCTCTTCGGCGAGGATCTCGACGGCTTCCTGGAACTGGGGGCCGTCGTGGAGATCGAGGCGGCGGAGGAAGGCGACGAGGCGGAGGGAGTCGCCGCCGGTCTGGCATTTGGACCAGCAGCGGAAGGTGCCTTTGGCGGGGGCGATCTTGAGGGAGCGGCCGTGGCCGTTGTGGATGGGGCATTGGGTGGCCCAGGAGCTGCCTTCGCGGGTGAGCCCGGGCAGGAAGCGCTGGGCGACCGACAGGATATCGGCGGCGGCGAGGATCTCGGTGAGGTTGGCGATGTGGGGCATGGGAGGTGGTCCACGGAAGACACGGAGAGCACGGACGGGAGAGGGGGGAAGTGGCTGGCGGGAGAAGATTGAAGAACCCGCCAGCCGGTGGGGAGATGGGTTAGGGGGACATGGGCGAGCCTTTGGTTGGGGGTGGCACGTTCGGCAGGCTCAGTGTCTGCGAGGGGGAAGAGGGCAGGCACGGGGGCCTGCCCGTACGGGGGGAGAAGGCGGGCAGGGGCCTGCCGGGATGGGCTAGGGGGCGAAGGTGCCGTGCCAGACGGGGAGGCTGGTGGCCTGGGCGATGGCTTCGCGGACGGCCTTCACGGCGTCGGAGACGACGCGCTCGGAGGTGGGAAAGGAGACGGAGAAGAAGGCGTGACCCTGCTTGGTGCGGTAGCGGAACTTGAGGGTGAACTCGCGGGCCTCCTCTCCCAGGAAAATGGGGATGCGGATGCGGATTTCCTCGGGGACGCGGAGGGAGCCATCGGCGCCGGCGCGGACGTCGGACTCGCGCTTGAAGGCGAAGTCGACGTTGCCGTTGGCGAGGTTGACGGCATCGGTGAAGGTGCAGGACTCGGTGCCGCGCAGGGTGTAGGCGAGGGTGGCCATGGTGGCGGCGT
>Ga0209416_1000865_pt1 | contig 25637 bp, 40 predicted proteins | sample RifGroF1_FD_184001 | JGI IMG/M metagenome (GOLD analysis project Ga0209416, IMG submission 184001) | Groundwater microbial communities from Rifle, Colorado, USA - Groundwater F1 (SPAdes) (version 2) | ecosystem: Environmental > Aquatic > Deep subsurface > Groundwater | place: Rifle, Colorado...
ATGCTGGTTGGCTTCTCGTCCAGCATTGCCAGTAGGCGGCGCTCGACCTCGTCCACCATCGGCGCGGTGAACTCGAACCACACCTCGTCTATTCCCGCCTGCCGCGCCTCGATGCGCCCCACCAGGCTGTCGAAATCGGCCATGAAAGGTTCTGTGTCTTTGATAGGCTGCACGGGTGGCTTGCGCGCTCCCATGTCTGTCGCCTTCCCCAAAAATTTTCTGCGTTGAACACGATCCAAAACTGTTTGAAAATGGCTACGAATATCAGAAATCTGTTGTGAGGCTAATTTAAGTAGTTGGGGGTCTGCCCCAGCCTTGTTGAGCTTCGCAAGAGTTTCACTAAGATTGTTGATTAGTTGATTGAGGCGTTCATTTTCACTCGGTAAGCCATGTTCTAATAGTAATTCGGAGGCTCGACGAAATTCTTCTCCCTTCAAACTCTCAATGCCCTTACGAGCAATCTGAATATCAGCTTGTTTTATGGCATCAACAAAGTTATCCATTTCCCCCGCCCTAGAAAGCGGCACCAGGGAAACGCCCTCCTCACCAATCTCGTCCATCACCTTCCAGAAATCCTCGGGCAACCCGCCGTCCGCCAGTTCGCGGAAGGCGATCCTGCGCAGCTCCCCGAATATCGAGTAGCCCGTATCTCCCTCGCCGCGCACGAGTATGTTCAGCGCCTCTTCCACGGCGGCCTTGCCGCGCAGCACAGTCCCGTCCGCCAATCGCAGGTAGGGGTTGAGTTCGCTGTACCAATACGGGTAGCTAGACGAGATGCCACTTACCTCCGACAAGCCACCCCGTCCAGCCACGTCGTAATCCATGATCCTCCGCCCTGGCTTGGCGATGGTCATATCACTCATCATTTCTTCGATCTGGAATTGCAAGGCTGTTCTCAAATCGGGCGGCAGTTCGGAGACAGGCGTATCGGCAAACCCGAGTTCGGCCTGCCGGAAGATGTCGCTCTGCTGCACGGGGTCAAGCTTACGCAGGGACAATCTCTCGGCCTGCTCCACGGCTTCGGCAGCCCTGGCCTGAAACAGAGGCAAGTCCTGAACCTGTGAGAACATGCGCAGCGCCTCGGGGTCTCCGGCCACCATGCGCCGGCCCGCGTTTTCGAGCAGGTTGATGTTGGCCCACACGCGGCGGCGTGCGAAGTTGTAGTCCCTCCACATCGCCGCCTGCTCCGCTCTCGGAACGCCCGCAAGCACGCCGCGGAAATCGGCCATGCTCTCCATGTCTGCGATGCGCATGCGCCGGATGGTGCTGCGCCACATGCTCACCTGCGAGCGCAGGCGCGGGTCACGGAAGCTGTTCACCACCACCGTGTCCATCTTCAGGTAGGCGCGCTCGGTTGTCTCGATGAGGTTCTGGTATTCCTTCGTCAAAATCTCGCGGATCTCGTCCCCGCGGGCAAACCTCGAAAAGTCATCGGGGAATTTTTTGGCTACGATGTCCTCGAAGAAGTCGTCCCACAGTTTGTTGCGCTTGGTGATGAAATCGCCGGTGGTCTTTTTCAGCGAGCGAAAACCGTCGGTGAAGTCCTGAGTGAGCTTTGCCCCGCGCCCCTTCAAGCCATCGGCAATGCCCTTGAACGCCGCTTCCTGGAATTGCCAGGTTCTACGCCAGGCGATGTCGCTGTCCCCCAGGATGCCCTTCCACGCGCTGTTGCGCAGGGCCGCGTTCTCGATGTCCAGGATTTTCGGCACCTGCTCGTCGAGGCGCATGGTGTGCGCCACCTGGCGGGCGAAGATGGAATCGGCCACCTCGCCATACACCATCGCCACGCCGTGAATGCCTTCGGTCTCGATCTTGGCCGCGTACTCGGCGGCGCGGTATTCGAGTTCCCTGACGTAAGCCGCCTCCAGTCCATCCTGAAAGGTGCGCTTCATGTCGCTGATGCCGGAGGAAATGCGTTCGGCGGTGGGGTTCAACTTGATGTCGTCCACCACACGCCGCAATCCCTCCAGCACCTCCTCGCCCAGGAACATTCGCAGGGTCTCGGTCGGCATCCCCAACTGCTCTCCCGCCTGCCGGATGATGCTCTCCACGTTCCAGTTCAGGTTCTTCGTCTGGCGGAGTTTGCCGATGTCGTTCACGGAAAGCGAGGACTGCACGGCCTCCTCGAAGGCCCGCGCCAGATTGGGGTCGCCGATGTTCAGCGCCTCCCGCAAACCCGGTTCAGCCACGTCCATCCCCGAGATCATCCCCTTCTTGATCTGCGGAAAGACTTTCATGTGTGCGGAGGTGGTGGCGCGCAGGCGTTGCCTCGACTCCGTTATTGCCGCTATAGATCGAGCCAGCTTGGGTTTCCTGGCCGCATCCCTGACGGTCTTGAGGAACTTCTGGTTATCTCCCCAGCGTGCGTCATCCAGGATTTTCATGGCAGCCTTTTCGATGTCCGATACCCCTGCTATGGCTTCCTCGCCAGAGATACCGAAGCCTTTCATCAGATTGGAGGGCCGGAAGCCAACTGCCTCATCCCAATATTTCAGTGCCTGATCGGTGGTCATCATGTTGAACAGTCCGCGGGCGATCATGGTCAGTTCGCCGTTGAAGAAGTTGTTGACCGGGTAAAGCCCGTTCAAGCCCAGCAGCAGCAGGCTCTCGACCGACTTCATGGCCTCGGTTGCTTTCCTGAATATGCCTATCTCTTTCACCCCAAACTGCGTCTCCGCCAGTTTTGCCGCCACTTCCAGCATGTCCGAGAGCATCTTGCCGCGCAGCAGTTCTGGCGTCCAGGGAATGATGTTGTTCTTTGTCGAGCGCAGTATCTCGCCCAGCTTCACCAAGTCTTGCTGCTTGACCAGCCCCGCTCCGATGTCGTCCAGCAGCTTCACGCCCGGCTGCGTGCCCACCAGTTTCGTCAGCCTCTGGAACACGGCGTTGGACTCGCCCGCTTGCAGCATCTTGACAATGTTGCCGGGGCTGTCGTCCAGCAAGCGGGCGATGGTGTAAGCCATTTCCCGCTGCGTCTTGAGGGCGTCGTAGGCGGTGAGGGCCTCGGCAAATTTGGTCATCGAGGCTTTGAGAACCGCCTGCACGTGCCTGCCCACGGGGGTGATGAACATATGCCCCAGCCTGTCTCCAAATGCCCCTGCCGCGCCTTTGGCGAAATTCTGCACCCACAGGTACGGCGTCCTGGGGTCTGCAATGTTGCCCTCGGCGGTGATGATGCGCAGCGTGTCCGAGATGTTGTTCACGAAAATGCGCGCTCTCGATTCGGAGGTGAGAGTGAAAAAGCGCAGCACGCCGCCCACGAGGCGGGACCCAAGAGGAATGTTCTTTGTGGCATTGGTGAGCTTGAAGTAGTAATCCGGGGGGTTGAGCGGGTCTCCACCAAACAGCGCCGCCACCTTGCGCTCCATCAGCGAGGCGTCCTTCACCTCGTCGAAGCGGCGCATGATGTCGTCCAGCCTGCCAATCGCTTTGTCCAAGCCCTCGCCGCTCTCCACCGCTTTCTTTAGCCCCAGGGTGATGTCCGAGAGTTCGTCGATCTTGCTGAAGGTGGCTGTCTCCAGGCTATCGGCAATTCTCACCATGTCATCGGCCAGGCGCGATTTCTCGGCCACGTCCTCGGCGGCGAGGAAGAGTTTCTGGGCCCGCTTGATGTCATCCACCGCCTGCGTCACCTGCGGCGCCTTCCTGGCGGCGAGCACGTATTCGGTGAGAGCCTTGCCTTTCTCGACCGGCTTTAGTTTGGGCATAATGAAGTTTATGGGATCGGCGACGATATGGCCCAGGCTGTCGAACATTTGCCCGCGGAAGGCGAGCATGCCGAGGGATTGCTGGTATTCCGTCAATACCTCATCGGGGTCGCGCCCGCTGAATATCTGCTCACGCATGGCGATAAGCTGCGGCAGGCCGCCGATGTCAGGCAGCGGTTCACCGGCAAACACCTTCCGCCAGTGCTCTTTCTGTTCGCCCCAATACGTGTCCCACTCACCCCATATCTCCTGCTGCTCTATACGGACTTGTTCTTTTTCTTCTTCCGAGGCGAAGGGGGAGAACTGCTCGAAGCCGCCAAGCGCCTGACTGACTTTGAGCAATCCCCCAACGTCCTTCGGGGCGATGCTCTCGTAGAACATGCTGGAGGCTCGCCAGGCCGAAAGGAAAAGTGCTCGCTTTTTTGGATCTGTAGCGATGTCAAGCCAGGCCAGCGAGCTTGTGCCCTTCATTTGTGTCCCCCTCAGCGCCTCCAACTGGTCGTCGTTGGCGATGAGGTAGGCCGTCCCTATGGCTTTTTCTGTAACTTCTGCCCCGTAATCCAACCCCTTGAATAGCCAATCACCAACCTTCGTGTCCAGAATGGACTCGATGAATGTTGCGCCCGCCGCTCCTCCCACGACAGCCCCAACCGGGCCTCCCACGGCAAAGCCAAGTACCCCTCCGCCCACCGCGCCGGTCCCACGCAAAATCCAGGGAGCAATACCCGGAAATATCTCAGAGAACGATTGTTCGAGCGGGGTTAGCTTGTCGTAGCCAGGAGGAGGTCGTTTGGGCTGAGAGACGGTCCCGGCAACCGCAGATGAAAGTTTAGCCTTGGAGGCCGCGGAAAGCGTGGGGGTTTCGGACGTTCTGCCAGCTGCGCCCGACAAAGACAGCCGCTGTCCGTAAAGCGTGTCATCGTAAAGGCCCTTTATCTTTCTTTGCTGCTGTTGCTGATAGGAGCTTACCATCTACCTGCCCCCGAAGAGCGCGGAGGCCTCCCACATGATCGCGTTCCCATAGTTGGAGTATCCGGAGCCATGCCCACCTCCACCATAGCCACCTCCACCACCGCCTCCACCATAGCCTCCACCATAGCCTCCACCGCCTCCGCCGTAGTAGTTGAAGCCAGACCCGCCGCCGTAGGAGATGCCCGCGGAATAGAGGCTGAGGTCATTGTCCGGCGCGGTTGGATCAAGACGCCACCAGATATTTTTGGCCACTTGAATATAACCGAGCAGTTTCATCGCCTCCTCTACCGTTGCGTACCCGTAGAAATCCCTAAGAACCTTTGTCACCGCCTCCCCGATGGTGACAGGCATCTGGTTGCGATCACCAATTTGCAAAGCATACTCAATAGCCTGGACAACACGGCGGGCGTCCTCTGTGATTTGTCTGGTCAGGTCTCCCTCGACCTGCTTTTGATTAGCAAAGGCGTCGTAGCTCTCCGTGACCTGTCCCACGGATTCGGCGGCGGTCTTGGGCGGCGTCTGAGAAGTGGGCGCTGTTCCCACAGCCGAAACGCCACTAGCAGAGTTGGCGGCAATCTTGGCTCGATAAGCAGCGTAGCCTGGCTCGAAGCCCTGGCCCACGAATGTCTTGTAGGTCTCGATGTAGACCTGGTTGTAAGCCTGGTTTGTCTCTCCCGCTGGCCGCGCGCCCACACCGCTGCGTCCCGAGGGCGAGGTCTGGTAAGCCGCTCCGAGTTTAGGCGGCGGCTGGTATTTGGGTAAATCCTCTGATTTTAGGCCCGTGCTTGTAGTTGTGGCCCCGCCCGACATGGTTTCCCACGGAGGCCTTGCGCCAACCCCATGTCTGCCCGAAGGTGCGGTTTGGTATGCCACTCCAATGCCTAATTGGGCCTGGAGGTTGGCATTCTCCAAACCCGAACCCATCACCCCGGAACTTGGGGCTGCCGCTGCCGCTGCCGCTGCCTCCTCTGCTTCCTTGGCCGCTTGCAACTCCGCGTAGGTGGCCGCGCCAGGCACGGGCTGCGCTCCCGCCGTCCGTGGGCTTACGTAGCCGCTGAAGCTCGAGGGCAGGTAAAGCTGGTCTCCCGGCTGCAAGTTAAAGAACATATTTCCGGCGCTGTCGTAACTGATGAACTGGGCATTGCGGGGGTCATTCAGGATCGCGCCATAGGCGCGTGGGTCCCCATAATAATAGTTTGCAATGTCAGATGGCGTGCTGAGGCCGCCCCCCACCGTGACGGTTTTTGGCACGTCGTAGTAGCCAAGCTGCTTACTTACGAAGTCAACCGATTTCCCCTGCGCGAAAAGTTTCTGCGCCTCGGGTTGCAGCGACTTCGGGAGCGACCTAAGGTAATCTACCTTCTGTCCCATCGACCTGTTCCTGTACCTTTGCCTGTAGTTGTGCGAGAAGCGACTTCAAAGCCGCGGTGATCTCCGGCGCGAAAGGGTCGAGGCCGTGCGGGGCGGGTGTTCCTCGGCCCTCGAAATGGCGTGCGAGGAACTCGGCGTGCGCCTTGCGCGCCTCCAGGCGTGCGGAAATAAGAAAGACCTCATCCTCTCTCACGCTCATAGGATTTCATTGCCGGCGCGGTCGGTTCCGGTACGGCCCTCGAAGGTGTCCAAGCCATCCGAACCCTCGCTGGTTATCCCGCCTTCGGCGCGGTTGAACAGCGGCCCCTCCCTGCCCTCCATCATCGCGCCTCTCATATCCTGCAATTCGTTCTCTGGGTTGGCGGGCGTTCCCTGTTCCACAGGCCCTCGCCCATTTTGCTGTCCCGCGAGCTCGGGTTGCTGCGTCGCCTGCGCCGCCACCTGCTCCATCATCTGGAATATCTGCATCGCCACCGGGTCCCCCGCCGCCAATCTCTGCGCCATGATCGGGAAGCCCCCGGCCTTCATCTGGTTGATAAGCTGCTGGTTGGCGGCGAACGAAGCCACCTCAGCCTCCATCGCCGCGTTCTCGAAGCTGTCGCTTCTGACCTTATTGACAACACTATCCGGGTTCGTCTCGCCGCTCAGTTCGATGGCCCCGCGCCGGTCCACCAGGCCCTCGCGGTAAGCCATGAGCGCCTGGTTCATCTTGCTGGTCTTATCCAGCGCGTCTTCCTCGGCCAGCTTCACGTCGATGTAGAGGGTCTGCACCGGAATGTCTTGGGCCAGGATAACTTCTTCCATGCCGGGCATCCAAAGAGGCGTGCCGGTGAATGCGTGCCATTCCAGCATCACGCGGCAGATGTCAGCGATGGCGTTCTCCGCCAGCCTCACCATCGGCCCGATCCGTTTCACGGCCGATGCCGCCGCCAGATTGATGCTTGCGTAGGCCACGCCGGATTGTGGCTCGTAGCCTCGCAGCACATTGGACATCGAGCTGGCTTCCATGCGCGCCCTCAGTTTCGAGATCAAGTATTCGATGTTCTGGTCAATCGGGGGTACGGGCAGTTCGTTAAGCACAGTACCAGGAGGCATACGTAGAATGTCTTCGTGGGTGAAATACTTGATGAAGACTTTCTCGCCGCCGACGCCCTCGTACCAATACCTCTGCGCTCCCATGCGCTTCGTCGCGTCCCAGAAGTTGAGCGAATCGAGCAGGTTCACGTCCTCCCACATGCCCGTCTCCACAATGGGGTAAAGCATGGGCAGCCGCTGCACTTTGCCGGAGCGCATCGGCGGGCCTCCCCCAATCCTGGATGCATAGGGCAAGAACGGCTCCTTTCTTTTCTGGTTCATCAGCACCAGGCCGGAGTTGACGTTGGCTGCCGAGAACGTAGACGATGGCGTGGCGAGCATCACGTGCGCCTCACGGTCAATGTAATCATAAAGCGTGGCATAGCGCATGCCCGCGTTCAGCTTATTGTTAGCTGGCCTCTTCTGCCAACCCACGCTGTCGGTCAATGGCTTCATCAGCGTTTCCCCGTAGCGCGCAACCAAGTTGTCGATCTTGTCCACTCTCACGGTTACGAGGCGTTCGGCCATATTATCCGAATATCTCGCGTGCACATTAGCCGGATGCAGCACGGGCAGCGAGAAGTTCCCGTAGCGCAGGGTCTCCTGCATGGAGCGGACGTCACGCCCAAAACTCTTCCACGCCTCTATCTGCCAGGGCAGAAAGTTCACCTGGGTGATGATCTCGTCGTACAGGAATACGGATTGCACCAGCGACCGTAAGCCGTTGTTGTTTTGCCGCATCCAGGCCAGTTCGAGCGTAGCCCTCAGCCAGGTCTCGATGTCGTTGATCCGCTCCGGCGTCAGCTTGGCGCTCGAAAGCGGCGAGATAGTTATCATCGGCATGGACTTGGAGTAGATGGCAGCGGCCTGGTTGACGACGTCGTGGCCACTGGAGTCAATCATTTCTCTCACTCCCAGTTTGCGGAAGTCCTCGTCGATCTTCCAATCCATGTAGAAGATTTCGTCCACCTTCTGAACGAGTTTGTCCCTGTCCTTGTCATCGTCGATCATTTCTCGGATGAGGCCGAGATAGTAGTCTTTGGTCTCAGGCATGGTCATTTCCTCGCATAAGCTTGAAGCATAGCATCAGGTTTCACTTTCTGCTCCCCGCCGCCCGCCTCCAAATTCAAGGTCTCGGCCACGGTGTTGATCGAATACTCGTCCACGGGCAGGTAGGGCATTGCCATCCACAACGCGCCAAAGGCCGTGTCGAGGGCGTCGTCATGTCCAAGCGCGGCCAGCGCGTCCCCTTGCCAGCCCACCCATTCGCTTTTGAGGGCGTTCAGATATTCGTTCTCCTCGTCTGTGATCCTGACCATGCCACTCTTGAAGCGTGGAGCCAAAATCTTCTCGAAGCGGTAGCCCTTCGATTTCGCCCACGGCCCTCCCCGGCACGCCCTCGGCACGATGCCGGCTGAAAGCAGGTATTGGTTCTGGGCCAGCGTGTTTTGATATTCCTTCCCCGAGAAAAGCGCCTCCACCCCCACCACCATCATCTTCGGGTATTCCAGTATCTTCGCCACCGCCAGTTCCTGGGCGTCGTCCTGGTCCAGCCTGGCGTAGATGCCGTCCACGAGCAAGAGAAATCGTGACCTCGGCGGCAGCAATCCGATAGCGAGTGAAAAGTAATCCGACTGTTGCTTATCAGGCCGCGAGGTCGAGGTGTAGTCAATAAAGCCAAAGGCGAGCCAGTCCTTCGGTTTGGTCTCGGCCGCGGGGAAGTAGGGTTCGAGCCACACCTTTTTTAGCACCTGCCCCTTCGCCTTTTCTAGGTTGAGTTCGTACATCTGTGCGAAGGCCACGTCATCGTTCATCGTTTCCCTCTGCCTCTCGATGGCGCCCTCGTTCCACTTCTGCGGCCACGCCGGTGTCCCATCCTCTTTCCTCACCGGCGTGCTCATGCTCTTGAATCTCTTGTTGATCTTGGCCCAGGCCACGACGTCAGCAAAGTTGAAGGGCGTTCCGTTTATCAAGAACCAGGTCTCCGGTTCAATCACAGGCACGAGGATCCTCGTTACCACACTTTTCACCCTCAGCAGTTCCCGCTGCGACTCCGAGTTCTTTTCGGTGTGGATGTCGTCGATCATCAGCACGCCTGTCGGGTGCGGCCCCGGCAGGTACTGGCTGTTGTAGCTCGCCACCTTCACCGTGGGCGCGCGCCCTCCCTCCACCATCGTCTTTTGCGTCCACTCCGGGTAAGGCACTCGATTGTCCCAGACGCTGTATCCTGCCTCCACGCTCCAATGCCCCTGTTCGTCCGGCACCACGTGAGGGAAGATGCGCTGCCACGCCTTGTTGTATTTGATCACGTTGGCGATCAGTTCCCCGATCTCTTTCACCTTGTCGTCGCTGGACGAGATTATAAGGTTGATTTTGGCCGGTTCATGGCCCACGCGAAAGCTGACGAACAATGAATTGAACGTGGACTTGATGCTGCCTCGAAAGGCTTCGATGAGCGAGTACATCCCCTCCTCGTGTGCCTCGTAATAAAGGTTCGCCCAATCCCAGCAGTGCTCCGGCCACTCCTCGCCCCACACCAACTCGTAGTACCCCGAATACCCCATCGGGTTATCGTTCAACTGAACGAAGGCGGGCAGCAGTTCCTCCTGCCACGCCTGTATGACCTCTTCCTCCTTCACTTCCCCCAACTCTCCATTCAATACGCGCAACGCGGCCCTCCAGACCTTTGCCTGCGCCTTCTCCTCCCTCGCCTCTAAGAAGCTAAGTATTGCCCCGGCCCGTTTCTTGATCCGCTCTACTTCGTCCCCGACGTTCTTCTCCGCAATACCAGCAGGGATTGGTGGTGCAGTCAAGACAGATGGGGACGCCGCATTGCTCACAGATTTTGAATCGCTCCTCGGGTTTCACTCCTCCACAGCTTAGGCAGCTGAGCAGTTTCGCTTTTGCCTCGGTTCGTGGAACGTCCGCCCAGGTTGCCATTTTTACAAAGGCTTGTACGGTGTCGGCCCCTTCTTGCCACCCGGCTTCTTCGGCTTCTTCGTCGTGGTTGAAGTGTCTGTAGTGTCTGTAGTGTCTGTAGTGTCTGTAGTGTCACCCCCTGTGCCTCCTCCGTCTTTCTTTTTCTCTTTTCTATTGGCTTGCAGCCTCGCTATCGCCTGGTCCTGCGTTAGCCCAGACCCAGCCAGCCACTCTGTCAGCTGAGCCTGCGTCGGATTCCTTACTCCCCTCCACGGCCTCGGATTGGCTGTCCCTCCACTCCCACCACCGGGCGCAGGATGACTCCCAGGTGTGTACGTGGGCATCTTGGGTATGCCGCCACTTTGAAATTGCTCGTATGCCGACTTGACTTTCGGCGGCGCATTCGGTGGTAATGGAGGCAAGTTCCCTGACTTGTACTGTTGCTGCATCCCCTTTATCTTTTCTCTCCGTTTTGGGTTTGGTGCCATCTTAGACTCCTTTCTTAGAACTGAACGATCAGCCTTCTTTTGCCCTCCCTCAGCCAGGCAAGGCAAAAGAGAACACAGTTGACTTCAATGCTGCTTCCGGTGCGATTGATAAAGGGTGCTCGACGGTTGAACATCACAAACTCCTTTTACTTACAAAGCCAATCGACGTATTTTCAGTATATCACACTCGCACGTAAGGGAACCCGGTAAGACGCATATAATCACCACAACCAACATCCCCCCTCCCCCGCCGCTCTGCACATTTGTTATATCTCCTCGTCACTCATCAACCATCGCTCACCCTTGCCTGACCAGTAGTCCTCGACCCACATATCACCTCGCCTGCCCTGGTGAGACCGTCCCGTCCTCGCTCGCCGACCAATGGGTAACTGTGCGCCCGCCGTCATCCGTCGCCTTCGGTTGCCGCCTCGCCCGTGCTGCCCGGTGTCGGCGTCGCTGCGGGTGGTGTGGCCTCAACTACCACAGACGGAATGTCAACCGCCTCGCCTTCCACGACCTCGCCAGCCGCGCCAGCCGGGTCCCCCGCCTCCTCAGCCGCGGCGCGCTGGATCAGCACCAACACGTTGTTTACCGTGGTCGGGCCGCGCTCCTCCTCCGGCGCGTCACCCATCACAACCTTCCGGACAAAGTCCGCCGCGCCGTTGGCGACGTGGCCACTGCCTTTGATGGCGACGCGGGTTTGCTTCTCGACGACGCGACCCCAAGCCTCTGGCGCTGTCCTGGCGGAAGCCCCGTTCATTAGTCCTTGCTCTTGGGCTTCTCGATATGCATCCCAGCGAGTACGTAGGAGTTCTCGGGCTTTTTCAGATGTGGTTATACGGTGGTGCTTCGCAGGCTCAGGTAGAGTAACGAACTGCCCCCGCTCGTTGCGCTCGTAGACAACCTCGGTCGTCTGCTGCTTGTTCATGCCTGGATTGTAGCAAAAAGCGTGGGAGGATGCAAGCGGGTTGCTGCAATCCAGCCCCGCAATCATCTTTGCACCTGTCCTGTGCTTTGCAAACTTTTCAGGCAGTTTTGATATGAAACTGCAACATTGCAATGCCCCAAATCTGCTAGACTGAGAGTATGAACGCCATCCACGAAGCGCTTGAGACCTCTGAGTACCACCTGGAGCGCGATGAGTACGCCAGGGCAATCTATTGGCTTCTCTACGCCGTGCTAATGGCGCTGATCCGCCAACCCAAAACAGGAGACACGACCCATGACTAAGAAAGAATTGATTGACGCATTGACATCCTTCCCCGATGATACAGAAATCGTTATCTGGAAATGGACGAGCGGGGGAGCGGATGAGCATACCTTCCAACCAGTTCTCAACAATCAACCCTCTGAAGCCGTGTTCAGGGTAAAGGCCGATCCCTGGCATTTCTATACTGAACACTAACCAAACCCCCGATGCAGCCGCCGGGAAGAGCGGCAAGGAGAATAGGCGATGAAAGTATCAGAGCTTATCACGAAATTACAGCAGTTTGATCCCGAAGAGGAAATTGTGACCCATTTACACCCCCGCAATAAAAATCATTCGCTCTCTGGCGATTTTGCAATTACGGTTTCAAAATGGTACGTGCATGGTGATGCACCCGTTTTGACTATGTGGGCGGATGAAAATACCGTCATTTTCCAGCGCACCCACTAGCCTGCTCCTCCTCCGACTGCCTCTCTCGCGAGAGAGAGGCAGTAGAGGGCGAACAAGCCCGGAAAGGATAGACAATGCGCACTTTTTACTGGAGGGAAGGCAACACGAATACGCCTCCCCAAACTGTCACAGCACACGGGTACGAACACGCCTTCGAGAAGATTTACCCCAAGATTTCACACCTTGAAGATGATGCCGAAGTCCACATTTTTACCGAACACAGCAGAACGGGCTATCATTTTACGCTGGGGTTTTGGCGACCAATAGACGGCGAAAACTGGTGTCCGGTCTGTGAGGCCCACATGCTCACGATCGAGGACAACTGCGTCGAGTGCGGGGCAAGAACCAGGCCGATAGGAGAATAGCTGAAATGAAACAGGTCATAAACCCAAAAACGCTGGAAAACTTTGGCCCCTGCTCGCCGGCCAAAGATGAATTCGAGAAGAAATTCCCAAAGGGGTTCGACATCGGCCCGTTGTGGGGGACAGAGGAGGAGGCCAATGGAAAATGGCACGAACTACTTGCTGATCCCCTGCTCAAAAAGTATGTGGGCTGGGCGATTGCCAATGGAGTCCTCCCAGCCCGCATTAGGGCCAACCTGAGCGGGGCCAACCTGAGCGGGGCCAACCTGAGATGGGCCAACCTGAGCCAGGCCGACCTGAGCGAGGCCGACCTGAGCGAGGCCCGCCACAACAAATACACCACGTGGCCAGAGGGGTATAAGCCCCCCCAGGAGGGAAAATGACCCACAATGCCCTCGCCCTTGCCGCCGTATTTGCCCTCGTACTCGTGACCGCCCTCACCCTGGCATACCTGCTCCTCCTCCGACTGCCTCTCTCGCGAGAGAGAGGCAGTAGAGGGCGAACAAGCCGCCCGGAAAGGATAGTTCAATGGAATGGATTTACGATGACAACGGGCTTACCAGCCGATACGGGATTACTCGTATTCAGTTAGATGGCGGTGCATTTGGAGCCAAGCGCCGCGCACAGGAAGCACTAATGGAGGCCACAAAATGAATGTTTACCGGGTTTGGCTAGATAGTGAAAAACATGGGGAATGGGCGCAATCCTACATCTACGAAGCCACAGCCGCGCATATCGCTATCTCGAAGGCCGCGCGCAAATCCATCCATTGCACAGCCAATGAGCTACACGCATCTACCGAATTGCTTGCCAAGAATATGACCTATCGCGAGTACAAGGCACGACAGGAGGCCGCAAAATGAACCGGACATTCGAGGTTTTTGACTTTAGAGGACGACTATCCTTGCTTACAGAACTCCCGAAAGTTGGGGCACCCTCACCCAAAAAAGCCGCAGAAATTTACGCGGAAGCAAGGTTGCAAGAACTTTTGGACTATCCGCCGAACTGCTCATCAAGGAAGGCGGACGCACATATCTCTACAATATGATCCAGGAGGCCAAATGACCATCACCCCGCTTGATCCCCGCCAAAAGCTACTCAAGGCTTTCCCGCCCTACGGTGATTTGAGGGGCTATAGCCACATGCTCCCCGAAGAGGCCGCCCGCCAATTCCGTTTTACAACGGGGCAGGAGCCAAAAACCGCGTACGTGTGCGGCAATCTGTTGTTTCTGTCTGCTAAAGAGGAGAGTTGAAAATGATCCCCGCCGCCTGCGCCCTCTTCCTGCTACTCACCATCCTCGTCGTCTCCTGGTTGCGCTGGGAGCATCTGCCACAGCATCGGGAGAATTGCGAGGTCAATAAACGACTGGCTTCTATATCCGATAAGCCGCCGTTACCCCGCCGATAAAACGCCAACTGAAAGCAAGGCCTAGTATCGCTTCCAGTTGCCAAAACCCTCCGGTCTCCCTAAGCCGGAGGGTTTTCTTTTGCCCCCATCTCTTTCAGCGCTTGTTGAACAAGCCATATACGGTATCGGCCAACATTCCTGATAGCTATACTCCCTATGCGAAAGCGTTCTAAAAGGAGCTTGAAAGTGCCAGGCGGTTCACCTCTCGTGCCATATCCGTAAGCATAGATAACGGGATTGCGAACGTGATTGGGAAGATTATAGATAGTACAAAAATCCTCCCACTTTTGAACAATTTCCGCGTGAGGTTCCCTATCTCTGTTCGTGTCATCACCTGGCCGGGCAAGCCAGCCGAGATAGAAGCTACCTAATGCCGCATACCACAATGCTTTACCCTGCCCATCTACACAATCCCTTAACTTGCCGTGAGTTTCCTCAAACGCCTTGATAACGTCATTCATCATTCTCTACCTCTTTCGCCTTCGTCATATCCAACGCCTTCAACATCTGCTTCCCCGCCTCCCGCAGTTCGTCCGGAACCCCGTAGCTCGTGGTCAACTTATATAGTGGCTTGCGTATCCTGTCCCCGTACACCAGCCACTCAGGGGGATCGCCCTCCCTGGAACCGAAACTCTCCTGCAACTGCGCCGCCAGCCTCTCTTTCGACCAGCCCCCCATAGCCGCTTCGAGGATGACCGTCACCGCGTCCTCGTCCCCCATCTGGCGGTAGCGCCCCTGCGCGTTCTCCCAATAGCGGCCCAGGATAGCGAGGTGGGTTGGGCCGAGGATCGTGATCACTTGCTTGAAATAGTGGTATTGCTCGGCGTCCCCCATGAGGCGGCGCAGAGCATAGAGCGTGCGTCCGGCCCGCGCCCAGGTCTCGATCTGGTCAACGCTGAGACCGCGCTTGCGCGCAATGGCGAGGGTGAGGCCGGGTTTATAGAGACCAACGACGCGGGAGGCGAGGAGACATTTACGCCAGGACTTGCCGCGCTCCTGGTCTATGGCGGCTATCAGTTGTTTGGCGAGCTCGGCAGGCTTGCGGTCAGTCACTCAGGTCAGAGAAGCTGGGTCATAAACTCATCGAGGGCGTTGCTAACCGTCCCATCTGCCAGTTCCTGCCCCACAGGGATAGGCTGACTTAGGCTCACTTCCTCTCTGGCAATCTCATCGGCAATCTCATCAGCAGCCTCCCCGCTCCATCCATAAATCACGATAGCGATCTTGCTGTATTTCTCGGCCATTCTAATCTCCGGTCAGGAACTCGCTGAGGTCGCTGTCAATCCTGACCCGCGGCTCCTCAGATACCGTCACAAAGTCCGGCTGCAATTCCTTCGCTGCCTTCTCGAATGCGCGCTTGTCCAGGCTCAAGAGGTTGACGAGTTCGTGATCAACACACCACCCCAAGGCCAGTCCTTGATCATAGGAAAGCACCGTGTACTCGGCTATCTTGCAACCGGGCAAGTTCGGGATGCCTTTCATTTGGTAATCAGCCAATGCGGTTTCACGCAAGAGCGCCGCGGCATCCGCTTCCCCGTCTTGAGCCACTTTCAGCGCATCGAGAGCCGCCTTGTAGTGATGCCATTCCGGGCTTTCGTGTAGGCTTGCTTCAACCGCTTCCAAATCATTCTTCTTGTGTTCGAGAGTTTTCCGCCACAAAGCCAAATCTTTTACAAATTTCTCATCCATTGCCTTGCTCCTCAACTTGCGATAGTTTATTCTTTCGCATCCACGCCTCCATCCTCTCGGATTGCGCCAGCCTTTCCCGCTCGCATTGGGCGCAGGAGACCTCGTGCTCCACCAGTTCCTTTGCAACCTGCTGAACGAGACGGGCAGCGTGTTCGCGTGTCCTTGAATTACGGCGGCTACCCTCATAGTAGGTAATGGCGTACCCGCAGCGTTTGAAGATCTCGGCGGCGGTGAGGCATCCCTGCGGCTGCCTGCCGATGGCGACGTTCATCCGGCGATCCCAAGCTCGTCGGCCAACTCCCAATATGCCTCCGTGTAATCATGGTTGTTCTTCGCGAGCATCACCTGCCCCTTGCTCTGGGGTATCCCGTTCTCCTTCACGAAATCCCAATACATCGAGGAGTTTTTGTGTGCGCGCTCATCGCTGTTGCTGACTTGCGCCTCCTGTTTCTTCGGCTTCGACTCTGCGGCAGCTTTTGCTACTTCGGCTTCAATTACCTCCTCGCCGTCCCCATTCTCATAGCCGTTGCCCTCCGGCAGGAATGCGCCGGCGGGGGAGGCGGGCAAGCTGGTGGCATAGCTCTCGGCAACCTTCGTGCGCACCCACTCCGGGTTCGCCTCTAGGTGCAGCAGCCACTTCTCCACACGGATGCGCTCGCCTCCCGCACCCTTGCCCTTCGGCACGGAAATCTTTTTCGGCTTGCGGTATAGGTCGATCAGGATGCGGCTCAGGCTATCATTCCCCGTCACCTGCGCGTTCGTCCATTGCAAGGCGTCCAGGTTGCCCGAAATCTCGGCGATGTCCCAGATCGAGGTCGTGTGTACCGTGAAGAAAGCCAACCGCCCAAGAATGGGGAGAATAACTTTTAGGCGGCCCGCCGGAGTTGCGTAAAGCGGAATGCGTTTGCCCTTCTGGTTCATGTAGTGACCCACCGGCGCATCGGGGTCAAACACGCGCAGCTTCCCGTCCGCATCCCGCCAATCCTTGACCAGCACCTCCAGCGTCTCCGGGTCCTTCAACTTCTCGAAATAATTCAGAGTGAGGTCAGCCTCGGGCAGGGGACAGATACCGGCGCGGGCCTTCAACTCGCTGGCGGTATACGCCTCATAAGCCGCTTCCCAGCAGCGGTCACGGTCAGGGAACGGCAGCCAAATTTGGATCTTCGCCGGTTCGCTGCCGTAATGCTGCTCGAACACGCGCTGCGCCTCGCGCTCGGCCTCGGCAAACACTACGCGGAAATAGGTCAAGTCCTTGCCGGGTTGGTCTGCCCTGGTTTTCTCCTCGCCCTTGCGTATCTGCCCGATCTCCGGGAACGCCATACCCCTGTCAGTAAGTCCTACGATTCCAGACATTTCTTCCTCCAATCAAAATCCGATTTCGTGGATAAGCTCCTCGGCGCTTTTCTTTTCACCATCATCCGGCGCCAATTCAGGATAATTGCGCTTGACCTCGCCCGCTTCCAGCCCGCTCTCCAGCTTCCGTTGCCGAGCCCACTCCCGGCTCACGTAGCCGCGCGTCTCCAATCCACAATTGAAGCAGAAGATCAGGTCAATGTGCGGCTCATCAGACGGTTCCACCTTCAACTCGCCCCAGCAATTGGAGCAAACCAGAGTTCGTTTTATCCTGGCCGCCTTGTGGTCAGGGTGCAGAAGATGCTCAGGAAAGCCGTCCATCCAACCTCCGTTCCAGTGCGGAAATCGTGAGCGCCAAGCGGCAACCACCGTTGTGACCATTGCCGTGATAAGCAAAACAACCGGGGCAGTAAACGCCGCCATCCCATTGTACCCACTCCACGCTCCTCAGCGTCGCCAACAACTCCGCGTCCGAGAGCAGCGAGGGGGTAGCTTCCTCTGTCGTGTATATGACGGTGCCTTCGGGTAACGCAGCAGCTTCGTCGATTGGATCAAGACGGCACTGCGCACCCCAGGATTCGATGTCGTGCTCCACGGCTTTTCCGGTGAGGGGGTCAATCAGTATCAGGGTCATCGGTATCCTCCAAATCGGCGAGGGCATCGTTGGCATCTTCCCACCATGTTTGAAGCGACGATAATTCAACATAGATATATCTGTCCTCGTCAGTTGTTATTTCTTCGGGATGGTAGTGATCGCCAATGCCGTTCCGCAGTTTCTTCAACAAATTCCTTTGCCCCCTTATTTGGGCGATGAGGGCAGGGACATCTTTGCTAACCATTTCGGCAGCGGACATTCTGTTGTCATGTAAATAATTCCCCAAATGCTTTGCTCTGATCTCAATCTCTTTTAGGTTCATCCAGGCCTCCTCAATCGAATTGCGGAAGCTTCTCGCCATCCCACCTACAGTTAGGACACTCGACGGCGTGAATGGCGAGGATTTGTTTCTTATGCGCTTTGACGTAAGCCTCCCACGCTTTGTCATAAGCCTCCCGCGCTTTGTCATAAGCCTCCCGCGCTTTGACGTTAGCCTCCCACGCTTTGGCGTAAGCCTCCCGCGTTTTGGCGTAAGGCTCCCACGCTTTGGCGTAAGCCTCCCGCGCTTTGTCATAAGCCTCCCGCGCTTTGGCGTAAGGCTCCCACGCTTTGGCGTAAGCCTCCCGCGTTTTGGCGTAAGGCTCCCACGCTTTGGCGTAAGCCTCCCGCGTTTTGGCGTAAGGCTCCCGCGCTTTGGCGTAAGCCTCCCACGCTTTGGCGTAAGCCTCCCGCGTTTTGACGTAAGCCTCCCACGCTTTGGCGAAATATTTCGGAATAGCCAACTGCCTCTTGGCGGGCCGCATTAGCGTTAGCCGTTCAAGCCGCTCACGCTCTGGTTTTTTCGTGCCGATTTCAACCGCGCGCTTGCAAAACTCCTCGAATAGCATCGGCCAATATAGCCGAGACGCCGGTTGGTGCCAGGGGTGCCAGATGAATTTCAGCCCCGCCCACGGCTTTGGGAAGGGGACATCGTATTCTTCGTAAATCTCGCGGGCTTGCTTCTCGGTTTCGGTCATCGCGTCTCCTCGTTATTTTGCGGATGTCTGCCAAATTCTAGCATATCTCCTCAATCCTGTCAAGTGACTTGACAACCTGTTTCTTTTGTGATATTCTTGTGCCGAGATGAAACCCTACGAAAAAGCCATTGCGCAACGAACCCTATTCAAAGAGTATCTCAAAGCCTTGATGGCCGAGCGCAAGGAAACGTTCCGCAAGTTCGCGGCCTCTCTGAATTCGGGGCTGCCTGAGGACGCCTGCATAACTCATGCCACCGTACATGCGTGGTCACAGGGGAAGTACATCCCAGGCCGGAATTACTTTGCCCTCATCATGGCCTACTATGAAGACGGTTCCTGGCAGCGCGACTTTGGCCGCCGCGGGCTTGAGATTCTCTATCCGGGCGGAGCGCTGTTCTAATGGAAAATGAAATGCTCGGCCACGATGTCCTCACCCACGAAGGGCCGGGCACGATTGTGGGATTACGCTACGGGTACGTTCTGCTCGTCCGGCTAGTTATCGCTTACGTTGTGCGCCTGCAAGACGGCGAACTCGTGCTGTGGAAGCCGAAGGCCTAGCCTTGCGCCCCGCCCGCGACGTGGTACAATGTCTCTATCCGCTGCCGCCAGAAGCCCGCTTTGGTGAGGTTTTCGGTTCGTCCATTTAGGTGGCGGCGGAAACCGGAGACCTCATCCAAGCGGGTTTTTCGTTGGAGCGAGCAATGCCACAAATACAAGGCCTGACCATCCGCGAGGAAACAACCGAATACGTCACGGAATATGGGCAGCTAAAAGAAAAGAAATTACCGCCTTTCATCAAAATGGACGTTACCTTTCGAGAATCATTGAGCCTTTTATCGGATGCCTCTCTTTCCGTTTTTATCTGCATTGCCCTTCACATCAACGAAAAAAGCGAGTCTTTTCCCTCCTACGAAACCATAATGGCCGAGACCGGATATTCCAATCGCTCAACGATCAAGAGGGCACTGGACAAACTGGCCGGTCTATCTCTAATTCAAATAACTCCAGGGGGGGGACGAGGAAAGCCCAACACCTACCAGATAAAACGATTTATGTCCTATGGAAAGAGTCCGAAAAGCGGACAGAATAGAGGGGGAGAAACAGTCCAGTCTGTGAATAAACAGTCCGTTTCGCAACAAGAAACAGTCCACTTAGTGAGACGGGAAGAAGAACCAATAAGAAGAACCAATAAGAAGAAGAACCAGGGGGGTGGCTTCGCCCCACGCCACCCCGCCGTCCAGGCTTACACCGATGGGGCGAAATGGAACGCCAGCCCTCCCCAGGCGGAGGAAATCATCAAAATCGTGGGGGAAGAACCAAACGACATCGAGTTCTGGTATTCCGTTGCTCGAGCCTACGTTCTCGCCGGCTGGAACCGCAGCAACGTGGGCGCAATGCTTGACTACTACCAGCGCCGAGAGCTGCCCGGAACGAAACAGAACCGCTCCACCAGCAAGACCGCCCGGAACATGCAACTGCTGAAAGAAGTCATGGAGGATCGCGAACGTGGCGAAACCGAATGAATTAGACGCCGCCATCGCCCTGCTCACCGGCGCGTTCCCCAACGTCCAGGTCGAGAAGGGTACGATAATCGTTTACCAGAAATTCCTGGCCGACCTCGACCCCGAGCTCATGATCCTGGCCGTGCAGACCGCAATTGCGCGTCATCCCTATGCAACCTGGCCCACCATCGCAGAAATCCGCTCCGTGTATGCCGAAATCTCGAACCCCGACGTGCCCTCCACCGCCGAGGCCTGGGGGCAGGCGATTGCCGAATTGAACTCCTACAGTGGGTATCCCTCGACTCACCCCCTGGTGAAGGCCACTCTCAAAGCAATGGGGCGGCAAACCATCATGCAGTACGATAACATGGGCGTGTTGTATGCCCATTTTAGCAAAGCCTACGAGCAGATCGTAGCACGCGAGAAGCAGAACCTCACCATGCTGCCGGAGGTACGTGAGCACGTCGCCAGATTGAACGAAGGCAATCCCGTCCATAAGCAACTTAAAGCCCTGGCCGCGAGCAAGGCGGTCGAGCAGGAGAGAAGCGAATGAGCACCAAGAAGCTAACAATCCACATCGAACTTGAAGGACTTACGGAAGAGCAAGAAAATGAGCTTGACCGACTATATGATAAATTCCTGAATTATGCGGAGAGCAAAGGATTGGCAACAGAACGCAGCCACATTGTTGCTACGATGGAGGATCTGTCGGAGTCCTCCAATGACTGACCCCCGAACCGAACCCGATCTGGACGCCCGCGTCGCAAGGGCGCAGGGGTGGGTGTTATCAGACGATGGCCGCGATTGGGTAATGCGGGATGCTCCCAATTTGATGAGTAAGCGGATACATCCGGTGGCACGCTACCACCCCTCCCGCGACCCCGCGCAGGCGCTCGCGTTCTTGCGAGAAGCATGTAACAATGCCGATGTTCAGGATCGCCTAACTGAAATTCTGGGTCGGAGATACTCAACAATATATTTATTACTTTCTAAGGATTTTGCTGAGCGGATTTGCGAAGCCGTCCTCGCGGCTGTGGAGCACAGCGATGACAACTAATGAAGAGATTGCCCTGCTCCCAAAATGGGCACAGGAAATATATGGCCGGAAATGGGGCAACACAATCCCGAAAATGCTCGAATCTTGGGCATCCGCTCTCGCCGAGAACGCCATCCTCAGACGGATAGCGGAGGCGGCGCAGGTGGACATTCAAAAAATTGTTGATTGGGCCGAGGCCTATCCGCTGCAAGTATTCCAGGAATTGGATAAGCAGGAATGGGAGGAGGTTGCCCGTGTTTTGAAGGAGCAGGGAGCACCATCCCTTGCTAGGATTTCGGCCTCGAACATGCGCCACGTGATTGAGGGAGTAAGGAAACATGCACAGGACGCCCTCTCCGCCCTGGATGGCGAGAAATGAATCCACGCGAACTCATCCTCGGCATCCTCAAAAACCACCGGAGCCGCGATACCCGCATCAAACGCAATGCCCTCGTCTCCCGCGTCGTGTTCCTGCTCCTTGAAGCCGACGAGATAGACAATCTCGAATATAGCCACTTCCTCTCAGATAGCCGTTCCGAGGAACACTGGGATAGAAAGGTACGCAAATGGATCGAGGAGTTGCGCCTGACCAACGAGGGCTGCTATATCTTCGCCACCTCCGGCGACGGCGGCGGTTATTGGCTCGGGACCCGGCAGGAGGTGGATGAGGTGACTTTGGAGACGCTGGCGAAGGCGGAGCGCATGAAGCATAATGCCTACGAGCAGCGTCGCCTCGCCAAACTGCCCGTGCCGAAGCCGGTGCAGGTACAATTACCTCTTGAAATTGTGGAAGGAGCTCAAGATGTTTACAACCGATAAACAGAAGAACAGAATGAGGGGCGCCGTCGCCCGCCTCAATCTCTACAACCCCACGAGCAAGAAGTTCAGCCCTGCCAACTTTGACGTCTCGCGCCCGGATTGGAATGGCGGCAAGGTGCATCTGGTCAGGATGTCGGGCGACAAGGCATATCGCCTCATCGAAATGGGTTATACCGTTAGTCCGGCGGCAGACCAGTCCACGCGTGCACAACCAAGACCACGGCGCGTCCCTCTCCAAAAACTCGAAATCGACAATGCCGTGGGCATGAACGGCAAGTTGACACCGTGGCCGTGGCCGAAGAAATGATCCCCCTCACTCTCGACCTCAATTCCCTCCTCCCCGCCTACAAGTCCGATGCCCCGTAAACTAGCTTACCAGCCTAAGCGCGCCGACGCCAATCAACCCCGGGTTGTCGCCGCCCTCCGCGCTGCGGGAGCGAAAGTGTGTCACCTCCATGCTGTCGGAGGCGGTTGCCCAGATCTGCTCGTGGCGTTCCGTGGCCGCTGGGTTCTCATCGAAGTCAAGGATGGGGCAAAGCCGCCCTCGGAACGGAGGCTAACGCCCGCGGAGGAAGCATGGCACGAGGAGTTCAGCCAACACGCGCCGGTATACGTTTGCAACGATGTGGACGAGGCGCTGGCGGCGATTGGGGCAGTGGAATACGATGCTCGCCCAGAGTGACGCCTTCCGCCTCCTGTTTCGGGACGGGTGTAAGGACGGAGGAGTACTGTGAGTGAATTTAGAAATAGATCGCCCCTTGAACGTCTTGATAAGCCACATGGTCAACAACGACAATGGGTATATCCAGATGATATTTCGGCAGGGGGTGAATGTTCGGATTGCGGAGCGGACTATGGAGATGAGGGTTGGGCTGATTTGATCGTACCTGACGATGTTTGGGAAGCAATCAATCCAACTCCGTATCCTGGGGCAGGAGTATTATGCTGTAACTGCATACTCCGCCGCCTGAAATTCCTGGGCATGGAAGAAGTGCCGATGTATTGGGGTAGTGGCCCATTTTCTAGGACTGGCGAAACACCATCATGGAAAAAGAGAAACGATGCGCAACCATAGCGGCCTCCCCGCGGCCTGCGCGGGATGCATGCTCATCGCGATTTCCATTCTTCTTTTTGTTCTATGCATCCTGTTATTCGCGGCTTCGATATGGTACGCCGGGGCGGGGGCGTGACGGTGGCGAGATAGATTATGTTAGGATATAATTTGCTCATCACAAAAAAGCACTCGCGCGGTGTAAGCCGCCGAGTGCGTGGCTCAACAAAGAGGATGTCGAGCATGAGCATTTTACCATCAGAATTCCAAAAAATCCTTCAAAGCGAACATATTGTTTTATCTGATCTCCTCGAAAAGATAACCGGTATTTACGGCATAAGAAATCTCGAAACAAAAAGGGTTTATGTTGGTCAATCAATCAATATTCTCGCACGCATATTGGATCATACTAACAAACTTCATAATCGAAGACATCCCTGTCTCCGACTTCAAGATGACGTGGATATATTTGGTCTTCGAGTTTTTGAGGCCTATCTCATTGATGCGCCCGTCCAAAAACGACACCTTCTGTATCTTGAATCTCAAACTATTTGCAATATTCTAAATCAAGGAGGAAGTGTTTATAATTCTAGTTGGTCTTTTTGTCATCCCCTTCACGAAAAATTTTATTTGAAATATAAGGAAACCGCAAAAATTGGATATAAAAAGGACAACTCACCCCTCCCTAATATGCCTAAATGATGTCAGGAAGGCTTTTGGCAGGGTTTGGCAGTAAAATAAGATATGGCAGATGCTACAAAGCATTTACTCGACGAATTGCGCAAAATTGTCATACAAAAACGAGGCAAGGATGAGAGCCTTACCGAGACTTGCAAGAGGGTTGCAAGTGAACTTGGGAAAACTCTTGACCCCCCCCGCACTTGGTCGGCGAGTTACTTTCTTTCTCTTTTGAATGGGACAGTCGCATTGAATAGCCGCTATGTCAAAACAGCAATAAAAAGATATTTGAACGGGAACAAGAGACGCCAATATCCCGATACTATCACCATCCGCTACCCCCCAATCGACGGCAAGCCCGACCCCCGCCGCGCCCGCGCGCTGTCCCTGAGCATGGAGCAGAGGCGCGAGAGATTAGATAAGGAGTCCACATGAACGGAATGCTTTACCGAGACGAGCTGGTTGCGGAGGCGCTGGGCTTCCGAGAACTTAGTCCTGACTGGATGCTCCGGGACGGGGACGATAGAATTTACAGAAAGTCAGCGCTTTGCTTCTGCTCCGAGGCCACCCCCGAAACGGAGTGGATGTGCATTGAGCATATTCGGTTTTTTGAACAGGATGAATGGGATAGGTTCAAAGCGGCATTGCTAAAAATCCTGTGCGAGTCTCAGCCCACCATTTATCCCGAAGATGCAACGATTGAATTATGGCTTCGCTTTGGACTGAACCGTCCCGGCGACCTCGCCAACGCCATCGCCGATGTGAAACAGGCCGAGGAGGTCAAGAGTGAGACTTCTTGATATATGGTATCGGACGCTCGGACACCCACAACGTGCCCTGCGGGTAGAAAAACAATCTGATGGGTGGCGGTTCTGGTATCACGACAAAGATCTGAAGCGCCGCGAAGTCAGCCAGCCAATCACGGAGGAATTGGCGCAATTCCTGATTGAGACGTTTCAACTGGTTCAATGGAAGCGGGCCGAGACCGCCGCGGAGTTTGAGGAACTTAGAATTATGATTGGCCCGTATCCTGATTTGCTGGAGGAGCAAAAATATGAACGTCGCTACATAGTTGGTATAGGAGATATCGTAATGACCACCAGAGGGAAAGGCCATGTGGTTGGTTTCAATAAGTTTGTCCCTCCCGGCTTCTACTGGGGCGAGAAGACTCGTATCGACGGCATCTATGTGACCATTGAGGGAAACACGATAGAGTTACAACCCAATGAAATCCTAGAAGTAATTCGGGAAGCCGAAGATGTCTGACCTCACGCACCGCACCGACACCGCCCTCGCCGCTGTCCGTCTCTTGGCCGCAGTCAAGGTCTCACCGATAGCTCGCATCGAAGCCCTCGAAACCGTGCAGGAGGAGATTGAAAAGCTACTGGCGCAACTGGACGACGGCGAGGAGATCGAGGAGGATGACGTCGGCTGATCTCGTCCTCACCCTTCGGCGCGGGAGCATCCTATCCACCACCTAACCCAGGAGTGTACTGCGATGTCAAGCTACCTCTCAAATAGCTCCTGCGCCGCAAGGCGTGGATGATACACGCCCACATGAGCCTGGTAATTCCCGCCGGCCCGCCCAACGAGTGGTGTGAGATGCAGGCGGGAGGTTGCAGGCAAATACTATGAACCGCCCCAATGACCGCCAGCTCTGGCAGAAAGAGGACTACATGAACCGTTGGAGAAACAACCGCCTTCGCGATTGGGCACGCATCGCTTTCCTACTTGTCATGGGCTATCTCATCTTCGTCCTGGTCATCGTCCAGATCGAGTTACCCCCGCTTTACCAGACCCGAGCCGCCCTCTGTGCGCTGCCGTTCCTGCTGGCCGGTATCATCATGGGCGCAGTGGTGATGCGGGCAAGACACTAGCGATTATTTCCCGGACGCCGGCGGCCACCCTTCCTCCCGCCGGCAGAAATGGAAAGACCCTCG
>Ga0209416_1000866_pt1 | contig 25606 bp, 37 predicted proteins | sample RifGroF1_FD_184001 | JGI IMG/M metagenome (GOLD analysis project Ga0209416, IMG submission 184001) | Groundwater microbial communities from Rifle, Colorado, USA - Groundwater F1 (SPAdes) (version 2) | ecosystem: Environmental > Aquatic > Deep subsurface > Groundwater | place: Rifle, Colorado...
CTTGAAAGAACCCAAAGATGAATCGCTTTCGCTTCTGGCGTTTTGAATAACTTGCCTAAATTCGTTTTCTAGATTTTCTAAGTCCTTTTCCGCGTTCGCGGTCTTTTGGTCTATTTTTGCGATAAGGGTTTTTTCGGTTTGGAGGACAACTTTAGTAAGGGTTTCAAAAGCTTCAACAAATTCTTTGCGCGTTAAAGATTCCGATATTTGCTTATATATTTCCGCAATCTTTTTTAATGTTTCTTCAGGGTTCATATTGAATACTATTTCTAATAAATAATTATCTTATTCATTTTTTCTAAACATTACACCGCTAGTTTTCTTAAAAACCGGACTTTTACCAAGGATTTTATTTTTTACTTCTTCAGTTAAGCGTATCCCTAGCTGGTAAGGAGATTTCTTGATGGAGATGTCAAAGGTTTCTATTAAATTGGGATGATAATATAAGTCCTTTTCAAAGTATTTTTCACTTACTATCTTTTTATATCCTTGTCTTGCTCTTGCTCCAACTTCTTCTGTGGTTAAAGTATCACTCATTCTTACCACGCCCATTTTATTGCCCTCTACTTTAGCAATTACATAATCTTTTCCATCGCCCGCATCTTTAATTCTCTTGCCAACTCTTATTGCGTCAGAATGTAATGCGTTTCCGTTGCTTTGCTCCCATTTCTTAAATGTTCTTCCACTTCCCGCTGGCAACCCCATATCCAGTTTCTCCACCTTCGCCCCCGTAACATTATGGACAATATCGGCTACCTGTTTGTCGTAAAGATTATTCGCCCATTCACCGCCGAACTTTAATCCTTCGCCAGAGAGAGTTCCGCTTTCCTTTTCCATTATCTTGTCAGCCAGACCTTTGCCGAGAACTTCGTCAAGTTTTTTGCCTTTCCACCCAACATTATGAGAAGCGACAATTTCGCCATTCTTGTTTATATCCATATTGATAACTCCTTTTTCACCTTTTGGAATTATTTTTATGGCTCGCTTCCCTGTTTCTCGTGGCTTAAACCATTCAACACTCTCCACCTGCGTCGCCAAGTTATACCTCGCACTGGTTTGTTCCCCGCTTATCCAAGAGAAGTAATCGGCTTTGGTATTTACCGCTTCTTGTAAGGCTCGTTTGACGGTAGGTTCTTGCCAGTTTTTGAGGAGAGGGTTGTTGGGGACTGCACCAGAAGTTTCTTTTAATTTTTTAAGAACACTATCCCACGCCTGTACTTCAGTATCAAAGCCCGCATTAGGAAATCCTTTTCTGTAAAAAAATTCGTCTGTTTTATTATCAATGAAATATGCTTCTTCGCCAGTAGAACTTTTTGCTTTATATACCTTAAAACCTTCTTTTTGAGCAGATTCTTTGGTTATTTCTGTCGCAAACCCCTTATTCCTCCCCTCCCTCGCCCAATCACTCTGTAATTCTTCCATAAAAGCAACCTTCTTGCCTTGATAGGTTCTTTCGTTCATACGGAGGTGGGAGATGACGTTGGGTTCGTCCCAGTGGGAGGATTTGAAGCCACCTGTATCTTTTACTGCTATGTGTGTGGCTTTATCTGCTTCTTTAAGCCCTTTTATTTTGAAATCAATGTATCTACTTCTAGCAAGTTCTTTTCCATTACTTCCTATTGCGGAATAATCACCTTCAATGGGGTTATATTTTACAATATATTGTCCTTCAGGAACTGGAACTTTCGCCTTTGCTTCCATTGGTGCCTTAATCAATATCTCTTTATAGTTCTTGCCGCCGGGGAGTTGGTAGTTTTGATACTTTGTATTTGGTGGTGGTTTTTTCCATTGCCCAGTTCCTATTTTAGATGCTTCTGCAAGTTCTTGTGATGTTGCTTGTCTTCCTAAATTAGTAAGTTGTTTCAATCTTTGTTCTTTTGTAATTTCGCCCAATATCGTTTCCTCCGTTCCCGCAAGTTCAGGAGCAAACGGCTTAGCTTCTTTGGAAATAGATTGTCCTTTGATATTTTCAAACTGGTTTTTAGATACGACATAGGTTTCTCCGTCTTGCAAGAGGATTTTGTTGCCTTTTAGTTCGTAAGGAGTAAGTGCCTCGCCTTCGGGGATTTTGACTTTGTTGCCATAAATATCTGTGGCGGGAACATCTCTCGTCAATTTAATATCGGGGTAGGTTTTCATTATGTCCTCTGCGGTCATTCCTTTTGTGCCACGGAGAGTTTGTGATATATCTTGAATGGCTAAACCAATTTTAGGTTTTTCAATAAATTGCGCTATATCTCTTGCTACTACTTCTCCTTTTTCACCCAAAATAATATCTCCGGGGAATATACCATCTTTTGTAGAAAAGAATTTAGACAAGGCTGGAACCTTTCTAAATAAAAAGTTAGTTTCTTGAATTGATTTTTTAGAAAGCATATAAGCAAGACGAGTTTTAAAAGCGGGAGTTGTAGCTAATTTATCTATAACAACTCCCGATAAACCTACTAATGCTGTTGGAATTGTTGCCCCTCCGGTTGCGACTGCTGTGATTAAGGCGCTCCCTATCCCGGCGATTGTGGGGGACATTCCTATAAGATTTTGTCTTTCAGCGATTTTATCTCTATATTTCGTAGCGATTTCAGCCGAATGAAGATCAGCATATTTTTCAGTAAGCTTGCGAAACTCTTGTCCAATACTAGGATTTACGGCATCAGCATATTTTAAAGAAATATCTTTAATGCCTCCATAAACCCTTTTTAAAGCAGAATTTACGAGTTTATCATCCGAGATATTACCGGTAAATTGAGTCATATCTCCAATTTCAGTCAAAAGATTTCTAACTTGCCCAAAAGTCATATTATCCAAATCTCTTTTCCCAACAGATTTAATACCCAAATTTCCTGCTTCATCAAATTCTGGTTCAAGCACATTGGTTATAGCTCTCTTGACATTATTTACTCTATTTGCTAAGGTGGGATTGTTTTGTTTAGTAGCAGTTTTAATAGCTTCATCTAATGGATTTAATGCAGATTGTATGGGGAGTAGGGGTTGCTCTGACAGCTTATTGGATAGGTTACCGATTGCTTGACCTATTTTTTGGCGAGTGGTTCTAATTTTATCAACTAAATCGTCAAAATTATTAGCCACAATTCCTTCCTCTGCTACCGCGCGCCCGGGGTTTTTGCCATAGCTAAAATCTTTAGCCAATGGCTTTATTAAAGAGTTAATTATTCGTGGAGCTTGATTTTCACCAAAACGGACTAATACATTTTTAGCAACTCCTACTGCCGGAATTCCTCCTCCTATCAATGTTGCAAGTCCGGGCGTTAATGCTTCTCTTCCTGTTTTCCCTTGTTGCAAATTTAAAGCTACATCAAATATCTCACCAGCCAGTAAACCAGACCCAATTTTACCTAAAGCCGATGCTCCTTTTGCTAAACTCAAAGCTCTTACGCCACCTGTTATGCCTTTTGCGATAGTTCCCACAGGCGTAAAAAGAGCCGCCGACTGAAGTGCCGAACCCACGATTTCACCGCTTGGCGGAGGCGGAGCAACAAATTCTTTTTCTTCAGGTCTGGCTGTAACTTTAGCAATTTTAGCACCAATAGCTTCGCCAACCTTCCCCCCCCCAAAAAATAAGTCTAACCTTCTTGCAGTTTTTTCTAAAAAAGTTTCTTTCGGTTCTTCAACTGAATACTTGTTTTTAAAATCATTTACAACAAATTGAATAGTATTATTATCTTCTTGGTTAGAAACCATTTGCGATACAATAGTATCAAGCTGTAATCTTTTATCTTCTGTAAGCATCAATAATTATATTTAGCTCTTAAGGCCTCCGGCGTTGCAGGTGTAGATGTTTGCGTAATTCCTGAAACAAATGTTTGAATTGTCCCAGAAGTAGTACCAGTCAGAGGTTCTGTAGATTTTTGAATTATAGAATCTTTTGCTCCCTGTAAAATTGTTCTTAAAGTTTCTAATTTTCCTTCAGCTACTGCCTTTGTATCATTGACGGTAGGTAAGTTATTTATTGCTCTTTGAACATCGCCTTCAGCCAAAGTTCCTTTTTCTCCAAGAGTTCTTGCAACATTAGACACAAAACCTTGCCTTGCCGCATCATATCTAGCAATATCAGTATTAAATTGTGTTTTGCCGCCAACATATCTACTCAAAGCACCTGTTATTCTCCCGCCTACGCCAAAAGTATTTATCTTTTCACTTAATCCTTTAATGGTTTCATAAACATTAAAAGCAGTATCAAGAGTTGATAATTTTTCTCTGTCTTTATCACTTAATAAAAGTTGTCCGCTTGTTGCTATAGCATTCGTTACATCACTTCTCATCGTAGAACCCTTTGGATTTGGAACATCTGTAATTTTCGCTTGCCCAGAAATTATCAATCTTGCCCAATTATCAACGGTTGGATTAGAACCCGGAACATAAAGAGCAGGAGTCTCCGAAATCGGCTTCGCTTTCACCCCCTCCATAAGCTTCGCCACATCCACGCCTAAATTCGTATCATTTATTCCCGTGCTTTGTCCCACTCTCGCGCTTATTTTTGCGGCTAAGGCAGGGTCAGTGGACATCAAAGCAGAAGCTTTTGTTTGAGCATCATTTATGATATTTTGCCAGTTAGTAAATTTCCTATCATCTTCTTTTTGTGCGGCGGCGAGTTTTTGCTGTTGGTTTTTATCCGCTATCTGAAATGCTTTATCGCGCAAATCCTTGAAATAATTATATTTATTTTCTACATCTTGGCTTACTAACCCAAAAATTGTTTTGAGTTTATCTTGAGCCATCGCTAAAGTTTGTTGTGAAAGCTCCACATCGCCTTGAGCGGCCGCAACTTCTGCTTGAGCAGCTAGGGCTTGGGCTTGGAGAGGAAGAGCACGGAGAGCTATTTTTCTCAATTCACCCGCTTCCAAAGGAGCAAGACCAGCTTTGGTTACTCCTCTTCCAGTAGCTTCTTCCTGTAATCGCAAAGGCGTAGCTTGAGTTTCGGCGCTAATACCCGCCAGTTGAGCGTTAATTGCCGCTAATCTATCCCTAGCGGCTTTTGAAGAAGTTTGTTTAGTCAAAACATCCGCTTGCGCTTCCGGCACTCCGCTTGTGGGAAGCAATTTATTAAACATAGCTTCCAAAGAAGCAGGAGCAGAAGCGGGAGCTATGTCTTGTGCGAGCAATTTATTTAAAGAATCTATTGTTGCTTGTCCGCCAGTCAAATCAATAGGCAAAGAAGTCGGAGGCGGAGGAACATTTATCGGCGTAACTGGATTTAGAGAGCTAGCGCTAATCACGCCCAAAGGAGTGGTATCAGGAACAAGAGTTTTTCCCGCGATAAGTTCTGGATTTAAACCAGTTTCAAAAGAACTTCCTACTTCTATTACCTCTCTTGTTTTTGGGTCGTATGCTTTTGCCATTTTATTTATTTTAACATATTATGAACCTTTTATAATTCCTATGTTTACTAAATCGCTGCGAATTTGATTCAAAAGCGTTACAATATCATTTATTAAGGTTACCTCATTCGCGGAATATGTGCTATCGGCAGTTCCGCTTACCGCGGCTTGGCTTGCCGAGGTGGGCTGAACTACCGGCACTTTATTCCAAAAACCTATTTTTTGAGCTGTGGCTGTGCCGATTTTTGTGCCATTAGTTAGTCCTGTTTGGATATTTCGTCCATCTAAAATTTGTAAGACCGATTTTTCAATAATAATTCGGTCAGATTTAATAAGTCCGCTTAATTCTTCTCTGATAATTTGTCTAATTTGTTCAGGTGTCATTTTATCCAAACCAGTTAATTATTGCCTTTAATAATCTTTTAACCAAACCAGTATCAACTTCTTCAAATTGTGCCCATAAACCGGTAATCACAGCCCCCCCAGTGGATACTATTTGAAAACTTATTTCTCTGAATTGCGGCAAATTAGCGCCGCTAGACTCTATATTTATTGCTTCGTGGAAAAGCGAGTTATCCGTTGTATGCGTGAAAATTGTTGTGTAAGATGTTTCCTCGTCTTTTTTATACTTAAGAACAATCTGTCCAGCAGCGGGCATTGGTTCAGTCATGACACCAGCCGAAACTAATTTAAACTCCCGATAACTTTCTCCAAAAATCAAAGATTCATATCTTGATAACATACTGCCAAAACCAGTAGAACTCTCACTTGTTTTAGTTAAGGCAAAAACCGAGCTATCCGTGTAAGAAATAAAAACATAATCACCAACTATAAAAAAGTTTTTAAGAGCGACATTTGCCACCGAGTCATCATTACTTGGCGGGCGGTCAAAAGTTAAAGCAAAAGGCGCGTCCGGCAAAACTCTGCCGATTTTCCAAAGTCCGTGCTGACCATTTTCGGCAGCAGTCCCATTTATGCCTAAATTGCCGCAAAGAAAATAAAGGAACTGATTTACCTTTTGCTTAGCTATCGTTAAATTCACACTATTGCCTGTAGAAATAAATCCCTTTAAAACATTGGCTGTTCTGCCTGAATAAGTCCTAATAACCAACTCTCCATAAAGCTGAGTAGAAGCTCCAGTAGTAGCATCAATTCCCATACTTGAAACACCTATTAGGTGTCCCTCAATTTCTTCCAGAACTTTCAGATTGCCCTCGCCCCAATCAATAGATTCCGCAAGTGTGGTAAGAGTAGCGTCTCTATCCCAAAGATAAACAACTGATTTCCCGATACCCGAAGCAGGAGCGCACCCGATTGCCAGATAATTCCCATATTCGCAAATTGAGTTAGGAATAAGATGGTCGGGCAAAGTCAGAGCATTTGTCGTCCAAGAGCCATTATTATTTTTCGCAATAAACGATTTCGCCCCCGCTCCTCCCGCATTGTTGTAATATGGAATGTATAAAATATCATCTTTAGAATGAACCAAACCCTGCCTGATATGTGTAAAAGCAAAAGGCGTTCCTCCATTGGTAGTGATTATGTCTTCATCAAAAGCAGTAGCAGCATTGGGATAAAAAGCCCAAATCTTTGTTCCCGCAGTTGCGCTTGTTCCTCTTGCCCCATAAATAAGTCCAGTTTTTCTGTAATAAACAAATAGTTCAAACCAAGTAAAGGTATTGACAGATTGATGATTCGCATCCGTTGGGGCAGTCCAAGTCGCCCCGCCTAAAGCATCATTATCAACTTGCGTGAGTTTTTTATAAAGAATTTCCGCATTGGTTACTCCGCTTTTTACTCCAAGAGCAAATAAAGCATAAGTTCCCAAGTCTTTACTTAATGCCACGCAAAAGTTTTGTTTTTTGCTTGTTGAAGCTGCGGAATCTCCTGACTCCGAGTCTCTTAATGGCACAAGTTTTCTGGGATAAGTATGAGCGTCAAAACCTTTAATAAGTTGGGCGTATCTCGTATCTTTTTCACGAGGGTCATTTGTCATCCCCTTGCTAAAGTCGGTTATTATTGTTTCGTATATTTTTCCCATATTAGCTTCCTAAATAAGTTATTGCCATTTGCTCAAAAAAAACCGTGCAAGTAGAGCCTCCTACTGCTCTTGCCATAAGAGTAAAATAGTGAACTCCGCTGGTAAGATTTTCGGCAATATAAGTAAAACTGGAAGGAAATAAATTCAAATCACTAGCGCCATTTTGAGAATAAGCAAATCCCAAATTCAAATGTTTTATGACATTATCTATAGCTAAACTTAAATTACATCCGCGATTAACAGTATCATTTTGCGCGTTAGCTACAACCGATATTAAAACATTCCCCGCTAATGGTAAACTAGCTGTTGTTGTGGCAACCGGCTGAAAATTCGTTGTAAGAAAAGTTGGAGATAATGAAGTTGTGCTAGCGGCAAGAAAATAAGAAACGCCTATTGATTTAAGATTCCCGGAACCATCATTTATAAAAGCAGTGGAACTTGCTCCTTGTATTGAAGGAGTATTTAAAGACACGCCATTTAAGATGAGTGGATTTGCCGAAGTGCTGGAAGCGTGAAGATTTTTTACTCTAAACGTAGAACCGGTAAAATTATAATTTAAAGTTTGGTCTAGCGAGGAAGTAGTCCAACTAGGCAAAGTAGCTTCACCATTTGAAGTCAAAAACTGCCCAGAAGTCCCGAAATTTATGGTCTGAAAACCCACTGTCCCATTTCCGAACATAATCCTTTTAGAAGCCAAAGTTGATGAACTTGTGCCTCCATATTCAGCCCCAATTGAAGAACCCCGCCAAGTTGAAGAAGCTATCACGCCCAGTCGAGTTACATTATCCAAAGTTGTAAGAAAAGGCAGAGTTGTGGTTGAAACTTCTATTTTATCGTTATTGAGGTTTGTGAAGTTTGTATTTATTACAGCGCGAGAACTGCTGATAGTATCCGTGCCGGCTATTGTGGTTATAGTTGAACCCAATTTCTGAATCGGCTCCTGACTAAGCCAAGAAAGCGGGACATAATTTACAAGTCCCACAGCTCCAACCGCCAGAGTTGCGATACTTATTAAAATGTTAATAATAATTCCCATTAGTTTGCCGTATCATTTGTTAAAACTGAACTATTAGCCGCATCTCTTTTCCAAGGCGAGCGGGGAGTGTCCCAAGTTCCTTCTTCTTCACTCCAAGCAATATCCGTATCGTCCCAAGTTGCCGCCGCGCCATCCAAAGCCGCGTCGTTCACGGGAGTCGAGCTATTTGCCGCATCAGTTGACCACGCCATATCACTTATTGCTATCCTGATTAGGAATAAGGCGATTTATCACATCTCTGTTTCGGTTTCCATAATCTTCCGTCATAACTTTTTCCATTTGTAAAATCTCCGCCAGACGGGAGTTATCTTTTTTGAAATTTCTCTCATAATCATAAGCCGCCCATTGAGCGATTAAATCGTGGTAAAGAGAACTGAAACCGGGTGAAGCCGAAGAAGCATCGGAAGCGTCATCAGACCAAGTAAGAGCCGTATAGGATGAATAAGTTACCAATCGCGGACCGCGGTTAAAGTAAATTCTTATTGATTTAGTTTGGGTGTAATTTGGAACAGGAAACAAGAATACCCGAAGCCCTATAAGGTCATATTCGGTTGGGGTTCCCGGAGTCGCCTGATATGCTCCACCTCTCCCCGTAGAAGGAGTTGTTTCTCCAAGAGCTAAAGCTGTTTCGGCATCGCTTAATCCTCCCAGTCTGCCCGAAGCCGGACTAATTGCCCCGCCTCTTTTTAAAGTTTGCTGGTCTATTTGAATAATCCGTTTCCAGTTTCCCGAAGAATTTTTAATTTCTATCCTATTTACTGAAAGATGCGAAGTCGCCAAAGAATACTGCTGTTGCCCATTAGTGATTGTCAGGGTAGCAAAAGGCAAATCACCATAATTATTATCGTCAAACTCCCAACGAGAATCCGCTTTATTGATTAAAGAAACCACCCTCTCCAATGCCCGATTTACAGCCAAAGTCAAATTAGCGGCGGTATATGAAGTTACAGTCGTGCCGGTCAGAAAACTTACCCTAGAAGCAATATCTGTGAATAGCATTATTGTATTTTATTGGTAAAGCTCATAATCACGCCCCCAACAAAAGGAGCGTAATATGAGTTCTACCAAGAAGCAGTCGCGGAACAATAATGCATTCCATCGGTAGTTTCAACAACTATACATCTGACCCCATACCAAGAATCATCGGGGTCTAGTGTAGCGGTTGTTGTCGCGTTCGGGCTTGATGTTGCGGAACCGGTAATCGTAACAAATCCAACTCTAGTAAGATTCTGAGAATTTGTATTGGTAACATTACTAATTAATTTGTTGTAGTTAAGCCAAGTAATACCATCAGGAGTAACCTGAACTCTAAACTTTGAATTTCCAATATCGGTAGTCGCATCTCGTGCGAAATACATTGTTACTTTTTTAGCCCCCTTAATCACGAAATAACCATTATCTTTGAAATTTTGTGTGTCAAAGTAAGAAGTTATGTCAGTTGAAGTGGCATCTGTAGTCGTGCCGACATTCAAGTTTAGATTTATTTGGGCAGTGGAACTGGCAAAGAAAGTAAAATTACGAAATTCATCTCTTGAAGCAATTTCATTTTTAGCCACGCCACCCAAAGCCAAGCCATTCCAAACAAACAGAGAAACAACCAAAATCAAGCCCGCGAAAACCGAACTTAAAAGAATTTTGGTTTCTTTACTCATAGTTCTAGGAATTTAACTTTGCAAGTTCCTCCAATAAGATTAGTAGTTGAAGATTGTGGTCCGACTTTCACATTGATATAACTTCTTGGAAAAATGATATTATCCTGAATTTGCATGCCAGTTTTTTCCGTTGTAGTGCCAGTAAGAGAACTCGTGGCGTTTAGAAAATATGGATACGCGTTAAGAGCAAGATTTGCCCTAGCTATAATCGTAGTCGTAGCGGTAGGAAGAGCTGGAGTCAATACTTGGTCTGTCGTTGAAGATAATCCTTGCGAATAACCAATATCTATTGAAGTCGCAAAACTGCTTGTAGCGATATTAGCCGAAACCATTTCAAGCGTGGTAGTGGCATTAGGGCTTCTAAAAGAGCATACAGTTGTTGAAGCTACGCCAGATGACAGCATATTTGATTTGTAAGCCCATTCCCTTGTTCCGCCAAAACTAAACCAATTTGAAATAAGATCTGGATTAGATAAGGCGCCAAGTTTACTGCCTTCGTTGTTAATCGCGTTGATTATTTGGTCGTAGGTTACTTCTTGCACTTTTGGAGCTTTTGCCCAGTAACCTACAACAACAAGCCCTAATACTACAACCCCCAACACGATTTTTTCTGTTTTATTCATTGTGTTTTTTATTATTTACGGGTCAGAGGGGTGGGGGCAGTGATGGAAACCCCCACTGCTCCAACCCGTAAAAAAGGTTGGTAATATTAAGCTAACGTTATCTCAATAAATAGAGGCCTGTGGGGGACCCAAATCGTAGCTCCGATATAAGCCGAGGCCACGACTTCTTTGCCAAGCCGGCCTGTGCCTGAGCCTGCTGGCACGTCTATCTCTTTGTATTCCACTCCTCTAGGCCAAGCGAAAACAGCGAGATTGGAAATCCCGAATAATCTTTTGCCGGAATTGGTTGCCGTAAGAGTTCCAATAGTCGCGGTCTGGAAAGTTCCGGTTCTTACAACAAAAACATCAACTCCCATAATGTTGGTCTGAAGGCCATTATGAAGAGCCGCGTCCGCGTAAGTAAAGCCGGACGAAGCTTGCGCCAAAATAACGCCTCCCATATCGGTATTTTCAATTACCAAGAATGGTCGTGAAGCCACGCCTGACTGATAACCTCCGACTTTGCCAAGCAATTCGGAAACAATCGTCAAGACATTAGAAGCGGTTGAAAACCCTCCAGCGGGAGTTGTATAAGTCCCCGTTGCTATATCAAGGACTTTGTTTAGAACGAATACATCCACTTTCTCTGATACCCGATAAATCAATTCATCAAGAAAGTCTGAAATGAGATTGAAGTTCGCCGTAAGCGATTCAAAACGATAAACGTGGGTCGCGTCAAAAACCTCGTCGTTCACCGACAATGAGTCTTCGGTAGTCGTCATCGCACTGGTGGTATAAGTCCCTGCCACCGCTTGAATTGTAGCCGTCGTTGCCGTGATATACGGGTTTTCTATCGTTTTAAGGTCTGTGCGGTCTACTTTACAAATCTTTTCCGCAACCAAAGCGTTCCTTAACGCTTGATGCAGATTAGACATAAAGTATTTATGCCGCAAAGTGTAAGTTGAAAGTGTATTTGCCATTTTTAGTGAATTATTGTCTGATAATCCACCACTTATGGCTCAAAAAATCAATCCATCACTTCTTGAGTTTTCTAGCCAGTTTTGCCTGAAACATTTTTTTCATACCTTCCTCATCTTCAGGCACTTCCCCAGTTGATTCGGCCCGTTCCAACAAATTTTCGCCTGTTTGGACAGATGTTCCTCTTTGTGTTCTGCCCGTTTGGGTAGCTTCGGCAGTTCGCCGTTCCTCTGAACGGGTCGCAAGAATCGCTTGCGTGGTTTTATCTTTAAGAGCTTCAGACGGGGTTATATTAAGAACCTTTGCGATTCTGATAACCTCATCATAGTCTTCAGATGAAACCTTTGCCTCTATAAAAGCAAGAGCATCTTTAGCCGACAACTGAACTTCCTTTTCCTTGTCTTTCCCCAATTTAGCCTCTTTTTCAGCTTTTTCGGCTCGGATTTTGTAGTTTTCTGCCAACTCTTTGGCTTTTTTAGCCTCTTCATCAGCTTTAACTCGTTCCTCCGCCAATTTAGCCTCATTTTCAGCTATGGAAGTTTTAAGAGTTTCCAAATCCTCTGGAGCATACGCGCTCCGTTCGTCATCGGATAAGGCGCCGAAGTCCGCCCAAGTGTTTATATCTGCCATAAATAGGAGTTTGATGAGGCGGAACTCCTCCGCCAATTAACTATTCTAATAATTATATCACCTTTTCAAAAAGCAAGCAAATCGCAAGTAAATCATTTTGAGCTGTCTTTCTTTAACCGCAAAGCTCGCTCTGTGGGAGTTTCTTCTTTTGCTTCAGCCAATTCCCTTAAATGAATCAACCCCCCCATAATAAACTTAATCGCCAAATCTCTGCCCACTATCAAGGGCTTGGCTTCTTTATCCGCCACTTGCGACCAATCCACTCCTTTCATCCAAATATCTCTGCCAAACTCTTCCGGCGACATTTCTGAATCTCCGGCAGAGGGCAAAAATACTTTTTGAAGAACTTTGAGCAATCTCTGATTATTCTTGAAGGTTTCCCGAATCAAGCCAATATCATCCGCCGAAATGTAAGGGCGAAAATTGCCTTTTAATAAATCTTCCATCGTCATTTTTGAATCCATTATTTTTATTTTAACTGATAATTCTTAAAAAGTAAATTTGTCGGGCATCTTGTCCAATTCCCCATTAGCCATCATTTTCTCAAACTTTTTGGGGTTATATTTTTTCATAGTATCCTTGAAATGTTCCCATGCTTTTTCTCGCGGGGTAAGTTCTGCCAGTTCTACTGGCTCTACTGGCTCAATAACCTGCTCTACTGGCTCTGCTGATTTTACTTCTTTTACCTTTTTTTCTTTTACCTTTTTTGTTTGTTTTTTTACCATATTATTAACTACCTTTAATTGATAATTGACCTTTTTTGCGGGCTAGGTTGTTTGCTTACTCTTACGAGCAGGTCTACAAACAAATCGACCTCCTAGCCCGCGCCTGCCATTTCAGGTATGGCCGGATTAGCTTGTAATGGAACTTGGCTAGGAATATTGCTAGTAAGCTGAAGCGGAGAGATTCTTCCCGTTTCCGTTAAAATAGCGTTAAACAACATTTTGGCGTTAGGATCTTGAAGAATTGCGGGATTTTGGGCTATTGTCGTCAAAACCATATTAAGAGTTTGGAGGACTGCCTGCTTATCTACATTTTCATTCGTAATTTCCACTCTTATATTATCCCATTCAAAATCTGAAAACAACTCATCCCAGTTCATTTTTCTCAAATCATCGGGAATGAAAAATCTTTTATTGCCTAATAGAGCAAGACCTTGCTTAATAGTATCTTCCATAGCAAACTTGTCAAATTGAGCAGGAATCTTTCCAGCCAAAACAGAGTTCTTAAAGTTTTCGTTGTGAAGTTTTATGGCTTTATTGGGAATATAAATAGCATCAATTTCCTGTATGCCCGCGTCATTTAAAATTCCCACCACTTCGTCTTTGTTCTTTAGTTGTTTTTTGAGATTGGAGATTATATGGATTCTTAACATATCTTCCAAATCAAGCCCTTTGTTCTCGGTCATTATCTCAAAAAGCGAGTTAGCTTGGGAAACCAAAAGCTGCGTAGTTCCCAAAGGCGTGCCAGAAACGGGAGTAATTCCCCGCATTGCTTCAGGAGTTGCGGTAATTTCAGGGGCTAATCCTCTCCACATCTGCGCAAAGTTTTGTAAAGCCGTAATGTCCGGCTTATCATTTGCAACCCTCGTAAGAGGCATATTAATTTCGTGGGTGAATATGTCGCCAGATTCTATGCCGGAAAGCACATTCCTACCCGTGTAACGCGGGTCGGCGGTCTGCATTATAAGTTTGGAAATTATGTCCAAAGTATCTTTCATATTTTTAACCGTGTGATTCATCATCCATTGAGCGTCAAATAATGATTCTACCGCTCCAATAGCAAGCGTCTGCCCATCCTCTTCAATCAAATGCGTAATCATATACGGGTCTTTGGATTCTCGCCCTTTATAAAGGCAAAAATCGTTATAACCTTCTTTATCGTTTTTGACAAAAGAAATCACGTGCATTTGCTGGATATATTTAATATCTTTATCTTCACGGTTCAAATCAGGATTATCGTCCAATAAACGGGAATCCAATTCTCCGTGAACCTCCCAGCACTCTATAAATTCACTTTGATTATCTTTTTGAGAACCCGATAAAGTCTTGCGGGCTGTTATGGCGGAAATTAAAGAATCCACTTTGGCTTTGTTATATTCTTTCATTCTGCGAAGCTGGGCGGGAGTCTTATAAAACTTTTCTATACGAGGTAAAGCGTCAAAATCCACAGGGTCTACGATTAAGCGATTCCAAGGAATAACAGAAGCTATCAATTCTCCTCCTTTTTCCACGAATTTAACTACCGATGAACCATATTTGGCGAGAGAACGCCCCCAAGAATTCAGGAACTGCCCAAATCTGTTTTTATCCATCCAATTTTGTAAAAGAACTCCCGCCACAAAAGCCAAAATAATACTCTTTTGCGAAGTAGGAATAAATTTTATATTCTTTCTATCTAAATCAGTCGCCCTATACCAGATATTGATTGCGGCGGTTACGATATTGAAAAACGGCTTATCTCTGCCCAGAGAATCCTTGTCGCCTGAAATATGTTTGGAGTTTGAGTAAGCGTCTATTCTTTGGATTACTTCGTGTTGGGAACGCTCAACATAATCCCCAAGTTTAGTTTTGCCTTGAAGATAATTTGATTCTGCGAGCCGGACTACTTCATAGATGTCTTGTATCATTCATATCATCACTTTTAGCTTATAATTTTTTCTTTTTACGCCTTTTATTAAAAGTGCCTCCTGTCGCATAGTATAATTTTATTTGTTTAGTTGTAAAGGTCTTCCCGCTTGGACTCTTATATTTTCCACGACCAACATATTTGAAAGGCATGCTTTAATTATACCACAAATAAAAGTAAAGTGCTATTTCGCGCTATTCATACTCTGTCTTGCCTCATTTCTTCTAAAATGTTGTTCCAACTTTTCATCAATTCTGGCTCTGTCCTCGCTTTGATGGGGCAATAAACGGCCTTTTAGCTCAAAATACATTCTCATAATCAAAGTATCCGATAAATCGGGGCTTCTGCCAAGTATAGCCTTAATATCATCTTTTTCGGTAGCAAATCTCTTTCCGTCCCCTTTAGAGGCATCTTGATATAAAGCCAGCTCCTCAATAATCTTCTCTTTAATTCTAACATCTTGGGTTTTTATCGCAATGTTATGATTATTCACCAAATCAGCCAAAGTAAATACGCATTGAGAGCGAAGATTCCTGTATTCCGAAACAAGCGGCGCGTGGTCAAGATAATGGACATTGGGCAAGTGGACTATGCTTTGATCCGTTCTCAACGCTTGATAAGAAGACTTAAAACCTATAATCCCGTCCAATAGAGAGCTAGAAGCAACGCCAGCACCAACTCCAATCGCGTCCACCGCTATCTGCGAATAAGGTATTCTGTCTTGCGAGGCATATTCCCGTATCTGGTTTATTATTCCTTCGGTGTTTAGCCGCTCAAATTGTTCTATGCGATAACTTTCCAGTCCTTGCCAAAAATTAAAAATTGTCTTATCCGAGCCGTCATCGGCGATATCCACAATAAGATATTTTTCAGGGCTTTTGGTAATCGTGTTGGAAAACATATCCACGAGAGATGTATAATGGAATAACGAACTGATATTATCCACATATTCAGCCATTATCTCTTGAGCGTAAGTTTCTCCATCCATATCCAATTTCGCTCTTTCTAGTTCCTCTCTAGGAATAGACGGATTTTCCCAAGAAGTGAAATGAAATAGCTCCCAGTCTTTATCAGCCATTTTCTCAAGGCGGCGAAGGTTGGGGTTTTCTTTTTTTGGAGTACCGATAAAATCGGCTGTTCCGTTAGTATCCAATAAAGCCGGACGAAAAATTTCCTGCCAACCGACAAAAAAAATTTTCATAGTATCCGTTTCGTCAAAAGTTATGTGATGCGCCGGCTGTCCCCTAAAGTTTTCCCTGTTTTCCCAACCAGCAACGAAAATTGTTGAGGATTTGCCGTCTTGGGACGGGATTTTCATTTCCAGCCTTGATTCGTTCGGTTCGCCTATTTTTCCTAAACGATTTTTTAAAGACTCCCAAATAATTGAACGGGCTTGCTTTTGAGTCGGAGCGATAAAGAAAATACTCCTGCCCCCTTTGTAAGTTGCTTTAGCAATTAAAATTTCAGTTTCTAAAAGAGTTTTTCCTCCACGCCTCCCTCCCCTAATTACTTTAAATCTTGCCGGACTCTTTCCAACCTTTTGCTGATGCTCGTAAAGATTCATCAAATGAAATTATAACAGTATTAACGCTTACTCCTCCTTCTGTGGGATATTTTCTTTTTAATTTATAAGCCATTTCAAGACCTTTTGACACAGCTTGAGTGTCGGGTTCGTCTATAACTTTTTTATCATATAAGCCGGTAATATCGTTAAATTCTTTTATTACTTCTCTCTTATTCAAAAGTTCTTTATGCCGTTTGGCTAAAAGAGAATCGGGTAATTCCTTTTCCATTAACAACTTCCAACTATCAGTTTCAGCTATATTTCCACTATCAATATAAGTTTTTTTATAACCTTCCGCCACCATTGCGTCATTTCGGGTTAATCCCACATTTTTGGACATTTTTTTAAGCACTCTTTTGTGCCTTTCCATTATCGGCATAATATCTATTATACCATTATTTCAAAAATCGCCTATACCACGGCTTTGTGTCGGTTTTTTCCCAAATAAATTGCTTTTCGCTAGGAGATTTATCTTCCAATTTTTTTACCTTAGTTTCAAGATTATCAATCCGGGCGCCCATATTATTAAACACTGCGTCAAGACTGCGGATTTTTTCCTCTAAGGCGATTAACTTTTGTAAATCCAAAGCGTTTATTTTCGGTAAAAACTCATTAAAAAAACGAAGTTGAAACGCCGACAATTCTTTGGATAAGCTATCTAGTTTTTGTTCTTGTTCGGTCATTTTATTTAAGCGGAATCCGAGGGCTTGGATTGTTTTTTAATTCTTGGTCTATCCCAGTTCACGGACCGGCATTTAGGATTAGCGCAAGTTCTGACATCTGTTTTATAAGGTTTCCAGCTAAAACCGCACCGGAAACATTTAAGAGTTGAACCCTTTTCTACGATTGGCATAGTTTAATTGTATTCCTTTATAAAGAAAAGTCAAGGTTTATTTGTAATACTTATCCACACCCCCCATTTGACATACAATTACAATTTTGATAGACTCCAATTATAGATGAGTTTGGACAATTTCGGAGGATATGGACTTTAATGATTAAAATGCGCCATTTAATCCTCCGAAATCCTTGCTCAATTCTAGCATTATCGGCTAATAAAAGCAAATATGAAAGATATAAAAGTTATAGACACATTGAAAGAAATTGAAACATTACAAAACTTCAGAAATCCTATTGAGTATTTTGCCAATGCTGTTGAAATGACCCGCAGACAAGATTTAGGGATTTCTATTGAAGATATTAGTAAATGTTTCCGGTATCAATTTGATGAAGCAGAATTGGCAAGTCTTATTAAAGAACTAAACAAAGGAAAATTATGAATCCCAAATACCAAAACGCTTTTAATATGGGGCAGGAATTGATGAACCGATTCCCCAGCACAAATCCCCTTTACGAAAAAGGGAGGAAGATTTTAGCGTGGGCATGCGAACGAAATCGCGAGGAACAAAAAGTAAAGTTATATTTTCCGCCAAAGGTCGGCTCAATGGAAGAAAAAATTGAGTTTGAGACATCACAACCGGATTATTATTTATAAAAATATGAAAACACTTAATTTCGGAGATAGTTTAATGAGACAACAATTTGAAACGCTTTATAACTTATCGCGAGGAGCAAGAAAACTACCAATAAACGAAATCCCATCAGAAGGAAATGTCAAAATCAATAGCAAATTAAAATGCGGCGAATGCGGGGAATGGAAAGACGACCCAAGAGTGGAAGCCAACTTAAAATGCGCCGACTGCGCTTATTCCCCTTATGACTATTGAACCCGCAAAACTTTATTCTCTGACTGAAATCTGCCGTTCGGGTTGGCTTAAAAACAAATCCTACAACGGCTGTAAAGTGGAAGCGGACAAGAACAAAGAAATCTTAAAGCCCCTTATTTTGGGCGAGGGCGAAGCGAAACGGATATACATCAGAGGTTGGGATTTATTAGAATATCAAAAAAAATGAGAAAAAAATTAAGTGATTATACCGGAAACAATACAATAGTTATGAATATGCCGGATTATATCGGACAAGCATTAGCGGATAAAGTAACAGAATTAGAAGTAAATCCAGGCCAATTATGTTGTATGAATAGTTTTTTCAATTTACCTATTAATTGGGATTTTGTATTATGGGGCATTAAAATCATTATAATCAAAAATTATGGACGATAAAAAAATCACAAGAATAATCTCCGAGAAAAATAGAAAAATCTCCACGATTATAAGTAATAAAGACGAGAGTATTCGGCTTTCTTCAATCCGCAGAGACGCAGCGCTGTTCACGGCTTCGCGGCTTGGAAGTTTCAAGCAAGCCAGCCAAAAAGATTTTATTGAGGAGCTGGAATATTGGCTCAAATACTTTTCTACCGAAGTTTATAAATCACCGGAAGCGCTGAAAGAAGAGTATTATAAACAGGTTCGGAAGGCAGAGGTCGCTGACCCTTTGAACCACATAGATGTAGATTTACCGGGATAAAGGTCGTTATTATTAACTAGGCGAGCCTCCTTGCGGGCGGAAATAGAAGGGCACACAAGCCGCCCGGGGTATAGAAAAACCTTTAATACTTGTGTGTCCGCAAGGGGGCTTGCAAAATTAAAAACTATGAGCATATTTAACGAGGAAATCAAAGATCGGGACAATAAACCCAGTCCGTGGGTTAAGGCAGAGGAGCTTTTTAGCGGAAAGGAGTTTATTATTCAAAGTGTGGATATTGTGGAAGCGAATAATTACGGCGCGGAAGAAGGCGACAGCCTTTTTGACAAGGGCATACTCCAAGATGGCGAAACTATCCGCTATTCTTTCACGGATAAAGACGGCAATGAAAGAAAATATGACAGCAAAAGCGCGGGACTTTATTTCGCGTTTAAGCAAACAAACCCAGAACCGGGAAAAATAGTCAGCATTACTAGAACGGGCAAAGGAGACCAGACCCGCTATAAAATTGAGATAAAGTAATGACCGAACTTTGGAGAGGTGAATCGGAAAAAGTTTTGAATCTTTGTATCCATTACGGCACGCCGAGCGAGCAATATAGCAAGCCCTTCCCTAGAGGGCTTTGCCCGGCTTGCTCAACCACCGCTTTAAGACGGGAAATGCACGAGGAAAATGAAACTATTTTTGCCAAAATGGGGATAAATTGGATTTGTAAATCGTGCACTTCCAAAGCGAAATTAGCTTCCCATGAACATAGATAAAAATATGAAGGAAGAAGAATTAGAACAAAAATTACAAAATTTAGAGCAAAAAAACAAACACTATCAGGAAAATCGGGATAGATATAATCGTGTTTTGAAAATCTTGCTTGAAAAAAACCCGCTCACATTACTTGAAAGATTGGATTTGTGTTTTGAGATTTACGAATATATCCGAATTAAAAGAAAAAAAGAAAACGAAAAATGGATTTATATTTTTGAAACTCCTATAAGAATGGGTTGGTCGTCATTTCACGCGGAAACATTAGAAGCGGGATTTGATAACTTGTTAAGTAAAAATTAACCCCCAAAGCCCAGTAGTCAAAGAATCCAAGAGCCTTGGATTTGAGAAGTTATCCCCAGTTGGAGGGTTGCGGTGAATCGGGGAGGGAGTAAGATTAAGTTAATGGAACAGATGACAAAAAATTTAATAGGTATTTTACAAGCGGCTTTCGGCTCAAAGACTTTGTTGTCATTTGTTCCACCGAAGGCCGCTTTTAGTATGTCTATATGAAATACACTATTTTAATAAACCAAAAAGTCCTATCCAAAACCAAACTAGACCTCAAAGACGCGGCAATTTTAGAATACATTCGCGGATGGTGCCAATCTGATGACCCAAAAATTAAACAATTAACTCTTAGAGAGGATGGCATAGATTATAAATATACTTGGATAAATTTTAACTATCTCATAGAAGAAATGCCATTATTATACCTTAAAGGCAAGGCTAGTGTGAGCGAACGGATAGAAAGCATCAAAAAAGAAGGCTTTATCAAAACATTCCAATCCCCCGAAAATAGCCTATATGTCCGGCTTATGCCCAAAATCAAAGAATTAGAATTTGAGAGGGGGGCTGTTCGGGAATCCGAACAGGGTGTTCGCCCAGCCGAACAGGGGGTGTTCGGCAATCCGAACAGCACAAATAGTATATTAATCAATCAAAATACAGATTCCGATTCGGCTAAGAAGCCGAATACGGATGTTCCTGATTCTTCCATAAAGGAAATAAGTTATGAGTATGAAGATAAGCCTATACCTACCGGCAAAGCCAAAGAAGCAAAGGAGCTTGTTGATTGGTATGGCAAAGTTTCACGGGAAACATTCGGGGGCGACCCGCGCCTCTCTTATGTGGAACGGGGCTATATGATAGTCATTAAGCTCCTTAAAAAATACACTCAAAAAGAGCTTAAAGATATTCTTACTTGGTATTTGGAAACCGATAAATTCAACAAGTTCCCTCAAATATCCGCCGCGCTTTCGGCTGATACCTTGCGGCTTTACTCAAAAGATAACGATAAGTCGGATTTAATTTATGACAAACCTCGCAGATCGGCTTAAAAAGCTAGATAAAGACATTGAACTTAACGAAGTTCATAAGAAACTTTTGGATTACAAGGGTTCTGACCGGATTATCAGTTCCCATGAAAAACTGGAAGAAATCGCGGAGGCCACAAAGGACAAGCCCAAGTTCCAGCTTAAAACCCAAATCCCAACTTTAGACGGATACTTTGAAGGAATCCGGCTGGGAACGGTTAATGTGGTTTCCGGCCCAACGGGTGAAGGAAAAACAAGCTGGCTTCAAACCTTGACCCAAAATTTCGCCGAGCAAAAAATAAACAGCGTATGGTTCACCTTTGAGGTTATGCCGGAGGAGTTCTTTGAAAAGTTTAATGGCAATGTTCCGCTCTTTTATCTTCCGAAAGAAATCCCCGAATCTCAAAATACTCTTCAGTGGCTTAAAGAGAGAATCATAGAATCGCAAGCTAAATTTGACACCCGCATAGCTTTTATAGACCACCTGCACTATCTCCAAGATATGCAGGGTCTTGCCGGGCAGAATAACGCTTCAAACTATATTGGGGATTTAATGCGTAAGCTAAAAAGAATTTCCATAGATTTGGAAATTGTGATTTTTATTATAGTTCATGTCAAAACTGACGCCGGCAACCAAGCCGAAATTAAAAAGTATTTTACTAAAGACGATATACGGGATTCCTCTTTCGTTAAACAGGAAGCCGACAGCGTGATGATGATTTGGCGGAAACGCGCCAAGACCCAAAATGAAATTGGTTGGGAATATACTCAAAATGCCGTTCTTAATTTAGATAAGCACCGCCGAACGGGAAAAGTCGGGTTTATAAAACTAATTCATTCTTCCAATGGATTTAACGAAATCACGGAAAATTATTGAACAGAGGAAAATGATTTTTAGTTGGAGAGATTGTTATCTCCGTCTTAAAAGGATTTTGGCAAAGAAATATGTGAAATTCCGAGTTCCCGAAATCGCCGAGCAATTAAAAGAGCTTAAAGAATCTTACGAAGAGGGATTAAAAGCTATTGAAAAATGGATGTAGGCGAATATAAAATTTCAAAAGCCCAGCAAGCCGAGATACGAAACTTATATGAAAAGCTAAAGTGGAAAGTTTCGGACATTGAAACTGACCATAAAAAAAAGTTAGAGGACTTTTTCTGGCTGGAAGCGGGAGCCACGATTTCGGGAGCAAAATTATTTATCCCAGATTATGAAGAAGAAGTGAAAATAACATTATGAAGAAATATCAAATAATATACGCTGACCCGCCTTGGAGATACAGACAAGGCAAAAGTATGGGAACAAATTTTCAAGGTGCGGCTGATGCTCACTACCCCTGTATGGATTATCGGGATATTTGTAAATTACCTGTAGGAGAACTAGCAGATGAAAAATGTATTTTATTTATGTGGGTAACCTTTCCAATGTTGGCAGAAGGACTAGAAGTGATTAAAGCATGGGGGTTTGAATATAAAACGATTGCTTTTTCTTGGTTAAAAATAAATCCCGTTAATAAACAACCTTCGTTTGGAGTAGGTTATTATACAAAAAGTAATATAGAAATATGTTTGCTGGCAACCAAAGGAGAAGCCCATAAATTAGTAAAAAGTAATTCGGTATCTCAAATTATTGTTGCTCCAAGAACAAAACATAGTAAAAAACCTAACGAAATAAGAGATAAAATTATTGAATTAGTTGGAGATTTACCCCGAATAGAATTATTCGCCCGCGATGATGGTTCAAAAAACTTATTCAACGAAAATCCTCTTGATGGATGGAACACTTGGGGCAACGAAGTAGAAAGTGATATAGAATTATGACCAAACTAACACCATTTTATAAAACAGAAGAATTTACCGGACTTGCCACTGATTTGGCGGTTGCGGTTAGAGAGCATTTTTCCATTGAGAGCGATAACAGAAAGCAATGGAAGAATTATTTGGCAAAAACGATATTGGATTCGCCCGCCTATAAAAAATACGGCAGGGATAACTCGGATTTTCTAGATAGGCTTCAAAATAGAATTAGACAAGAGCTAGGAAATAAAAACTTGCCCGCGTTAAGCAGGACAAGTATTTTTGATGCCTTGCAGGTGTTTGGGAAGTATAGCTTAGAGGATTTAGATAAAAAGCTTGGCTTATATTGGCGGTGGTCGGATGCCTTGGCGTTGGTCGGTCGCCAAATCCAACGCTTGGATGATTTAGCGGAATGTAATCATCTGTGTCCCAAGCATTGTCCCAAACCCCCCTAGGAACGCTGTTTTTGTCGCTAGTTGCCCTTAATAAAACGATTTAAATGACCCTAGTGCTATACCCCTACCACCCCCCCCTTAAAACCCTTAAAATTATTAAAATAAATTAAAATCACAATGGCAGGAAAAAGTAAATATGAAGGAGATAAAATGAGCCGTTGCCAAAGATGTAAAAAACAAACTTGGTATTCGGAGCTATGGGGTAAAATAACAAAAAACGGAGTAATAGATTTGTGTGAGAAATGTTTTAACCAAAAATAAAATGCCTGCTTATACCAACAAAAAAGGAAAAATCAGCGTAGCCGAGCTTTCTTGCGGAAATTGTGAGATTTGGCTATTGGTTTCTTTGGAACTTCGCGACCACGCTTTTCGCTGTCCAAAATGCGAGAAATTATTTTTAGTGAACGATATTTTTGAAATTAAAAGAGTTAAGGAAAAAAATGCCACCTCTTAATGAAATTATTTGCGGCACAGCTTTAATTGTCGCTAAAAAACTTGGCAGAAACTATATCGGAATTGAACTTTCGCCAAAATACATTGCTCTTGCCGAAGAAAGAATTAAACGCGAGTGTCCGCCAACATTATTTTAATGAAACCTCATCATCCTCATCACGGCTTCCGGCAAAAACCCGATGTATTCTATAAACACCGCCACCCGCCGCATCTCTCTCCATTATGGAAAAAATGCGAGCGGTGTTTGGAAGTAAAAAAGTGGTTGGAAAATCTAAATCTCAAGCAGGGGTATGTAAGAAATCAGCAACCGATATGAAAACCAAATCTCAATTAAAAAAATTGGCTTGGAAGTTTTTTTCTATATGGATAAAAAAGCGGGACAAAAAGAAATGTTATACCTGCCCCGCCACCGGCTGTGTCAAACAAAACGCGCAAGCCGGACATTATCCGCCCGGCTCAATTTTGCCGGAGAGAGAATACTTTAATGAAAAGCTGGTTCATCTTCAATGTTTCAGATGTAATATAAATTTTAGCGGCAATCCCGTTGCTTACAGGAAAAATCTTATAAGAGATTACGACATTGCTTTCGTGGAAGAAATTGAAAACAAATGCGGGAAACCCGACCCGTTATCTCATCAAGAGCTTAAAACTATCATTGAGAAATATAATGCCACATCCAAAAAACCCTTATAGAGCAACGACTTTTAGCCAAAATCCAAGTGTCAGGATTCTTTTTGGGCTTATCGGCAGAATTATCCACAGCTTGCTATTGACTATTACTACAATAAGAATATGATAGAGTTATGTTAAATAGGTGTCCAAAATGCCGATATGAGTGGGTTTCTAGGGTAAAGAAGCCTCAAAAACCCAAGAGATGCCCTCGTTGTGGTAAATGGTTAATTAAAAAAGGTCGCAATAAAAATTAAAAAAATGAAAACACAAAATCAAGGTTTCGCTAAGTAAGGGAGAAGAAAAATGAACAAGAAGCAAGCGATAGGACTATGTAATTGCAAATGTGCAGATTGCGAACAACATAGACACAAAGGTTGTGAGTTTAATTGTGATAACCGTAAATATATTATCAGTCAAGGATGTTGTCCTAATTGCTATGCCCCAGAACCTTGTGAGTGCAATAGTTTAAGTGACTAACCACCCTATAAACAAAGATAAAAATATGAACGATATAGAGCGTTGGCGAAACCCAGAACAGAGAAAAATCATTGAAGATGCTATTCACGATTGCAAGCCAGATAATTTTCACACCCTTCTTTGGTGTGTAGAAGGAGCGCCGTGGGAAGAATATGCTAAAAACCACATAGTATCAGTTATGAGAGCTAAAGTATTTTTTGATAATGTCCCTAGATTTGTCTAACCCCCCTATGAACACTAAAAGAGAGATGAAACATAAAGAAAATTGCGGAGGAAAAGTTTGTGGATGGGTGGGTGATGAATGCACTTGTAATTTAGGATATGAGGAAAAGGAAAGCCGAGAGAAAGTGAAAGAGGTAATTGAGAAAAAATGACCCCACCAAAAGAAAACTGGGAAAAAGAGTTTGATGAAAAAGCAACAAATGATTGGTGTGTATGTTTTATTCCTGATGGTTTGGGCGAAGAAACTAATTTATATCTTGCAGAATCTTTTTGTGATGAAGAAATCAAATCTTTCATCCGTTCTCATTTCATCAGCCGAGAGAAAGTAGAAAAAGTCATAGAGAGAATAAACTCACGATATTTTTTAGACAAAGAAGAAACGAAGATTTGGAAAAAAGTTTTTGGAGCGGTTAGTCAAAAAGAGGAAGAGTTTGTCAATGAAAGAATCCGTCAAGCGTTGCTGTATGTTAGCCAAGAATTATTGGAATAGCGGTGTCGGAATTTTTATGATTTTATCTTGCACAACTTGTGGAGCAGAAATTAAACGGGCTAAACCGCTTAAAATAATGTCGTGTTTTGATTGTAGAGCAAAACGCCAAAAGAAAT
>Ga0209416_1000868_pt1 | contig 25553 bp, 42 predicted proteins | sample RifGroF1_FD_184001 | JGI IMG/M metagenome (GOLD analysis project Ga0209416, IMG submission 184001) | Groundwater microbial communities from Rifle, Colorado, USA - Groundwater F1 (SPAdes) (version 2) | ecosystem: Environmental > Aquatic > Deep subsurface > Groundwater | place: Rifle, Colorado...
TGATATTGCTTCGCTGTATAAATCTGTTTTTCTATTTCAATAATACTTTCTTTTAATTTTTCATTTGTTCTTATCTCTGAGATTGTGAACATGTTTATTAAACCTCCTTAAAACATTAATATAAAAATTTAATATATTTTAAACCATAATATTCCAATGCTTTAAAAGATATTTTACTGCTTCCTTTTTACTTTTACTATTAACTTTTACCCTACTAGACATTCCATTACTTCCATTTTTATCTCCAACAAAAATATCTATAAAATAAGCATTATCAATACCATTTGAATACATATTATTTTTAACAATTTTACTTTTAACTTTTACTATAGGTTCTTTAGGACAATATTCAAATATATTAGTAATACGATCTTTCTTACCAAATTGCTCCTTACTTGCTTTACCAAAATTTGAAGACATATTATTTCACCTCCATTGCTTTAATCCAACATAATCCAGACACATAAGCATCATCAATCGGATTATGTTGTTTTACTGCATCATAATTAACTTCTGAGTATTTAATCCGGCTAGTATCAGATTCAATACCTTTTGAAATTAACAAAGTTTCTACTTCATGCAAAGGATATGGTGCATTCCATTGACGGTTTTCTAAATCATCAAGAACACATTGTTTGAAAAATCCAGATTCAACTGGTACTCCAAAATCAGCAATACACATACAAGAATCTTTATGTTTCATCCAGAAACCCCAAAATGCATTTCTCATTTGTTTGCGTGTAGGATATTTTTGCAATCCATCAAGAGCAGGTATAACATTTTGTATTACCCAATCATTGTCAACGTCTTCAATTTGAGCAATACCTGAAAATTTATCAATAATCAATCCTAGATTATTTAATACAATTGCTCCTACTGCAAAACATTCACCGTATAATCCATTTGTTTCACAGTCAAAACTAAAAATATTTTTCATTATGTATTCCTCCTCAATTTTATCTTAATAAATTAAAACTTATTGATAATTTTCTATTACAGAAACAATAATATTTGCTTCTTCCTTGTTAATTTCTTCATTCTCTATATATTCCTGATTCCTAATAATATCAAGAATATAAGAAGAATGTGAGTCGTTATAGCAAATAGAGAAATTTATTACAGTTCTTTTGTTTTCGGCAAAATCAGAATCTTCATGTCTGACGTATGTTAAAACAGGTAATACATGGTATTTTTTCTTAGCAACGTATGTCTTATCCAATGAAATATAAAAACTTTCAGAGTAAAGCAAATAATTTCCGCTATGATGAGAAGTTCCTTGTATTTCTACTTGAGCAATTCTTTCTATTTTTTTAATCATAATAATTACACACTCCTTTAATTTAATTATGTATTTAATGAATTGTTAATCTTATTAATTTTTATCTAATAATTTATCATAACACAATACAAAAATAAATGCAATCACTAATTTTAATCAAATTTTCAAAATGTCCGATCTTACAAACCATTGATTTATAAGGGTTTGTAGCACCTAATATTTGAACCAAACTGACATTTTATCACATTATTTTTTCCGTTCTTAATTCTAACAACCTTCTCAATAGATGTAATTGTTCATTTAGATTTGGAGTTAACCATAACATACTTTCTAAAAACTCTATCTCTTGCTTAATACTTTCTATAGTCATTATAATTCTCCTCTCTATTCTCTACTCACTATTTTATTTGGTATATGGATACAAATCTCCACTTGTACTATCACTGCTATATTCTACTTCTAACAATTCACCTTCTTCAAAAATCCTTACACCACCTACAGATTGAATTGTTATTCCGTATTTATTACTTAACTTTGATAATTCCTCAGTAAATAATTCAAACCTTTCTTGTTCTGTCATGATTTATTCTCCTCTTCGTTAAATTTTATCACCTCTGTCCACTTATATCTTATCAAATGGACAGAGATAACAAACTTAGGAGACATACATGGAACACTTGTCTAATGGTTTTGGTATTTTAATAGTATTAACTTTTTGTGGTTGCCCAGACCACCAAGTTAATACTAAAGGTTAATCATTCAATCATTATATTTTTAATTTTGTCACTTTTATCTAAATAGTATTTGAATTTAACAATAGCTTCATCTAATGTTTTTGCGATTTGCATATTATTATAAAACATACCTATGAATTCCTGTTCCAGACCATAGTGAAAAGTTATTCCTCTATCTTTTAAGTAAGTTATCGTGATTCTAATAGTTTCTACTAAATTGTTAGAATTATAATAATTCCTCAATTCAATATTATTGTCTAATAGATTTTGATTATCTTTAATAAGATTTAGAATAACATTAATATCACTCGACAATTCACCTTTTAGTAAATCATACTTTTTATGGATTATTTGATTAATATACATTTAAATATTCCTCCTTATTTATGTTTTTGATTATATTCCTCAGTATATTCTTTAACTACTTTCTCGGCCTGTTCTTTAGTCATTGAATAAGTAACCCGAAAACCTTGAGGATATTTACCTCTAGGTGTTTTACCAATAGCAAGTATATAATATTTATCATCTTTATTTTCAATATACAATAAATCAGGGTTTATTTCTTTCTTATTAAAAGCTACTTCAGCACTTCTATTTTTGACCATTATGTAACACTCCTTTGTTTTATTTCTTATTATATTAATTATACAGAATGTTAATATAAATGTCAAGAGTATAGCATACCTTTATCTTGATATTCTTGTGTCATCAATTAAAGTATAACCATTAAGATATGGGAATATTTTTTCTTCCCTTACTTTAGATTCATCCCATGGTAAATCAATAGCATTTTCTTTAACACCATCCACCATATAAATAACTTTTACCATGGGTTTTGTACTAAATTCACCACCTAAATATATACTCATACAATCTATAGTTCTATGTTCCATTTTTATTCCTCCTTTATTCGCTCAATGTCAAGACAAATACCTTATTTTATGATCTTTGTTTCATTATCAAGCAATAATTTAACTCTTTGAATCTCTTCCTCAGTGTGTACTGTGCCACCTGTGTTGAATTCAATGTACCACACCAATACTTCAGCTTTAGTTTTTAGATTATTAACATTAAATAATAAATCAACATCTAAAGGCATCCAACCTTCAAATTCCTTGTAATAGTGTCCAAATACAGAGATTTCATTATTAATGAATCTCATACATGCTGTTAATCTTTGCAATCCATCAACACAGACCATATTGCCTTTCCAATCATCCATCCAACCAGGATGATTAAAATAAATAACTTTTGCTGATTTGCCACCACGTAGCATAAATTCTACAAATGCTATTTGCTGTTCTTCAGACCAAACGTGACCTCTTTGAAAGTCTGGATTTAATTCTAATTTATGTTTTTCTGTCCAACTGTTAATGGTATCCATAACTTCACTCAAACAAATATTAATCTGATAACTGCCTACTGAAGTTAATTGTGGAATTTGTGAATATTTCATTTATATAAACCTCCTTAAATTATATATGTATTGTTATTATCTTAATTCTATTTACTATTTATATTTATGTTTTTTACTATAGTAAATACAACTAAGATAATAATTTTATGTCATAACCTGCTAACTTTTAACTTAACCCTTATAAATAAGGTGATATGTTTAACAAATTATTGCATAACCTTCTGCAAAGCAAATTGATTATATTTGCTAATGATTCTAAATAAGTTATTGATTAGCAGATTTGTCGTGTTGATTCGGTTAAGCTGTTATAAAGTTATTTACTACAATTAAGAATATAAGTTATTAACCTTTCCTCCCTTTGTTTTCTCCTTGGTGTTACCTCTGGATAACTTCAGATTTAACCAGGAAAGGAAAAGTAAAATAATTCATATTCATTCCCTCCTTATAGGTGGAAGTATTTACCTTTAGGAATATTATTTTAGGTATTCCTTGCCTTTAGATTAATTTTTAAGTATTAATCACACTTATATGTATAATTTATATTGCTAATCTATGGCATACCTCCTTTTTAATTGTGTTCCTGGTGTACGTTGTGCCCTGGTTACTGTTATCCAGTCACAGCAAGTTTATTATATTCCGCTTTGTTCCATGCCATCGCCATATTGTAATAATATGTTCTGCAATGGTCTTTTGTTTGCGTTGCTGTTTGATAAGGTTTAGCATACCTTTTTATGACTATCTTATCGTGGCTCATAAATACCACTAGCAACAAATTATATGTATTGGTGTGAATATGGTTGTGTTCCAGAGGAAACACGTTTATTATTTATATTGTTGCTTGGTGTTAAAATTATGTTACGGTAATACTGAATTAATGTAAATCATGGGTATTCTTGCATCTTACATAATTTAGGGATATTGTTACTGATAGTTTAGTTACGAGTGACATTTAAAACATTTAAAACAATCTAGGGAACGCTTCTCCTAGTAGCTTGCTGAGTTGTTGCTTATGTCCGTTTTTTGGTGATAAGTTATTCTAACACAGGAGGAAGTAGTATGTCAATAACATTTTGAAATATTTATTTTTTGATTCTTTAAAATTGTTTTTATATACGACTACAAAAAAGAAAACCCTATTAAATAGGGTTTAAAATTTAACCGTTTTGTTTTCGTGGTCTATTCCCTTAATTATGTACCTTTCGCCGTTGTTGTCATAGTATACTGAGCCAGTGTTAAAATTAAACCAGTTAATAATAAAAGTTAACTTTCTAGACATTCTATCTACTTCATTCTCATATAATTCACTGATTAATTCCTGGTTAGCTGTAACCATGTAGTTATTACTTCTAATTGTAAATTTTTTCATATTGGTATGACCTCCTTAAAAAATATGTAGTTTTCAAATATCACCTTACACTATTAATTATAAACATTTTACGGATAAATGCAATACCTTTTATATATTTATTTTTATACTCTTTAAATTTATTAAAATTTTACCTATATTCAGCTTAAATCTGGTCACATTTAACCTAAAATCAATTATAACACCTCTAACAGCCTCATAGATCGAATACAGGTATGATTATACTTAATTTAATTTTTACCGACCTTGTAGGGGATTGTGTGAAGAGGTTTGAAGGTTGGAGGGTGAGATAATTTTAGAATAGGAAAATAAAAAAGCCCCAGTTAAGGGACTTAAACTGTTTCTACTATTCCGTTTTCTTCTAGGCTGATTCTGGTATCGGTTGGGAAGTTTACTTGAAAATAATTGAAAATTTCCTTTTTCTGCTTAACTGTCATAACGTCAAATAGTTTGGTAATAATTTCCGCTTTTTCGTTTTTGCTTAACTGGTTAACTATTCCGTCAAGGACTTCATTAAGTTGTAAACGTGTCATTGTCATAATATTAATGACCTCCTTAAAAATATGTATTTAATAATCAATATATTACACTAATATATTACCGTTGTCAAGCTGATATGTATTATTTATTTTTACACTTTGTTAAAAGTTTTCTGAGTTGTAACTCTGATATTTTGCCGGTAATAAATAGGGAAATTAATGTAGTTTGGGACAAGGTAATCGCTCCTTTCTATTAATTATCTAAATATTTCTTTTTATACTTATTGTATCTTATTATCGTACTAACTGCCATATTTTTAAAAGTAACAAGAACAGGAGAATAATTATGTTTTTTAAGTAAATTTAACTCCCCCTTTAGTATATTCCCAATTTTTACATAAACGCTCATTGAGATATACTTTTTGAGCCAATTCCCATAACTTAGGATTATTATATATGTATAATGTTTCAAATATTACTAATTGTTCTAATTTTTTTACTGTATCGCCGTATTCTTCCGGGTCAAGTTTTATTTCTCTGTTTAAGAATTCTTCAAAAGCTATCATAAATTGACTCCTTTCTATAATTTTACTATATTACCTTAAACTGACTAAGGTAATATTTATTACAATTAACAATAATATACTGACCTTTGTTATCTGTCAGAATATTGGCCTTAAATTCTATCCCAGCAATAGTTCCGACTACTTGATCCGGTGAAAATGTCATTTTAAGAATAATAATATTTTTATATTTAGCTAACAAACTGTAACCTCCTTAATTGTTTTATAGCTGCATAATAACCTATTTTATTGAGTTTAGCAATTTTATGTATATACTTATCGTATTGCCTTGTAAAACAACAAGTTACAACCTTATTGTTACTGTCTAATATAACATAAATACTATCTAAAATATACTTTGTTTTACCTTCTTTTTGTGGTTCAGGAGTGCCACATTTGACTGCTGTGTAGATGTCCTGGAGTGTTATTATTCGCTGGCTCATGCGGAGTTTTGCGTGTTTGGTTAGTGTCAATGTGGTCACTTCCTTTTATAGTGGGATAATAGGATTATTGATAAGGTATTATTAATACTGAGGATATTGTAACATAATTATTTTTATATTACAATAGGATAAAAACAATAAAACCTGCTATATTGAGCAGGTTAATAAACTATTTGTTTTATATTTGTTAATTCTGATTCTCTACATATTTTTTTGATTTGTGTCTGCTCCCACTCTTGCAGACCTTTTTCTGTCGTACCCCTGAACATTTTTCTAGTAGTTTTTTCTCCGAATAGGTTGACATATGAGCGTATTACTTTTTCGGGTATACTTCCAACCTCTGCACGTTGTAGAAGTATATTTTCCCAATCTTGCAATAAATCCTTTTTCTTCCACTCCCATTTTCTAGGGTCTGCTTTATATGCTTTACTATATTTGTTAGTATTGAGGAAGTGATTACAAAATTGTATGTAGGTTAATTTGTATAATTCTGTTTGTTTAATTTGTTCCATTTGTTGTGGCCTCCTATTAATGATTTATTTTGTTAAGGTGTTTATGTATAAATATATTATAGCAAAATTATTTTAATATTACAATAGGATTATGAGGTAAAAAAGGAATAAAACAAATAATAAATATTGATTCAGCGTTTTTTATGCGAATAGCATAAAAAGTAAGCTGAAAAGACCGCGTAAGCGGAACATAGATATCTGGTATATAAATGTTAAGGATATTAATTAATTATTTTATTATTTGTCCAATTAGACACCCAATATAAGAGAAAAGAAAAATTGTCACATTATATTCATATTGTATTATTTCTTCCCTTTAGAATAATAAGTGACAATTTTTATTTTATATTTTATAGCCTAATTAATAATTCAGATAATTTATGCTGTGCATATAAGTAAACATCATCAAATTTAAAGAATTTATTTAGATTCATTTGTGAAGGTTTACCGATTATATGCTTTAAATATTCTTCCACTTGTTCGTTATAATTTTTTATACTCTTTTCTAATTTCTTTTCTGCCTGTTCGTCAAGCACAGTAACAATTTTATCATTGAGCATTCTTTTTTGAATTAATAATTCTACTTGCTCTAATGCTTGTTCTATATACTTCTTAGTAAAAAATATTTTAATATCTTTATATGTATAGTTTATATTATACCTTTCTCTTAGTAAATGATTAACTTTTCCATAAAATTCTTTTGTTTTAAATTTTAAATGTATTAAAGTTATACTTTCGATACCCATATTAATTAATACTTCTTTCTCTATATCTCTAATTATATTTTTTTCTTCTTCTGTGGTCTCTCTTACTGTTGCAAAAGTTGATTTACCTATCTTTTTTTGTAAGTTAATCATTATTAGTTCATCATAATCTATTAACCTTCTATTTCTAAGATTATTAAGGCTGCCGAATATAATCTCCCTTAACTTTTGATATGTTCGCTGGTAAAAATGATTAATTTGAAAAGTTGTTATGTCGCTACTATGTTTTTTCATTTCCTCAGTATTCTCTTGTATATACTTAGGATTAACCATACCAAGAAGCAAATACAAGTTTTTAAGTGTTATTTTTGTTGTGTGTCCTTCTTGTTTTGATAGATAATTGAGCAGTAATAATTCTATATGCTGAACATAAATTGAATTATTCCCTAGCACTCTTTTATCATCTTTGGGCAATGGTTCAGTATATATTTCTATTACTATAAATTTCTGTTTTTCCTTTTCAAGATTAATATACCTTGATATTTCTTTTAATTGTAATATTTTACTTTTACCTTGTTTTACTTCTTGCTCTAACAATTCACATAATATTTTATAATTTTTAATAACTTGGGTCACATATAGATTATTTTTGATTAATTGATATAGTTTGCTATCTGGCAAATTAATTTTCCTCCTTATTTAATTTAATATGTATATTGTTATTTTGTAATATCTTAATAGCTGTATTATAATCTTTTTCCTTTACTTTGATATTATTATATATTATTTTATATCCATACTTAAGATTAATAACATTCCATTCTGATAATCCTATATAATATTCTATATAATCTTTTTCTTTCTGCCTTATTATTGATTCTTCTGTACCATCTCTAGCAATCCACAAGGTTTTAAATATACCTCCATTTTGTATCATTTCATATGTATGTGTTAAAGGATTATTTTTATATGTATGTTCTCTGAATCTTTCCCTAAATCCTTTTACCGTTGAACCAATATAAATATTATTATCTAATGTAATACTATATACTCCTGTTTTATTTTCATTATATCTAGGAATTTCAAACTGTGTAAAATTTTTTCTATTATTGTTATTTTTATTATGTATTTTAGGTTTAGGGTTGGTAAATATCTTTGTTATAATAAACTTTTGTTTTTCTTTTATAAAATCAAAAAACCTTTTCCAATTAATAAACTGATAGTTTCGGCCTTTGCCGTTTTTCTCTTCATCCTCTAATAATTCACACATTAATTTATAATTTTTAATAACTAACCCTACATATAAATTATTCTTGACTATTTCATATAATTTATCTGACAAATTATTTCCTCCTTTTCTTATTTTTCTTATTCTTTTTCCTTGTTTTTTCTTCTTGTTCATACTTTTCGAATACTTCTAGCATCCTGCAAATGCCTTGATAATAAATTTCTACTACTAATTTATCTTTTGTAGTCTCAATAATTTTTATGGGATCATCATCTCCCATATATTGTAATAAATGAAAAAAATCCTTCATCACTTTTTGCAAGTTTACCATTTGTCATTTTATATGGTATTTGTAAACTTTCTCCCTTTTCTTCTTTTACCGTTCTTAAGATGTCGATAAATTGCTTTGGTGCTTTTTTCATGTTGATATATCCTCCCTTTAATTTTAATTAATTTATTATCTAACCATATAACCAACCTCTGACATCTTACCGATCCTATCCGTATCTCCTTTCTATAAAATTTATTATATAATTGTGTCGTTGGTTGTCTATAGTATATCATATGTTATTGTTATATGTCAACAATTATTTTTTGATTGTGTTGGAGTTTTATATAAAATTATATCTAATTTAATCTAATAATTTCTCTCACGTTGATTTTAAGGAATTGAAGGTATAATGACAGGTGATAAGGATTTTATAGGTGTTAATAGGGACTGTATGAGGTTATATTTGATGTGATAGGGTTAAAATATAGTTGATTGTTATTGATTGTATGGTTGCTGTTATTGAGCAAATAAAAAAGAAAAACACCTTTGCAGGTGCTTCAACTTAATTTTTCTATAATTTTATTTTTTAATTCTTCCCCTTTTAATCTACCATACGGAACCATGACAGCTATAGGATCAAAATGTTGATTGGTTACTATTAATAATTCCTGTGCTTTGTTGGTGTAATAATATACCTTATCTTGTTTAAAGCAATTTATGTATTCAGTTTCAAAGCAACGAATAAGGCCGTTTAAATTAAATACAGCGACCTTTTTGTTGCTGGGAAAAGTATCGTCAATAAAACTGATATTTGTATTCGTTGCTATTCCATTTTTGCGGTAATCCTCTGTTATCTTTTCAAACGTGTCTTTTATTTTGTTATTCTCATATATGCTAACTGCTTCTAAATTATCCTCGATCCTCCTATATTTCATTTTTTGCATGAACTGGATAATATTAGTTGAATCTTTACCTTTTAGGTTTAAAAACATTCTCCCGGCTAAATGACTGTAATATAAGTTTAGGTTAGAAGTTAATTGTATTTGTTTAAAGTTGCAATTAGAATCAATTAACTTTTTTAATTTAGTTATGTTAAACATTAGTGGGAACCTCCTTTTATTTTAAACCTTTTATAAAATCCCTTAGTTATTACCTTAAGAGACTTTATAAGAGGTTTAACCCTCTTACTCCGGTAATAATTTTATATATCTTTTGTAAGTTATTTCTAACAATGCTATATAAGATAATATTTTATCCCATATCCATAATTCAATATTTTCCGGTTTAGTTGTTGTTTTGTCCAATGTTATTTCTATGTCATTTTTATGTATCTCATACCAAGCAGTAGATTGCTCCACTGTAATTAATTTATAGTCAGTAAAATTATTAACAAATAATTGTAAATTTTGTTCGTAAGTATCAAGTGCCTTTTCTAGTTCCTTTAATTGTTTATTTTCCTTTTTTGTCATTCGCTGTACCTCCTTTTAAATTGAATAGAATTTTCCTAACAAATACATTATATCAAATTGGCCGTTAAATGTCTATAGTTTGGAGCGAATTTATTGTGTGATATTTATTTTTTGATTATGTTCCACGTGGAACAATTGGTGAGGAACATTATATTTATGTTTTGCGTCTGAACAAAAAAAGAAAAGAGCCATTTTTAGGCTCTTAATTTTTCTAATTCTTCTTTAAATTCTTTTAGTGATTCCCTACACTCTGCAATGTCTTCTTCTGATAAAGGTTTCTTTTTCCTTACTCTTATTCCTTTGTCATAATTCCAATCACATTGACAACCTGTTTCAATTTCCTTTTCTAGTACAGCTATAGTCTGTGGTAATACTTCTATTTTCTTTTTCTGTATTTCTGCCCAAGTTGATTGTTTACCATTTCTAAAGTCAATTAAAGCCATTCGTAACAACTCCTTAAGATTTATATTTACATTCTATCTATTATATTACACTACCTTAACCAATTTGTCAATATAAATTATCTTAACAAAACAATACTTTTATTGGGATAATGAGCAATAAAAAAACCAGCCTAAAAAGCTGGTTTATAAGATAATTCCTCTATAATTTTAATATTATTCATCTTTTCCCCTTGTCTACCACTATAATATTCAAATTCTACTATTCTTATATCTCTTCTTGCATTGGCTTTAAAACCGATTTCAATATCATTCTTAATACTTTCTAAAAATGTATATATCATACCATTTTCGAGTATCCCGTTATTAGTCCAACGTCCATTATACCAAAAAGAGAATACGTAACCTTTTTTCATTATGTAAAGCCCTCCTAAAAATATTTAATATGTATTTATATTTAATATAATACTACAAATATAAGGTGATGGCAAGCATTATTTTTATATTCTTTATTTTGGCCGTTAGATTTGTATTTAATATTTAGATTAAATATTTACATACAATATAATATATATTTATATAGTTCTATCTAATTATTTTATGATAAGAAACAAATAAATAGCAATAAATTATAATTAATTTGTGTATAAGCTTATCTAATTATCGACATAGCAAGCCATTTGAGGGATTGTAGGTGTATTTGTATGTGCGAAGGGTTTTAAGTGGCTGTATAAGGCTTGTATGAAGGTAAATAATTGTTGTGAGTGATAAGTTTAAGGTTGTTATGTTATTTTGTTGTTGCTTTAGGTTGTCTGGTGTTGGCCGGGTCGTTGTTATTGATTGTTATTGAGCAAAAGAAAAACCAGCTTGTTAGGCTGGCTTAGGATATTTTACATCTAGTTAATATTGTCTGTTTTTCTCCTCTAAATTCGTTGTGGTCTTTGATTATTCCCTTTAGTTTCAGATTATGGCCGGAATTAATATCTATAGCAGTTTTATCTAACCAGTTCTTGCCATTTACAAATTCGCCTATAGACTTACTTGTTTTCCATATTACGGTATTACCATTGTTATCTAAAAACTTGTGTATCCAGTTTGTTGTTGAATTCCAAGCGGAAATTTGAAATTCATAGCTTGCACTGGATATATATGTTAGTTCCAACTGAATTTTTTCTCCTGGTGTTCCGATATAGGAGGATATTGCTTCTTCCTTTTGTTGTGTTGCTTTTTTCTCTGCAACAATTTCCTTTTCTACTGTCCTGAGATATGCCGGGATAATCGAAGCTACAAAACCAAAATCTTTAGGTTTAATTGACTTTTCTTGGCTAAGTAGGTGTATACTATACATGTAGTCGTTTAGGTTATATTCTGGCATATTCTTTATCCAGTTTAAGGCTTTTTCAGCAATTTCTTTGTCATTATCAGATATATCAATTTTATGCTTACCTATTATGTCAGTTATAATTTTTTCTGCAATGTCTGAGGTAGGTAATACACCTTCCTGTTCTGAGGCCTTAGCTTTTGATGTAAAACCTTTTTCCCTGATTACGGCTGCTACTATATTGCAGTATCTTTGTATATCGAATTTAAGGCCGGATGTTGGTATTCTGTCTTCTAAATATTCTTGATCAGATACGTTGATAATTTCCAGGTATGAGGCGTAAAAATTCGGATCTACATGTCCAAGAAAATCTTTTAAGCAGGATTTTCCTACCATTTTGAACTCACTGGTATGTATATTTCTGACAATGAAGGTATATTTTCTACGACGGTCAGAGTTGCAATGTTCGCATATGAGCAATTCCCTGTATTCTGGTGGATAAGTTTTCCCTGGTATGGTCTTAATTAGTGTGCCGTTTTCTTTAGTTTCACAACTGGCAATTAATTCCCAACCTGCAATTATTGGAGCAATACCGGATAATGTTACTTTGTGGTGTAAGGTTGTTATGTTGTTGTAAAAATAATAGTCGTTTAAATCTTGGTCGTTGCTAGTAGGTGTTTTCTCAAATGATTCTAGAATAGTTAAGGTAATAGGTTCACAGTGGAGTTTTAGAGCTTTTTTGTTTAGTTTGTTAATTTTAGCTTCAAGGGTAGAGTAGTTTGATTCTGGAATAATGAAAGTGTTAATTTCTTGTGTTGTATTTGTCATTCGGGATACCTCCTCTTATGGTTTATTCGGATAACCAAAAACCGAATTTTAAATATATGATTCTGACAAGATAATTATATCAAATTGGCAGGTGTTTGTATATAGTTTTTAGATATATTTATATTAATATTCTAGTTTTATTTTTAGACAGTTTAATGAAGAATTTATTATATTTTTATATAGATATATCTTAGTTTATCTAATTATTATATGTGTAAAGTTAATGTTTAGTGTATCCAATTATGTATAATTATCTTTATATGAGGCGTTTTAAGAATTGTAGGTGCTAGAGTAGGTAAAATTATTTTATACGGCTTTAAAACGGATTCTAGGAAGGTGTTAGCTGAGTGAAAAAGGATTAAAAAGGTGAAGGGAGGAAATAGAAAAGGACATAATAAAACCCTGTTTAGTTTTACTTAATTTAATAAGCTACTAAACAGGGTTTAAGTTTAATTTACATTATTGGTGAAGGTGTAAAGTTATTATCGTTATCGGATTTAACTATTACACTACCGTATTTATCCCTTATCTTTTCTATACTTTGCTTGCTACTTCGCTTTACTTTCTTCACGCATCCTGCATACCAGTAAAACGCTTTGTGGGATTTAGTGTATATCATACCAAGTGTATCCTGTAAAAAATCCTTTATGGCAAAGGTTCCTTTTCCTCTAACCCATAACCAGGTTCCTATTATTTCCACTTCAATGTTATTGTATTTTAAAAGTTGATCAATAATGGATATGAAGTCGTTAGCTTGCTGTTTGGTTTCCGTGTAGCCTCTTTCATTTTTTAGCTGCTGTGCAAGGTATTCGTATTCCGTGTTAATTTCCTTCATGATCTGGAGTGCTTCAGGTGCTTTGTTGATGTCTGGGTGATACTGTTTTGCTAGTTTACGATAAGCTGATTTTAATTCCTCTAAGGTGTTAATATTTTGAAAATGGTTAATTTTCATTATGTATGCCTCCTAATAAATTATATTTAGTTTTCAAAGAGTTTTTACATTGGTTGTGGTGCTTTATGTATTTCTTACTGCATGACTAATTATATCAAAATGGTTAGTAGTCGTCAAGGTATATTTATTTTATTGTTTCTATACAAATAAATAATTATTATGTCTAAGTATATTATATTTTTTTGCGTTTTATATCTAATTATTGCTATAGGATAAGTTTTAAGGTATTGTAGGATATAATATACCTTAAATCGTTTTTAAGTGGCTTGTTGGCCGTTATGTGAAGGTGAATTTTGGGTTAGTGTTATGTGTCGGATGCTGTTATAGATGATTAGAGATTAGGGAAATTAAGCAAAAAATAATAGTATAGCTTTGTTGGCTATACTATTTTGGTTAGTTCCTAGTTATTTTTTTGTTTTTGAGTTTAAAAGGGTATTAATAATTAATATAATTATATTCTTCCTCTTTATCACAATATCCATAATAAGGAATATATGAATCGTTACTATAATAGCATTGATCATATTCATCATGGATAAATTCACCAATTAACTGAATTTTATCAGGTGACATTATGATAAATTTACTTTTTGTGGCATGTCTGATTAACTCTACTGTTATAGGGTTAAATAGATTATCTTTAATTTCTGTTAGATAATCTTTGACAAATATAATAGTGTCTGAGGTTGATCTGTTATGAGAAGTAAAGGGAATAATACCATTGTGCACCACTGCCAGATCTGTTATACAAGATTTAGATTTTAATTTATTTTGATTTTTTGTTACTGGGAAAGGATGAGTGTTACCTGCTGTTATTCGGCCATGTGAAGCTAGACGGAAATGGATCGTTAAGTTAATGTTTGTTATATTGATTTTTTGTTGGAGTTCGTTTAGTGCTGATATGAGTGAATTGAATGTCATAAAACCTTTTTGAATATGTACAGAATTGTCGTGCTGATACATAAAACCGGCCCCGTGAGAATTGTTTTGGAAGCAGGTTTCTAGTGTTGATATGTCCGGGAGTTGAATGTTAGATGGCTTATGTAAAATTATACACATAGTTATTACCCTCCTGTTATTTTATAATCTATAAAAATAATTCAACAATTTATTATACTACATACTACCGTTATCTGTCAATAAAAAACCTCCTATTAAGGAGGTGTATATTTATATTAACATTATACTAATTTCCTTTTCTGGAAGTATTCTGTTAATTCTTTATAGTTATAGTCTTTTGCCGATTCTGTTATATACTCCCATGTTAATTTATGTAAATCTTTAATATCTGTCAAATTTACTAAATTTACTAGCAATTGGCAGAACTGTAATGTAGCTATAAATGTAGTATAATTTAGAGTTCCTCTAAAAATCCTAATTTCGACAGTATGTTCATTTTGCAGGTTAACTGCATGGTAACGGTCGGAATATTTGGCATTATTTAGTATTCGATCTTCTGGAATTAAACCATAACGACAAGCCCACTTATTTAACTGGTAATCGTTACGGCGGGAGAATATTACCAGTTTATCCCAATGCATCTCTGTTATAAGCAGAAGCTTAGTAATATTTAGATCCTGCTCTAATTCTGACATTCCAAAAGCTATTTTGCTAATGTGGACGTGTAGTCCGCAACTATCTGCATCGTGGGAGGTATAACCAAGTTTTTCGCATTTCCCCAAACATTTTTTCCAGTTGAATACTGTTAAATGCTGGTTTAAAGTTGCTGGATGACTAACTATTTCAAAACCATCATCAAGCGAACCGTCTTCCTTAATGTAAATTTTATCATCTATGGAAGAATTCATAGTTTTTAAAACTTCTGAGGCGTTTTGAGTGCTATATCCTCCTTCGTCAATTTCCACTTCTACACCAAAACGACAACGGCTGTCATATCCGTAAAATATTGGTTTAGGTTTATGGCTGTAATCATGAATTTTTATGGAATGGTTTTTGTAACATTCCAGGCAGTATGGTTCATATTCTGCATAGAATATATTTTCAGAGTTAATCATAAATTTTCCACAATCTGTACATACTGTTACATTGTTATAACAATCATTACAGGCATAATGATCAAAATTATCCTGTTTTAACTGGTTAATGTTATGATATTTACCACAATATGTACAGAGCTGTACATATGTATGGAAGCAATAATCACAATAACATTTTCCAGCGTGGTCATATTGTCCCTCATGCAAGTATAATTTTTCTCCACATATAGAGCAGGTTACAATTTGCTCTAAAACTAATTTTCCCATTTTTACTCCTCCTTGATATTGTTATAATTTGGATAATTGTAAAATACCTTTATGTTACCCACTGTCTACTGTTATGGTAATATGTGGAATATTGACAATGGGTAAAGAAAAAGTATTTTGCTTGATATTTATTTTTATATTCTGTTACAAGCCTCTTTTTTGAAGGTATTCTTGGAGTTCTGTATATTTGTATTCGCTGGCATGAGATGTTACCTTTTCCCAAGTTATTTGTTGAATATCTTGGATTTTATAGTCTCTGCAAATATCTAGCAATAACTGGCAGAACTGCAAGGTTGCTGCAAAGGTTGTATAGTTTAATGTACCGCGGAAAATTCTTAATTCTACTGTATGGAAATTATCTAAATTAACTGCATGGTAACGATTGGATCGTTTAGCAGTTTTAAGTAGTTCGTCCGAATCTGAAGTCAATCCGTATCTTTTAGCCCATCTTAATAATTGAACTTCGTCCCGGCGACTAAATGTTACCAATTTGTCCCAGAATATTTCTGTTATAAGTAAAAGTTTGGTAATATTTAAGTCCTGCTCAATTTCAGTGTTGCCGAATGCATCCCTGCTGATATGTACGTGCATTCCACAAGTGCCTGCATCGTGGGAGGTATAACCTAAATTGATACATTCTGTTAAGAGTGCTTCCCAATCAAATATTGTAAGGTGTTGCTCTAGTGTTGCCGGGTGAGAGACTATTTCAAATCCATTATTCAGGGAACCATCTTCTTTAATGTAAATTTTATCCTCAGTTTGAAAATTCATGATTTCTAATAATCCTTCGGCGTTGGCTTCACTTTTACCACCTTCGTCAAGTTCAACTTCAACTCCCAAAAAGTCTGAAGTGTTACCGTGAAAAATTGGATCTGGTTTATGTCCGTAAGGATGGATAAATTTGTCAATATTGTTATAACATTGCTCACAATATGTATTACCGTCATATTCAAAAATTTGATCGTCTGGTAACCATTCCCCACAATTTTCACAATAACTAGCATTCTCCCAGCAATTCTCACAGAGATCTTGGTTATGATCGTTACTATGTATATCATCGTTATGGTGGACTTCTCCGCACCAGTCGCAACGGGTAGAATGATTATTAAAACAGTCATAACAATAATAATTGTCGTTGGTAGTTGTCTCTGCATCATTAATATGTATAGCGTCTTTGCAATGGTGGCAAATAATTATATTATCGTTGTAACAACTCTCACAGTAAGCATTATCGGAACTATCATGTTTAATATCGTCGTTGTGGGTTAAATCTCCGCATTCGTTACACTTGGTAAAATTTTCATCAATACATTCTTGGCAATAATAGTCATAGTTGATCTCTGTTAGTTCCGAAAGGTTAAATTCAATGTTGCAATGAGCACAAAGGATTAAATTTTCAGTTGTCTTAGTCATTTTTTCTACCTCCTGTAAAATAAATATATTAACATAGTATTCGCCCACGACCTTGCATTATCCTTCTTTTTTATTAGATTTTTTGTGATTATTTATTTTTATTTTTTGTTGGTTCGGACATAGATATTATGTATAAGTTTGTTTATATTTGTATAACTATTTAATATGGTTAGAAGGCTGTTAGATAGTTGATAAATAATTATAATATAGTTATTATATCTAAGTTTATATAATAATCATTGTAGGAGTTGATTTAAGGAAATGTAGGTATTGGAGTGGGTAAATTATATTATAGTGGTCTTAAAATTGATTGTGTGAAGTGTGGAATTGTTAGGGATGAGCAAAAAAATAAACCCGGTGAAGGGTTTAAGTTATAATTGTATTTATATATATTTATATTTTATACTGCTTTTGCTGATTGCGCCCAGCGGTATTGGTCTAGAGCTTTTGCTTCGGCCTGGTAGCGGCTTTTTGCTGCTATTTGATCTAAAAATTCAAATGATTCGTTATTTTCGTTTTGAGCGGTAATCCATACCCAATATTGATTAGTTGTTGTGTTGGTCATTGTAGTTCCTCCTATAATTTGTAATATTAATATGGTTTTAACGGATTACCATAAACCGGAAATGATACTAATAATTGAAATGGCATTTACCAGGATATTGCAAATTTAAGTTAATTATAGTTTGCGGGTTATAAAGGGTAAAGCCCTTATTGCCGTTGGTAAATTCTACATATACAAAAGTTAAATCGTTCCAGTTTAGCATTATTTTGTCACCTCCTTGATTGTAAAATTATGGCCGTTGTAAATGCAGTAATATTTTTCTTCCACTTCCTGTAAGGTATACGGACGATCCGAAGCGATTCCGTCCTGCAAAAAAGATTCTAGCAAATCCTTTTCTTTCGTGCCAGTTCTCCAAACCTGCCAGTATCCTTTTAGTGCTGCATTTAATAAAGGGACAAGATATTCGGGAGTCTGCTGTTTTGCTTCTTCTGCCTCAAATTCAGCTATAACCTGGGAAATTTCCTTTTTGGAATATGCGTACCCTATGTGACGTCCGGGTACGTCGCGGATTTCCATTTTGCTGATTGTCGCGTTGCCGTAGGTGCCATTTCCCATTGTCCAAACGTGGTATGTAGCCATTTGTTGTGCCTCCCTGTTTATTATTTTATTTTGTTGCTACTATAGTATTCACCAAAAGTTTTTTAATACCTTCTTTTTTAGGAGATTTATTTTTATATTTTTTAAAATAATTTATGTAAAATAGTTTGTATTATATTTAATTATGTATAAGTTTATATAGTTATTTTTATAGTTGTTTAATTATTTTTGAAAAATAATTTTGGTTGTGCAAGGAAAATAAAAAGAGCTTTTCAGCTCTAATTTATAAATATTTTTTTGGCTGGCATTGTGGACAACCAGCTCTGCGACAGTTGCAAGTGTAAAATTCGTTTGGTTCGGGATAATGGTTATTTTTAGTATTTGGCTTGTAAAATTCTTCTATGAATTCTTCTTCGATTATGTCGTTCTCAATTCCGCATTCTTCTATAATTTTCTGTTCGCATTCAGGACAGTATAGAAGATTGTCAGTGTTATACTTTTTGTCGCATAGAATACAATTCATGGTATTACCTCCTAACCAAATATATGGTTATTTTTAGCTTGGAATACATATTCATCAAAAAATGCAATACATTCTTCTTCATTTCTTGGATATTTTTTCCCACCTAATTCTAAGGTATTCGTGAGATTTGAATTATTATAAGCAATTCCAAGCAACCACTTACCGTTAAAGTTATATTCTCCCATATTATACAATATAACGTATTTATTATCAGTTATTTTTTGTATTCTGTGTATAATTTTACATTTTTCACATACACCTTGAGGGAAATATTCAGATTTTACTAAATTTTTCTTGGCCGTTAAGGTATTACAAATTGAACATTTATGTATGGGTTTTCTTGCCATTTGGTTAACCTCCTTATATTCTTCTGAAAAATCAATTGCCCTCGTATCACCCTTGTTAGGGAGTGGAGTCTTGTGCGCGTAGGTAGTTCACACATATTTAGCGTAGCCTATTTTGTGTTAGTCCCGGATATTTCTACCCGCTCTACCCATCCACTTAGCAAGGAAATCTTGCTTACATGCCCTGTCGAGCTTACCATTAGTTTTCCAGAAGTTTTTTTTATTAAGTTATTAAAGAGCATATTTCTATTACATAATACCACAATCGGGTATGTATTGCAAGGTTTTTAATGATAATTATATTATAGTTGTGTTTAATTTTATTGATTTATCCATGTTAAGTTTTATAATTTATTAGATAAATAGGCTTATTTGTTACTAGGATGCGTTTTAAGGGTAGTTTTATTGATTTAGGTGTTAGAGTATGTATTTTTTATTTAAAGCCGGTATATGGTGATTGTGTGAGGTTTAATTTTAGATAAAAATAAAAAACCTACTAATTAAAGTAGGTTTGCAAATTTCATTTCAAATCTTTTATTTAGCTCTAAATATGGATTTTCTGACATAATTCCATCAAAAAACCCTAATTCATATTCTGCCAATTGTTCACCATCCAATTTGCTGATAGATTTTCCGGTAATATGGTCATAATTGTACGGTTTATGCTCGTTGTTGATTCCTCCGTCGATAAATCCGGCCTTGTAGTAGCTAGTGGTTTGATCAATAGTGGATCTAGTTATGTTAATTATTTTAGTCATTATAGGACTAGCAAAAGTTTTTCTTAATTCCTCAATTGTCATTTTCATTTTGGGAACCTCCTTTTATTTAATATAATTAATAATTGCGTCTAAATTTAACATAATAGCTGTTTTATGGTTTAATAAACCATTTTTATAACCATCTAGGATTTTGCTCCTATATTCTGGAATTAATGATGGATCTAGTAAATATATCCAAGATGATAGACTGCTATTATAACGGTTTCCTGCACTATGTGCTATCATGTTAATATCTTCTATTTTGTGGATTTTATGCGGATGGTGATATTTAACATAGTAGAATTTAGGTGATTCTTTGTATATTTCTAGTTTTTGTACGTCTTCTGCGATGGTGCCTTTGTTGATACTTATGGCGTATTTTGTAACAAATTGTATGTTTTGCATTTGTTTCACATCCTTTATTTGGTTTGGTTAATCCCTTTATAAAAAGCAGGTTAAATCAATTTTTGAAAATAACATTAACCTGCTCTATGTAAAAAAATTAAATCCAGTATACTTCATTTCTACCATTTTCTGATTGTCCTTGTAAATAATCGTCTAACATCTCAAGGTATTCCTCACTTGCCAAAAAATCAATTAGTGTTATAGTATTATATTCTGTCCCACCATTCAAACGGTAAATCATCATTGTAACATCTTCCAAAAACTGGTTAAAACTAATGTCCTGGTATTTGCTGGAAAATGTATGGTACATTGAATAAGTTTTACCGTCTAATTCCCATATACTGTTATTTTTATTTGGATGATATTGCAGGTTTACATAATTTTTAACTACTGTAAAATACTGTGGTATTTCCCTACAACCTGTTTTGTATAAATCTGTTAATTCAGTATAAACTTTATGAGCCAGTTTTAAGTTATTGATGTTAATATTTGTCATAGTTATCAATCTCCTTTTTATTTATAATCCTTTATAAAATGCAGGTTGACCGTGTTTAATTTTTGTCACTCCTGCATTCAAAAAAGATTCTAACTAATCTGTTATAACTGTTATGGTAGATATTACATGTTTTAATTCTTCTATTTTTTTACTATATTCCTTAATTTTTTCTGTATAATATCTTCTAGTGTCACAGAATGGTGATTCTACATAATATAACAATTTTTTTATTTTATCTTCCAGTCTTTTTACCTCTATTTTATAATTTTCCAATCTTACTCTTTCTGTAAAATTTACATAATTTTGTTTCATTTTTCATTCTCCTTTTAATTTTAATTTAATTTAAATTCGGTATGGTGCAAGCTGTTCCGCTGTTATACTCCTACACTATATTTACCTGGTTAGGTGGCAGTGTAGGAGCTTTATTCGCCGTACTCACTCGCTCTGTATTCAGTTGTTTTTAAAACGGTACTACTACTATAGTATTCGACAAGGGGATAAAAATATCCTTTATTTTTAGATAATTATTTTTATATTTTGTAGATTATTTTAATTGGATAAAGTTATATATTATTATGTTATTTTGAGATGTTTTAAGGTATTTTAATTAAATTATTTTAAAATATTTTTTGTTTAATTTTTGTTTGATTTAATTAAAATTATAGGTGTTTGAGGTGGTGTTTTGAGATAAATTATATATAATATTTTTTTATAGTTAATATGATTATTTGTTTGGTTATATTAAGGTTAAAATTATATTTTTAATTTGTAGGTGCTAATATACATTATTTTATTTTAGGCTTAAATTTGACGTATACTACAATAGGGTTTATTTGCATTGTAGGAGGGTTTTAAGGGATTTTATTTTTTGTACGTGTAGGTGTATAGGGATTTGATTGTGATGATATTTGGATTTGGTAGGTATTAGGTGATATTTTGTTGATGTTAGAATTGATTAGTTTATTTATATGAGTGATACTTTGTTGATACCATTATTGATGGTAACTTGTGATAACATGATATTTGTTTAATGTGGTAGCAGTAAAGCATTATATGTTAGTATGTGTGTTAGATTAGAGATAGCAACAAGGTTAATATATTTGTATAATTGTTTGGTAACATGCTGGTATTGTGATGCTGATATAAATGGTAGCATGATATGGTATATGGTCTATATGTATAGGTATCATATAACTTATTTTAATATAATATAGTATATTATATTGTTTTTTTTAGTGATACTATTTAAGGAGAAATTATTGTGGTAACATAGAGTAACATATAGCAATATAAAATGGTATCATGTCTATAGTGGTATTGGTAACGATGTTAATTTATTTAGTATCATGACTGGTAATAAAATAGCTGTCATGTATAGTTTTATTAGTTGTTAGTTTTATATATTTTAGTATGGTACATAGTAGATATTATATGTATGTTTAATTGTATACTGGTTTAGTATAGTTTTATTGTATAGATATTATAGATAATTTAGATAATATTATTATATGTTTATGTATTTTATAGATAATTTATAGTATTGTTTATTATTTTATTATTAATGTAAAGTGGGTAGCAATCCCTATTTTAGTATTGTTTTTGTGGGTAAAGTGGGAAATTAGATATTGATTTGAGGTGGAAATGGGGTGAAAGTGGGAGATTATTTTGAGTGTATGAGTGAGGTAGTACACTGGTACAGGATACTATATTGTATTATCTGAATATATAGATATTATATATTATGTTTATGTTGTTCTGACTTAGTAGTCGGAGTTATTAGATATATTAGAGTTGTTAGATATATTGTTTATTTATATACGTTGTATAAAGTTACACACTGTGTAATTGTGTTTCATTTTGATACAGTGTATGAGTATGCTAGTACACTAATACAATAGTTACAAAAAGTGTCAAATGTTATACTTTTCGAGTGAGTGCTACAGTACCCAAAATGTATACTATGGCACTCAATGTTCCACGTGGAACATTATAATTATTTTTTGATTGTGTCCCACAGCTTCACACCTCATTATCAATATTTCACACTCAATATTCCACAATTTATATTCACGACAAAATTATTCCCGGTGAAGCTGGCAACACGAATATTAACCGGAATAATCATCAATATCAATCCTACACAGCCTCACGACCACGACATCAAATGTAAATATAATTCTAGTATAAATATTTTACGTTTCGATATGAGGCTTATATTTACCACTCATAGACACAACTCACAACCAACCACACAACCAACCGACAAAACAATTTATTATTCCATTACAACATCCTAACAATTCCCAATACTACCAATTCTATCCAACAATTCTCCACATAAGGTTTATTATGTGGAGATATTTAGAGTTATTCAAAGAGGGATGAGCAGACCGGGCATGGTTTACAATTTGAGAGTGATTATCATTATCATATGCCACCTGATCAGATGTATCTTCACGTCCATTTTATTTTTAAACTACGATTATCGCAAATCAATCGTACAACATCATAAATAACAACTATTTCCATATAATAATCAAAACATCTTAACACTGCATATTTTTAATTTTAATCAATAAATAATCAAAAAATTTATCATCCAACACAATCAAAAATATAACAAATTTTATCCTTCTATGCTCTCCTTTATTATATCACAAATCAAATAATACCAATAATTTTTCACACATTAAATCATACCCTAATCATACTTTAATCATACCCTAATTACACTTTAAAATATACTCATTATATTCTAATTAAATAATATTAAATTAATAAACATCGAATAATATTTTTAACAATAATTTTATATAAAATATATCAACAAATACCTACTTAAACATCCCTATATCCATTATACTATCTACATTTATATCATTTTTACAAAAAACCAACCAATATAACTAAACCTAATTTGGATACATAACTTAAAAATTTACCAAACTTAACTTAACTTAAACCAAATAACCATCAATTCCTTACCACACAACATTTTAGGCAACATCCCTCGGATAAAGTGTATATAATATAATACAACTTGTCCATGCTATATGCTTTAAACGCTTATTTAACAATGATTTATAGCGATTTACTATTTTTCACTTTTGGTAAATTTTTTATATTTTATATTATATTAATATTCATCAAATCATATTTCTCAATCCTCCACTCCAAACCACATTTCCAACATCTAATATATTTATCCTCACTATTAACATCTTTCATAGCATTTTCTAATAAATCATCATATCCTTCATAATCATTAATATACATATTCCCATTTTTATCCATAGGAAATACTACAGTCATTCTAACCAACATACTTAAATCAGTATTACCACATTTTAAACATTTCATATTATATCTCTCCTTTATAATATCCCCTTTATATTATATATTAAACCCCAAAATTCCATCTACACTCTCATACTCATAATTAAAATCAATCAAAACAACCTCTTTCCCTTCTTCATTTTCACCACATTCCCAAACAAAATTATAATTAACCCACACCTCATAAACCTTATCACCTATATCAACCTCTAATGATGCACCTTCTTTAATAAATTTATTCCCTTCTCTTGTTTCATCAATAAATTCAACATATTCCACAAAATAATCAATACAATTTTGAAATTCACTTTCTGATACTTTATAACCAATCCTATTGCTCAAATAATATTTCATTTTACTTTTATTTAACAACCTATAATTTATCATTTAATTTTATCTCCTTTTATTTAATTTATTTATTTCACCACAATTAATTTATCCATAATATTTTTATTTATACTATATTTATTATTATATTTTTATAATAATCAAGTGGTTATTATTAATCAAAACACTATTTGTTTAAAACTATAACCAATACAAAAAAATAATCCACATTTAAGAGGATTAAATTTATCACTAATTTCACTTATCTATTTACATTATCTTCCTCATACCTATCACAATATATATTCACCCATGAATCCCTATAATTATATTTTAAATATCACAATAAACTAAAACTAAACACTCCAAATCCATAACATTTTATCAACTATTAATATTTTACCCACTATATTAATATCTATTCATTATCATTTAATTAAATATTCTATAACCATATTTAAACATCCTATCCATGTAGCATAAACAATTATATTCGCCATAAATTTTTTATTAATTATTCTCATAATACTATAACCTACATAACCAATTCCCATTATCATTCCAATTTGACAACAAAATCCTAACATATATTTTCATCCTCCTTATTTAAACACCCTA
>Ga0209416_1000869_pt1 | contig 25543 bp, 23 predicted proteins | sample RifGroF1_FD_184001 | JGI IMG/M metagenome (GOLD analysis project Ga0209416, IMG submission 184001) | Groundwater microbial communities from Rifle, Colorado, USA - Groundwater F1 (SPAdes) (version 2) | ecosystem: Environmental > Aquatic > Deep subsurface > Groundwater | place: Rifle, Colorado...
ACAAAAAAATCTCCTTTACGGCAGGACCACAAACAATGGATGGCCAAACAGCGCTTGAATATGCAAGGTCTAGAAAATCACAAGATAACAACGAAGGTTCAGACTATTCAAGAGCAAAAAGACAACAAAAAGTGATTGTAGCTCTTCAAGAAAAAATCCTAAATACGAGTACACTAACAAATCCTAAGGCAATCATGGAAATTTTTGCTTCCGTAGCTAACAATATCAAAGTATCAGAATTTACAATTGACGACATACAGGCAGGATTGAATGTCGCAAAGGATTTTCAAGAAAATAATGGAAAAACATACTCCTTTGTATTAGATCCTACAGCAGGAAACTACTCTCTCATTCAGGTAAAAATCAAAGCAGATGGTGCATATGGAATTCAACCAAAACTTGGTTTAGGACAATATACTGACATAAAGAAATATGTACAATTATGCCTACTACACCCACAACTTTACACAGAAGAAGCATCCGTGTATGTTTACAATGTCGGACTAGGAGCTCAAGAGGCAAGCAAGAAAGTAGCTGATCTTAAAAAGGCATACCCCTATTTGAAAATTACCTACTCTGGAACAAGATATTCTAACAAAGAAGGCTCTGCTATATATTCCAACACACCAAATACATACCTACGAACAGTTACAGAGTACGCAAAGTTCTTGGGGATTACACAAACAACAAAACCAGATTACATTACAAACAATCTAAACGGTGGGAATGTTACAATCCTACTTGGAAAACCTGTACAATTAAGTAGTGAATAACAAAGTCAATTACAAACTATATCATGGTAATTCTGTATATCTGTCTCTTAGGGCAGTAAAAAATGATATCTCATCAAATACTGAGAAACAGAACCTAATCACCATAGAAGCAGATACCCAAAAAGCTCAACAAATTATTGACTCTATCCAGAATCAAGGATTGTTTGTTTCAAAAAGAGTCTTCCTCATCAAACGTCTCTACAAAAACAAAGAAAAAGAATCTCTCATAGAGAAACTCCTCTCTCTTCTCAATGAACAATTTCCAGATGATATATACTTTTGGGAAGACCAAAAAATCCGCTCAACAACAAAATATCTCAAGTTCTTTAAATCTAATGATTCTGTAGAAGAATATACAGAATTAAATAAAAGAAATTTTCTTTCCTGGTTAGACCAAGAACTTAAAGAGAATAATCTTAAAGCAGATGAAACAACAAAAAGATTACTTGCCCAAAGAACAAACTACGACCCAGAGAGATGTTCAAATGAAATAAAAAAACACAAATTAAATAATAGTGAAGAAATAAAAGAAAGTGACTTAGATATTCTAACTACAGATACTCTAGAAGAAGATATCTGGAAATTAATAGATGCCATAAATACTGAGAAGAAAGAAAGAAGTATTGAAATACTTGAAAAGCTATATTCACAAAATACGGATCCAAACTTCATACTTTCCATGCTTGCAAGAAATCTTAGATTAATAACAATGGCAAAGCATCTTAAGAAACAGAAGAAAAGTTTTGCAGAGATATGTTCAATTATGAAAGTAGCCCCATTCTCTCTCTATCCAATATTAGGAGTTATAGATAGATATGATATGGAGAAAATAAAGCTTCTATATACTAAATTATCTAATCTTGATTACCAAATAAAGAGTGGAAAAATAGATGGTATGTTGGGACTTACATTAATATGTCCGTATCTGTAGTTGGCCCATAGTATTTCCTTTTTGACTGAAAATTGATATAATATAAGCAGTAAATGTAAAAACTGCTCTTTTACAATATTTTCTTAAATGTAGGGAGTAATCGATTGATAATGTAAATTGTCACTCGATAAGCTCCTTGCACTTTCTCCTCTTTGTGATGCTTTGTACTCTTAATTCTCTATTGAGGTTATGGAGCATCACAAAAATTTTGAATAAAAATTAAAAAGGAGAAGAAGATGAAAAAGATTTTGAATTTTCGAAAGTGGATAGGTCTGTTCGCAGCTATTGCTGCATGTTGTTTAATAGGCATCGCATTATATACTGACGGATGGTTCAAAGTGATGCTTTTTATCGCTCCGCAGTTATCCTACGGTTTTACCATGATGTATTCATGGAGAAAAAGTCCAAGGTACACGATTGTTATGACCATTCTTTTACTTGGGATGTCGATGACTCTATCATTCGCAGCTGTCGTAGGTCAGCTTGTTTTTGCAAACATTGCTACCTATTTGGGAATGATCATCCTTGGAGGTAATTTACTATACGCAGTAGAATTTATTAGTGAACACCCCGAGGATAATTTCTTCGAAATCAATTTTCAGAATCAAATATAAGCAAGGAGCACCAGTAGGTGTAATCGTCTTTATGACTTTTACACCTACTGTGTTGCTTTCCCATATATCTAAGAAAATATTGTAAATCTCTTCATTCCGATTGACACTCTCCTTTGATTAAATTAAACTTTAAAGAGGCATAATCCTTAATACATCGTTCTGCCCATAATGGAAGAAGAGATAAAAGTAACAACAAAAAAGAAAACCAGTAAAACAGTTAAAATATTGTTGATAATAACAGGAATTCTTGGCCTTGCTCTAATAGCAGTTGCCATATACTTCTACTCCATAGCAGACACCTCCAAAGATGACGAAATAAAACAAACTACTTGTGGATGTTACTACATAGATCCAAGTGTCGTTTCAGAATGTGGAGATCCAAAGAGAGGATTCCTCTTCGAAACAGTTACAGTTCCAAGTACTCAAACATGTAAAGCTGCATGTTCAACTAGCAAACTCTCTACAAATATTCTCAACAGTACAACAGAACAAGACCTATACCAAATCTGTCAGCTCCCATCAATACAAGATATGAGATGTACAGAAATGATAGTTAAAGATGCCACAGGAAAGATTGTAACTGGAAAGGTATCTGCAAACGATGTCCTTACAATCGAAGCAAAGTTTAACCAGGAATATATTGACTACCAATTCGTCATAAATAACGAAAGCAAAACACCAGACACTACTTCTACAGATAAGCTTTCAATAACAAAAGAAATTGCAAATCTCTCTGGAATAACAACTCTAAATATTTTCGCTACTGGTAAAACATCTACTGGCGAATCAATTAATTCTCCACTCTGTAGAAGGTTAATAGAAGTATCTCAAGATGGAGCGAAGAATGTTTCTGGGATGCAAATTCAAACAAGAACAGTAGATTCCAAATTGAAACTTTCAAAGATAAAGATAAGTGCTAGTAATATAGCAGATAAATCAAAAGTCACTTTAAAATTCTCCTTCAGTAATAACTTCGGGATCCTTTCTATGAAAGAAGGCTTTACAATTGATACTGCAAAGGGAGAGATTGAGATTGTAGAACAAGATCTATACAGTTCTTCCAATTTTACTGAAGCTAAAAATTTCTCCCAGTTAGACAACCACAAAGGAGAATTAACAATAACAGTATCGGTACTTGAAAGTGGCAAATCCCTGGGAACTGCATCCAAAGTGCTCATATTCCCAGATACATCTCCTAGTGCAGAAGATCCCGATGGAAGCACAGATATTGAATCAAGCTTTACGGTTACAAAAACAACTAGTGAACAGTGTGTTGAAAGAGTTGCACCAAATAATTCAACTACATTTACCCTCACATCTACAAACAGAAGCACTACATCACAAGGAGTAACATCCATCAAAGACAAACTACCACTTGGATTCACATACGTCGCAAACTCTTCAAAGATAAATAACGTTGTTGTTACAGATTCTAATTATGTAACCGTTAATACAATTGGAAGTACACAGGAAATAATCTGGACCAAAACTGAGCCTTGGATAGTAAACAGTAATCAGGCTTTAACAATAACCTTCAATGCAATAGCAGGTGGAAGTGCATTAACTGGAGAGAACACAAACGAAGTAATACTAACTCCACAACAGATTCCTAGTGATCCTTCTTCATTAAGAGCAACAGCCAAAATTTTAGTACAGCAAGATTGTGACAATCCAGACGAAGAAGTCCCAGAGGTTCCAGTTGACCCAGTAGATCCAGATGAAAATATCCCACAGACCGGAATCTTTGATTCCATACTCTCAAAGGTCATACTTGGAATACTCACAATTACATTTGGATGGTACATATACAGCAAACCATCTGGAAGAATCTTGGCAGAGAAGCTAATAGAAACACCAGCCTACAAAGGAGCAGAGATGACAACATGGAAAATATTCAAGCCAAGAAAATACTTTGAGGAAAAATTAATCAACAAAATGGCTAAAGCGAATCAGAAGAGAAGATAATAGGAGAACCACTTGAGCCATAGCTTTTCTCACCAGAATTTATCAAAAAATAATAACTCTCTGCACTAAGAATACCCTCTAAAACAACCTCATGATTCATAGATTTTGCTTTGTTTGTTAAATCCACAGCAACCAAGTCTAAAGAATTACTATTATTTCCATACAGAACAAATCCAACACAATCTGCCTTTGTAGACCAACTAATCTTAACTGAATAATCCTTCTCTCCATTCTGCACAAACACATTGTAAGGAACACAATCTCGCCTAATATATCCAACCAAATCCATACTACTTGCCTCTTTAACAAAAAGCATTACAGATGACAAAATAGTCACCACAAATGAAACAACACCTAAAATAATAAACACATTCTTACTCATTCCTTGTTTCTACTAAAATATAGCTCTCTTGTACAGACGAATTATCTCCATCAGACACCCTAATTACAACTCTGTAAGTTCCAGTACTCCCCAAAGGAGCAGTACCATATACTTTAAAACCAGAAATACCCAACCAACTAGGTCCTTCCAATAAGTTAAGGGTAATATACTCTAATTCAGTATCATTATCTGTCACCTTTACCATATATACATATTCCTCTCCCTCATACACAGACATCGGAGCTAGACTAATTATCCTTGGAACAACAAAAAGATCCTGGTTTCCCAACACATCCTTGTTCACATCCTCTTCAGGAGAAAATCTCAAATACGAGAAAATGGCACCTCCTGAAATTAACAGAAATACAAACAAACTTAGAACAATTTTAGACTTTTTACTTCTCTCCATTTAAAAAGTTTAACAACAAACGAAATTGTTTACAAACAAAAGAATAATATATATAATACCTTGATTTACAAGTTTAAATTACATTAAGAACCAATGCCAAATTTAAAGACATCTATTAAAGATTTAAGACAAAATAAGAAAAGAGAAAAGGTAAATGACAGATTTAAGAACAGAATTAAAAAAGCTGTTAAAAAGACAAATACCTTACTAAAAGAGGGCAAAGATGCAGAAGCAAGAACAACATTAGAAAATGTTTACAAAGTTCTTGACAAAGCTGCTAAGAAAAATGTTATAAAGAATAAGAAAGCAGACCGAATTAAGTCTCGTCTTTCTAAAAAATTAAACAAACTGACCCCAAATAATGTCAAAACTGCTAAGAAGAGCGCTTAAAATATCCCTAGTACCTGCAATCTTGATGATTGTTGGTAAATTTTTAGGTATATTCGCAACAAGTATTCTTTACGATCTTCAGTTCAATATTGATAATGATATCTCAGGGATTTTCTCTGTACAGATATATTTCACAGATCAAGATACAACACTCTTTGTAAACTCAATCTCCAACCTTACAATGGTTCTCTTCCTCCTACTCCCAATCATCTACTTCATAATCAAAACTCTTCTATATGCAGCTGCACATAACAATCCAAAGACAATTATTAAGATGACCAAACTTAATCTTTTAAACTGGATTACAAAAAAAGATACATCTTTCCTCAAAACATTCATTTGGTGTACATTCCTATGGCTTGCCACTGCAATTACCGTAACTCATAGCATACAAGGAAACACATACACATGGGTAGCCGCAACTACCGGTGTGATTGCTCTTCTGGTAACTCTGTTCACAATCAAGACATTTGAATTAGAAACTGATAAGATATACCCAATAGAGAAAAAATATTTTTAATATGCCCAGCAAACTAAACAGCCCACAATTCAAAAGAGTAACAGGACAGATACTAGAGCCTTTCGCTCTGGGACTTTTGGCACTTCTTTTCATCATTCCAACCCTTACCGTTTTCAACCTGTCCCCAATAACAAAAACTCTTGAGAAACTGGATGTCCTTGGTGTTTCTTCTAAGGAAGAAATTGCATTTACACTTGTAGGGGGAAAACACGAAATAATTAGGAGCGAATATCTCGCCAAAAATGAAGATGGTGACTACACCTACTCCACAACATTAAACAAGAGAGCTTCAGATACCTACTCAAAACCCATTGTAGAAATCAAAAACAATACAGAATTGCAACAAACAATTGTCTTGTACGGACAAACAAAAACACCAACCAGATCAAATATATCTGTAATAATAAATGATCATCCATACAAACTTCAAAGTGATTCAAATGCTACATATCCACAAGAGATAACGATGGACCCAAATACGACCATAATCATGTTCTTGAATGTAGAGAATCTTGCCGGCGTGCAATTCTCCGAAGAATTCGAGATGCACCTCAAGGTTAAAGATACTCTTTAACCATACAAAAATCCCCAGTATTAAGATATAATCCATCTATGTTAGAAAAAATCAGAAATTTCTCAATCATTGCCCATATAGATCATGGGAAATCTACCTTGGCGGACAGAATTCTCGAAGCTACACATACAGACCTCTCACATGAGAAAAGAAAATCTAGAGTTTTAGATAGATTGGACCTAGAACAGGAGAAAGGAATAACCATAAAACTTCAAGCATGCAATATGACATGGAAGGGATACCAACTTAACCTCATAGATACTCCAGGACATGTAGATTTTTCCTACGAAGTATCTCGTTCCCTTGCCGCATGTGAAGCTGCAATACTCCTGGTAGATGCAAGCCAAGGAATACAAGCACAGACAATATCCAACACTAAGAAAGCACTAGACTTAGGTTTGAAATTAATCCCAGTATTAAACAAAGTAGATCTCGATGGCATAGACATTGAACAAAGAGAGAAAGAGATAACAGAACTACTAGGATTTTCTAAAGATGAAATTATTAAGGTATCCGGTAAAACTGGCTTAAATGTTGAGAAACTTCTAGACACTATTGTCGAGAAAGTACCATCCCCTACGGGAGATTCCGACAAACCACTGAAAGCCCTCATCTTTGATTCCTTCTACGATGAACACAGAGGTGTTGTTGTAGCAGTAAGAATTTTTGACGGAAAGATTAAACATATAAATGGTAAACCACTAGAATTAAATATCCTTCAAAGAAAACAAACCTTCAGACCAACGGAGGTTGGAATCTTCTCACCAGATTTAGAAGAAACTGGTGAATTAAACACTGGAGAAGTAGGATACATTGCTACGGGATTGAAAGACATTAGTTACTTTACCGTTGGAGACACAGTCTCTGACAAAGGAGATACACAACCCCTAGACGGATACAAAACTCCTAAACCAAATATATTCGCAACATTCTTTCCAACAGAACCAGAAGAATACGACAATCTAAAAACAGGATTAAACAAACTCGCACTAAATGACGCATCCCTTACCTTCACGGACCAAAGATCCAACCTTCTTGGCTCTGGCTTTAGATGTGGCTTTCTAGGACTCCTACACATGGAAATCGTGCAAGAGAGACTAGAAAGGGAGTATGATGCCAGCCTAATAATTACAGCCCCTACAGTAGAGTACCAAGTCACAACAACAACTGGAGAAGAAATATCTGTACAAACTCCACAAGAACTACCAGACCCATCTGGAATAAAAGAAATAAGAGAACCATGGGTTAGAACAGAAATATTAACCCCATCCAAATACATGGGAGACCTGATGAAACTCTGCCAAGTAAGAAGAGGAGAATATGTAAATACAAAATATCTAACGACAAATACAAGTGAACTTAAAATGCGAGACCAATACATCGCCCTTGAATATGACATACCCCTAGCCTCCCTCATTTCCAATTTCTTCGACCAAATGAAAAACCTAACCAGTGGATACGCATCAATGGAGTATGAATTCATCGACTTCTTCCCTGCAGATATAGTTAAAGTATCAATCATTGTAAACCACGAAGAAATCCCTGCATTAAGCTTCCTAGAAGTAAGAGATGAAGCCCGTCTCAAATCTACAAAACTACTAGCAGAGATGAAAAGAGTAATACCAAGACAACAGTTCCCAATACCTCTACAAGCAGCCATCAATTCAAAAATCATAGCCAGAGAAGATGTAAGTGCATTTAGAAAAGATGTAATCGCAAAACTCTACGGAGGAGATTACTCCAGAAAAAAGAAATTACTCGAAAAACAGAAAAAAGGTAAAGAAAGACTAAAGAGAATTGGAAAAGTAAACATACCACAAGAAGCATTCTTGGCTATACTAAAAACATAATGATTACCAAAATCAAATTAACAAATTACAGAAAGTTTAAAGCTTTAGAGTTAGATATATCGAACAAAACAGTAGTATTACATGGGGATAATGCCAAAGGAAAAAGCACAGTTCTTGAGGCTATACACATCATTACAAATGGGACATCCCCATGGACATCATCAGATGATTACATAAACACAGAACAAGATGAAAACACAAAATTTTCTAGAATAGAAATTGTAGAAGATGAAAAGACCTACTCCTTCATGAAAGACAGCTCTAAAAGAATCTTTAAAATAGATAACCATACGACTACACCTAAGAAATTCTTCGAACAACATGCCTCCTTAATTTTCAACCCAGAACAGATTGAAATACTCATGATCTCCCCATCTAAAAGAAGAGATTTCCTAGATGAGGTTATCTCAAAGATTAATTACGAATACAGTGAGACCCTCGTACAATTCAAAAAAGTATTAAGACAAAGAAATGCATACCTCAAAAAATTGTCTAAGAAATTCTACGAACATGGAATCATTGCAAGAAACGACACTCAATTAAATTTCTGGACAAATGAATTCGTAAAACTTTCTAAAGAAATTCAAAAAAACAGAGAAGATATTACACAGAAACTCTCCTTTGGAAAATTCCATATCAATTATATATATGCAAACAAAAAAGATTCTCTAGAAAATGAAATTGAAAACTCAAAGAAACGAGACATTGCAACTGGATATACAAATATTGGACCACACAGAGATGACTGGGAGATAATAAATGGGAAAAATATTAAGAAATTTGGTTCTCGTGGAGAAAAAAGACTTGCAATTGGACAATTACTGTTCAAAGTCCAAGACCTCATAAATTCTGAGTTAGGTTACTACCCAATCCTTCTTCTTGATGACATATCTTCTGAACTAGACAACAAAAATACCAAGATTATATTTGCTAAAGAAAATATCCTTAAACAACAAACATTCATTACAATAATAAAATATGATGAATTACCAAAAAATATTCTAAAGCAAGCACAATTGATAGATTTAAATACTCTTTAAATATTTCTGAATCCTTTTCTTTTTAAAACCCTCTTCGAAAAACTCAATCCTTCCCTCTTTGTAATTCTTTCTAATTCTCTTAACATCTGGCCTATGGTTAGATACATACATAAAACATATTTGAAGGATATAAAAAATACTGTTGAGAAACTTAATAAAAATATTTACATCCTTCCCTTCAGATATTTTTGAATATAGCAATTCTCTTTTTACATCAAAGGAATCTCTTAACCAAGGATTGTTTGAATATATGAAATTAAGATATTTTTCATTATAAATTGGAACCAAGAACATTAATTCGTGGAAATTAAACATATCATCTTCAAAGAGTAACCCCCTTTCCTCACATATCATATTTAAACAAAGCTTATTCTTAACAATCTTGTGTCTCTTTGCCCTTATCTTGTTATGAAAGATATTTAGAAAAGATATTAATCCTCTATATATCCAAGCTGTTTTGTTTTTTACAACAACAAATATATCAATATCGTCATCCTCTTTTGCAAAACCTGCACCAACCGAACCAGATACCCCTATAAATTTAACCCAATTAGAAAGTTTTAAAACTTTAATTATTTTTTTTGCATATTCCAACTTTTTCTTCACTTCAAAACTTTCGTTCTCTGTATATTCTCCCCCAAATTCCCTAATGAAACTTTTCCCCCAAATCCTTTTCACATCCTCCTTTTTTAAGGATGCCCCCATCAGAGATTTAAACTTTTCGAGATTTTCCACACTATTTTGTATACTTTCCACTCTTCATTATATTACATCTAAAACTTTTCCCAATATTCTGGTAAACTAAATGAAGAAAAATAGTTAAATCTGCCTGTATGAGACAACATCCAATACCACAAAATATATTAGATGTAGAGTTCAAACTCTTTACGAAGTTTACTCTAAAAGAATTTGCATACTTAGCCATAGGTCTTGGATTTGGAGGACTCATGATATACCTTACTGTGAAAGAGATAATTCCCGGTATCCTAGGAATCCCTGTCTTCATCTTTTCCTCTGTAGCAGGAATCTTTTTAGCACTGGTACCCATTAACGACCAAGATGCAGACACCTTCATAAAAAATTACCTAACCGCAATTACATCACCAACACAACGAGTCTGGATGAACAAAAAGATAAGAGATGAAAGAGCAAAACCATTAATCAAGCCAACAAAAGACGGCTCTCTTGTACACAAAGAAACTCCTGAGAAACCAAAAATTATTGGTGCTAGCCAAATACCAGAACCAGCTGAACAAGAAGAAGAAAAAGTTCAAGAGCCAGCCGTAACCACATCACCTTCTGTATTACAGATTAATAGCGAAAATATATCTGCCTACCAATTCAATATTAAAACACTGGATTCACTTCCTGGAAATATTAACATCTGGCTATGCACGAAGAGTATGACACCTGTACCAAATGTAATAGCCTACCTAAAAAACAGAGAGGGAAAAGTCTTGTATGCAAACAAAACCGGACCAAATGGATATTTCCTTACCAACAAAATGTGGGATCCAGAGATTTACACATTGGAATTTCAACATCCTCAATTTCAATTCCCTAAAGTGCAATTGATTCTCGTAGATAAAAATGTAAAATTACCAATTAAAATTAACAACATCTGAAGTGGACAATAACGCAAGAGCAAGAGCCATAAACTCTACACAAGAGCACATAGAAGTGAAAGATATCAGAGACGATTTAATCGTGACTAAAAGTGGTGTTGTATCCATGGTAATACAAACATCTGCAATAAACTTCGACCTTCTTGCAGAGTATGAACAAGATAATAAAATATATGCTTTCGCTGGACTCTTAAACTCTCTAAACTTCAGGATACAAATCCTCATCAGAACAAGAAGAATAGATATCACAAACTATGTGGGATATCTTCGTTCCAAAGACACAGGTAAAATGAGTGAAGGCTTAAAGAAACAGTTGGATATATACACCACCTTCATACAAAAATTAATTGTTCAAAACGATGTCTTAGACAAATCCTTTTACATAATAATCCCTTACAGTCCAGGATCATACCTTCCAAATACAAATATTTTCAAATCCAAAAAAGACAAAGAGGAGCAGGAACAAGCATCACAATTAGAAACTGAACAGTTGGTGGAAAAAGCTAAGATATTTCTTCAACCAAAAAGAGACCATGTACTTAAACAGCTTGGGAGGATGGGATTAGTTGGACATCAACTAACTACCAAAGAACTCCTGACCGAAATATATACAATATATAATCCAGAGGAAGAAGATGACAGAGAATAACAACAACTACAACAGAACATTCGACAGTAAAGCATCCCAGTTGCTCAAGGAGAAACAGGTTGAGACAAAATTCAGCACTTTCAAAGAAGAGATTAAAAAAGATGATGAAGGTATAAAGAAAGTCGATGATTCTGAGAGATACAATGATCCTGCAGAAGATAAAACAAAGAAAGTAAATCCACTACTTAAACTAGTAGATAAAATCTCCGGCAAAGAGAAAGAGGCTCAGGAGAAGCAAAGATATGAGAGTACATATACAGATGTTGATGTAGTAGCTAAAGACTTAACGATACAAGACATAATCGCCCCAATAGATTTAGAAATAGATTTCAATGACTTACAAATTGGAGATTACTACGCAAGAACACTCTTCATTAGTGGTTACCCACGTTTCGTTGGACCAAACTGGCTTTCACCAATTGTTAACTTCGAACACTCTCTTAGAATTAGTACTTTCTACTATCCTGTAGATTCAAAAACAATCTTGGAGAAATTAAAAAAGAAAATTGGAGAAATGGAAGCATCACTCTACTCTCAAATGGAAGATAGAAAAGTAGTTGACCCTTCCCTCAAAGTTGCACTCTCAGATGCACAACAACTTCAAGACTCCATAGCAGAGGGCACAGAGAAATTTTTCCACTTTGCAATGTATGTAACAATCTATGCAAGAAACAAAGAATTACTTGAGAAATATTCTAGAAATGTAATCTCCACCTTTGCTGCAATGAATGTAACAGCAAGACCAGCTACACTACAGCAGGAGCCTGGATTCATTAGTACACAACCAATTGGTGTAGACAAACTCTACATAACTAGAAATATGGACACTACCTCAATAGCGACCACATTCCCATTTGTATCTTCAGAGCTAACGATGGACCACGGTATCATGTACGGCATTAATCTACATAACAAGAGTCTTGTCATCTTCGACCGCTTTGAACTTGAAAATGCAAACACAGTTGTCTTTGCTAAATCTGGTGCAGGAAAAAGCTACTTTGTAAAACTAGAAGCCGTCAGAAGCCTAATGCTCGGAACAGAAATCATCATCATAGATCCTGAAAGAGAATATGAGGCACTATGTACTGCTGTAAATGGTTCTTACATTTCGTTCTCACAAGACAAAGGCAACAAGATGAATCCATTCGAACTCTCAGGAGTTAGGGACGAAGGAGATGATGAATTAAGAATGAAACTTCTTGCACTCCATGGCTTCTTCAAAGTACTCTTTGGAGGATTAAATAACACAGAGGAATCCATCCTGGATAGAGCACTCATACTTACATACAGAGAGAAAGGTATAACATTTGACCCAGCAACACAAACAAAGAAACCTCCTCTACTCGAAGATCTTTACAAAGTATTGAAAGGTATGGCAGAAACTGAGGGACACGACCTTGCAAGAAGAATGGAAAAATACATAATTGGAAGTGCTGCAGGCGTCTTTAATGAGGAAAGTAATTTCGAAATTAATAATCCTTTTACAGTATTTAGTGTTAGAGATTTACAAGAAGAACTTAAACCACTAGCAATGTATCTAATGCTCGACTTCATTTGGACAAGAATAAGGAAAGATATAAAGAGAAGACTCCTCATTGTAGATGAAGCTTGGTACATGATGCAAAGTCTCGACTCCGCAAGTTTTATGTATTCAATTGCAAAGAGAGCAAGAAAATATTACCTGGGACTCACAACCATAACACAGGATGTTGCAGACTTCTTAAACAATGACATGGGGAAAGCAATCATTTCAAACTCCTCACTTCAAGTACTGATGAAGCAAAGCCCATCTGCCGTTGAGAAATTACAACAGGTCTTCAACCTCTCAGATGGAGAAAGAAACTACCTCCTTAACTGTGACCGTGGTCAAGGCCTCTTCTTTGCAGGTTCAAATCATGTTGGTATACAGATACTCTCGAGCCAGGCTGAACATGAACTCATTACCTCCGATCCAAGAGATTTAGAAAGAAAAAAGAAAATGCAAGGTATGACAGATACTAGAGGAATTGAAGAAATGTCTCAGATTTTTGAACCTCCTACCCAGCAATCCTCTTCGGAAGAGATGGGGAATGTCCAAAGACAAGACCAGATAATTAAAGGAGCAATACAGAAGAGAATTGAAGATGAATCAACCATCCAAGATGAACGAGAGAGATACAAGAAAGAATTAGAGGAGAGAATAAAAGAGGAAGAGAAACTCTTAAACCCTCAAAAATTTAAAAGCCAGCAAAGTTTTCTTGAAGGACTAAAACAGGATTCTCTCTCAGGGCAGGTGATTCAATCGAGACAAGATATACAGAAAGACAAACAGCATCTCACTCCACAAGGTTTAGTTGAAAGTTATGATAAAGATGGACAAAAATAAACAATTCAATATTGTAAATGAAAATAACTACCTAGTTACAAAGCATGTGGAAACCTCCGCTATTCCAACAAACCAACTTACCTCTGACTTAGATCAATTAAATACAGCAGAAGAAAAAACAAATTACAAAGCAAATATAGCAAAAGGAGTAAAAGATCCTCTTGTTTACAGAGCTATGAGTGCACTAAGACTGGCAAATCCATTTAAGGGATATTAATCTCTCAGATTATTATTTTAAACTAGCAAGATACTCCTCAATTAGTTCACTTATCGTAACCGATTTAATATTGTCCCGATTGATATCCCTTTCCAAGTTACCTATGTCACCTTGCCCTACATGTATAATCAAAATATCACCTCCCTTAGGTTTGACACCGCGACCCCAATATTCCGAACTCGTGTTCCAACTAAACGGAATTAACTCTTTCTCTCGAGCCATCGCCAAAAACGAGTTACTAAAAAATCCTCCGGGAGCTCTTGCATATTTTTTAACTCCCATATCATATAACTCTTGCCCCAACATTTCTTTCATCAGTACCTCCCAAGCTTCATAATCTTTTATCCAATCGTCTTTTGTCCAGCTTCCTATTACCTCCTGGTTATGATGCATACTGTGATAACAGATTTCATTGCCCTCCTCAACGGCTCTTTTTAAAAGTTCTGGACCAAGGGTGAGTCTCGCAGCATCACCGATGATAAAGAATGTCGCATTTACGTCATTTTGATCCATAATATTCAACATCTCCTCCATACTCGCCTTGCTATATCCATCGTCAATCGTTAAAGCAAAAATAGGCTTTTCCACACTCAATTTTTCTACAAAACCTTTCCAAGAAATCAAATGCTCTGCAAGATATGAATAAGGCACATCAGTAACTTCCACAACAGGAGTCTCATTTGCTTCAGGTATTTCAGTTGCTGAAGGGATTAGGGTAATTTTTGGTTGAAAGGGTATTGCCGTTTCCGGTTTTGATACAGGTGTTTCTTTTATAGGAGAAGTTAGAGTAACTTCTGGCTTGGAGGGCATTGCAGTCTCCGTTTTTGATACAAATTTTCCCATTGGCATATATCCACAAGCTGATAGTATTAGACCTGTCACAACCAAAGCACTAACTAAGAATCCCCCTTTCGTCGATATTTTCCCAAAAATTTCATTCAAACTATTGTAACCCTCTTTGTTTCCCAAAATCTCCTCTCGAATTTTCTCCATCTCTTTTCGATAATCACTTATCTGAAAAGTTACAGCAGGATATGTTTCTTCAGCAATATCCAAAATCACTTTCATTTTTGCCTCAGTTAGGGCCATCGAATACAGAAGGCTCTCATTACTTACCTTTTCATCAGCACTTTTTATCGTTTCTTGTTCTCGGACAGAAATGATTATTGGATTTCTTCCTTTCTCGACCGACAAACCTGCTTCAAGGTTTGGCACCTTCCCATCTTTAAAATCGACAGCACTAATCCAGCTAATAATATTCTCATGGTCAAAGTTATCTCCATCTTTAGGTAAAATCTTCTCATCATCTATCTCCATTCTACTTGAGAGTTCCTCTACCAAACTGTCATAAGTATGGCAATATGCTTTTTCATCCATCAAACTTTCTGGTTTTTCCATAGTCCTATATTACTTACCCTGCTCTCCAGAGTCAACCAAATACTGAATTTATTCGTAGAAGAAAATATTACCAAAGCAAATCCATTCAAGGGAGATTAACTAAGAGGACCCTGATCTATATTTAAGAACTGTTTCAAATTCTCTTGCGTTATAACAACAGGTATCTGCTTGCCTTCTATAATAATTCTCGCAGCTCTTCTAACAATAGTTGCTATGTTTCTTTCTAATTGTCTAATTCCAGCATCAAAACCAACCGGTCTTATTATCATTGGCCATACATTGTCATCAATACGGATATACTCTCCAGAGATCTGTAGGGATTGCAAAACCTTTGGAAGGATATATCTCTTAGCAATAATCTCTTTCTCCTCGTCACTATAACTTGTAAACCTAATTATCTCGACTCTATCCAATAATGCTGCAGAAAGTCCACCAAGATTATTAGCAGTACAGATGAAAAATACATTTGATAAATCTATTGGATAATCTAAATAATGATCTACAAAATTACCGTTTTGCTCTGGGTCAAGAATTTCTAAAAGTGCAGCCATTACATCATTTAAAAGTCCTGTGCTTCCACTTGCCTTCTCTATCTCATCAAGAAGTATAACTGGATTCATAGTCCCACACCTAATTAAGGACTTGACAATCTGTCCTGGTTCAGAATCAATTGCATATTTTGGTGTTCCTCTAAGAGTTCTTACATCACCAATAGCTCCAAGGGAAACTCTTGCAAATTTTCTCCCCATTGCATTAGCTATGGATTCTGCAATAGATGTCTTTCCTACTCCCTGTAAACCAATGAATAGGAATACAGGTGCTTTAGAATTCTTTTTCAACATAACTGTTGGTTCTGGCCTGTACGACATATCAGTTGCAACCTGTGTTGGGATTCTATTCCTTTGCATATTCTCCAATTGCATGGCAGCAAGATAATCAAGGATCAAATCCTTGATACTATCCATACCGTAATGTGTTTCATCCATCAATCCCTTAGCATTTGATATATCTAAATTATCCTTTGAAAATGCACCAAAAGGAATTTTAGTGATCCAGTTTATATACTTAACCATGGTATCGAACTCAGAACCGTAAACTCCCCTCTTTATCATGGATTTTAGTCTCATAAGATTCTTCGTCGTCTCTTCTTTTAAATCTAGAGGAAGATTGGAAGATACAAGCTTGTTTTCTAAGGCAAGGATATCTCCCATAGAGTCTTCATTCATACCCCCAGTATTATTTTGTAAGAAATTTGTATCCGAGTAATTCATAATAGGCAGATTTTATTGTTATCCTAGTGTATATTTCATTACTAATTAAGTCAAATATTTTGACATTGTATATAACAAATGATAGCCTTAGATTAGATAAAATTACACTGCCTAAAAATGAAAAAACTCTCTATTTATTTGTTGCTCTTAGTCTTTGCATTCCTTCCATTAAAAGCTTTTGCCGCAGTAGATATTACTCTTGAAGACAAATCTACTACAACACAAAAAAGTGTAGATATTCTTGTTAATACAGGCACAGATACTACACAGAAAGTAGAATTTCAGATTCAAGCTTCTACAGATGTAACAATCTCTTCTCTTTCAGATGAGAGTACTGTATGTAGTGCATTCAATTACACAAATGTCTCAAATCTTCTAACAGTAACATGTACACTTACAGAAGCGAAAGTTCTAAATGGAAATGTTGCGACAATACTTTTCTCTTCTACATCAGCTGATTATACATTTATGGTATCTAAGACAACTGGATTAGATTTAGGAACATTAACATTGGGAACTGTTACGAATATAGCTGGTGCAGAAGTAACAACAGCTCAACCTACCACAACTGCAGCACCAACAACAACAGAAACTACTACAACAAAGAGCTTCCAAGATATGCTTACAGATTATCTTCCATACATATTAATTGGTGGTGCCACTATACTTTTAATCAGTATCCTTGGAATTTTACTAAGTAAAAAGAAAGATACAAAACCAGAAGAGATAGTCACACAAGTTGAGGAGAAAAAAGAAGAGATAGCTCCTGCCCCATCTGATACTCGTCCTACAGATATAGATAATATCTCTGGGAATTTATACTCCCCTCAGGTTAAAGAAGAAACAATACAAGAGAAACTAGAAGAAGCACCTGTGCAACAACAAGCAGCAGAAGCACCATCTCCAGCTACTGAATCTAACGACTTAGCAGATTTAATGGCAAAAGAGAGTTCTCCTGTCGTAGAAGAGACTCCTGCATTCGCACCAGCCTCAGAGCCTATCCCAACAGAAACAGTTCCTCCTGTCGTTGAAGAAGTTACTCCAGCTCCTGTGTCAGATTTCAATCCTATGCCTACCGAAACAGTAGCTCCTGTAGTTGAGGGAACAATACCAACACAAACGCCAATGCCAGATTACAATTCTCTTCCTACAAATCTTCCAGACATGCAACAGATGGTAAACAATGGAGTGCAAGAGACACCAGTAGCACCAGCAGAAGAAACACCAACAGAGGAGCCACAGAGTGTCCCTCCAGTACAACCAACTATCTAGTAAGAGGAAAGGACTGCTTCTTTAAGTAACTTCGAGAATGTTTTAACATCATCGATGTTGTTGTATATTCCAAGACTCATTCTCATAGTAGGACCAACTTTAAATCTGTCGTGTATAGGTTCTGCACAATGATATCCTTCTCTTACAGCTACACCTTTTTTACTAATATATTCAACTATTCCACTTCCTTCTTTCTTTCCATTTTCCATTTCTTTACATCCCTTAAACCCAAATCCTTCGATATTGAAAGCTATTACTCCATATCTTTCTTCAACATTCTTTTTCCCAAATAGTTTAAACCACTCTATACCATCAAAACTATCTAAGAATTCTTTCATTAGACTTCTCTCATGTTGTATTAATACATCCCATCCCCCGATTTCCTCTAGCAGATTTTTTAACCACACAATAGATCTTCCAAGAACAATTCCACTCTCTATATCTGGAGTACCAGCTTCAAATCTCCATGGAAGTTCATTCATTTCAAAGCTATCTTTTTTAACAGAAAGGATCATCTCTCCACCACCCATGAAAGGAGGAAGCTTTTCTAAAACATCTTGTTTACAATACAAAACTCCACTACCAGTAGGACCATATACCTTGTGACCAGAAAATACTAAAGCATCACAGCCAATATCTTTAACATCGACTGGAATATGTGGAACACTCTGAGCACCATCTACAATTACAAAAGCTCCAACACCATGCCCTATCTCAGATATCTTCTTTACATCATTCTTTGTTCCCAAGACATTGGATATATGCACAACGGAGATAATCTTAATCTTAGAGCCATATTCCTTTACTGTATCCTCCAACCATTTAATGTCTAGATCATAGTCATCTGTTACAGGAATGTATTTAATCTCAAAACCAACCTCCTTCTGTAACATTAACCAAGGAACAATATTACTGTGATGTTCCATCTCAGAAATAATTACGATATCTCCCTTGGAAAGATTCTTTCTACCATATGTATTAGCTAGAAGATTTAAACCCTCTGTACTGTTTCTTACGAAGACTATCTCCTTGTATGAATCAGCGTTTATGAAATCTGCAACTATCTCATGTGCTTCTTTCCACATATCTGTTGCCTCTCTTGCGAGTACATGGGAGCTCCTATGTATATTTGCATTATATTTTTTGTAATATTCTGAAATCCCATCTATGACAAACTCTGGTTTCTGGGATGTAGCAGCACTATCTAGATAGATTAATTTTTTACCATTAATCTTTCTCTGTAATATTGGGAATTGATTCCTAATTTTTTTATTCATTGTCTTCCTCCTTAAAATTTTTCCACATCTGACTTGCAGTAACAGTCATATCTCCGACATATTTATTTCCGAGTCCCTTAGTTCCATACGGTCTCTCACATTTCTGGTCCAACTCTTCGAATGCTATCTGCCCTATCTTCATTCCAGGATACAACTTTATGGGCAAAGGAGAAAGATTTACCATCTCCAAAGTAAGCCTTAATTTATTGCCTGGGTCTAGAAATCCTGCAGTTGTATGAATTATTAGACCCATTCTTGCTAAAGAACTCTTTCCTTCAAGTCTTCCAACATGCCTTGCATCCACACCCGTAATCTCTTTAACATTTGCTAATACAAAATCTCCCGGATGAATAATTATCCCCTTCTCTTCATCCACCTCAATCTTCTTCATCAATTCATCAACCGGTTCTTTTACATCTATTAAGCTATGGTTCTCTCGGTTGAATACAAGAAAATCTTTGTCTAAATGAAGATCATATGATGCAGATTGAAGACACTTCTCTTCAAATGGTTCGATGAATATCTCTCCTGATTTTACTTTTTCCTTTATAGTTTTATCTGACAATATCATTGTGTATGTGGTTTAAATTAGCTTCTATCTACAAACTGGTGTTTATCATCTATCTTGGGGACAACTATCTTTTTCAAAAGGGGCCTCCATATTGGATCTGCCAAAGACAACTGTCTTAACCATTCATATGTTAAAACTCTATATGCTATATGCCCACCATTTCTTGTTCTAAGATTAATTATATACTGCAAATCATCAAAAGAACCGTAGTACACATATCTAGTAGCATGAGCATGTGGAAGTAGATACTTTGTAAATTCATCACACACCTCTTCTGTCATATTCTCTTTTGCCTTCTTTCTCCATTCCTTAATTCTCTTGTATGTGTCAATTAATCTCTTCTCGTATTCGGTTTTAAGCTTGGAAAGAGATTTAATCTCTAGGTAGTTACAAAGGAAAAAACATTTAAAATTTGGTCTGTCTAATTCTTGATCCAAATCTATTTCATCCTGGAAGAAAGGAACAAACCTTTCCAGACTTCTGTGTCTATCTAAATCTTTCAATGTTCCTATACTCGCAAAACCTGAAATCTTAATATTTCCAAATTGACCGACATTACCGAGTAAATTGTGATGATCATGGTTGTCAAAGATAATTTCCCCAATATTTTCTTGATCACTATCTGTAAATTCAAACTCCTCTTTCGAACCTAGAGGATTAAGAAGTAGTTCATAATTAGAAATCAAAGCTTCCGTACTATCGCTGCCGTGTGCAATTTCTAACATATCAACTTCACTCTCAGGTATATCGTCAACCTGTTCTCTGGAAATTCTCTCTTTCAAATATCCTAAGATTGCTTTTGATGAATTCTTTCTGCAACAATTTGCATCTGTATGCCTTATTAGATTGTCTGCCTCTTTTATATATCCTTTTACTTCTAGTTTTGAATCTCCTAGGAGGTTTAGTATTAACTCTGCTAAATCGTTCTCTATAACACTATCATTTGCACACAACAAACTAATTACCTCTGACCAATTTCTTGCAGACATTAGATATGCAGAGCTTGTATGTAAACCAAGAGGTAGAAAGTATCTACAAACATCAAAACTTCTGGCTTTAAGTGCAGAGACCTCTTGAGGACTCTCTTCATTAATTTTGAATGCCTTTTCTAGTGCTTCTCTTGTTGGTTTCATCATCTCTCTATAATCTTGCATCTGCTTAAGGATAATTCTTTCATACTCCTTTCTTACTTCATAGTTGGCACACACTTCTTTGGGAATTTGTACAAATTCTGGTTTATCAAAATTCTGGTACCTCGTTGATCTCTCCTGTCCTGAGAGAACGGAACACATGTAATATATTCTCATGGCTGTATACATTGGGATATTTTCCAAACAGAGAAAAAGTTCCGCCATATCTCCAACTGACTTGTGACCATACCCAGAAAATATCTTCTCTAATTTCTCTGCCGCATCTGTACCAGATTCCATGATTTCGGAAGCGATGTCTGTTATGGAATCACAGGATCTACTGTATCTTGCTCCTAGGTATGCATTAATTGATGGTTGTTTCTGTGTGGGATTTTGAAGTAATGTATGTACTTTAAACTTATTCCAATCACTTTCCGATTTTATTGTAGCAATATTCAAATCTTTTCTGTAAGACAATTTCATTTTAAAAAGTATTAATTTATTCCTGGTATTGGGAAGTCTTTTGTAAAATTCTTTACATCTTCTCTAACATTTTTTCTTTTTCTCAGAACTTCATCTATGAACTCTGCAATCTTTACCATATCCTTCTCCTTCATTCCTCTTGTGGTTATGGCTGGTGTTCCTATGCGTAGACCAGATGGATCCCAAGGTTTACGGGTATCATTCGGAATTGCATTTTTATTTACTGTAATATTTGATTCTTCAAGTAAAGTAGATGCTTCTTCTCCAGACATTCCTACACTTTCAACAATATCTACAAGGAAGAGATGGTTATCTGTTCCTCCAGATATTATCTTGTAATTTCTTTTAATTAATTCCTCTGCGAGAGCTTTTGAATTCTTTACAATCTGTTTAGTATATTCTTTAAATCCCTCAGTAGATGCTTCTTGCAAAGCTACTGCTATGGCTGCAGTTGTATGGTTGTGTGGACCTCCCTGAAGACCTGGGAATACCGCTTTATCTATTTTCTCTGCCAACTCCTCTTTGCACATAATGATTGCTCCTCTTGGACCTCTAAGGGTTTTATGGGTTGTTGTTGTAACAACATCTGCTATGCCAACAGGAGAAGGATACTCTCCAGTTGCTACTAATCCAGCTACGTGGGCGATATCTGCAGCTAAATATGCACCAACTTCGTCTGCTATCTCTCTAAACTTCTGCCAATCTACAATACGAGAGTAAGCAGAGAATCCTGCCCATATTAACTTAGGTTTATGTTCTTTAGCTAGTTTTCTAACTTCATCGTAATCTATATATCCCTGTTCGTTTACACCGTAACTAACAGAATTGTAGTACTTTCCCGTTATGGAGACTTTAAATCCATGAGTTAAATGTCCACCAGCATCTAGTGCCATACCAAGCGTTTTGTCTCCAGCCTCAAGTAATGCGAAATGTACTGCTAAATTTGCAGGGGAACCGGAATATGGTTGAACATTAACATGCTCTGCATGGAATAGTTCCTTAGCTCTCTTTACTGCTTCTTCCTCTATACCATCAATATATTCATTTCCTTTGTAGTATCTTTTTCTTGCATATCCCTCTGAATATTTGTTTGTAAGTATAGAACCCATACACTCAAGTACAGATTCACTTACATAGTTTTCTGATGCTATTAACTCTATCCCCTCTCTTTGCCTTTTCTTCTCCTCATTAATTAGTTCTAGTATTTTCGTGTCTTGTATCATTTTTTCTGTAAGATGACATTAAATTTAACATGAGGCAGGAAATTGTCATTGGACCTACACCTCCAGGAACTGGAGTTATATATGAGGGGATACCTTTCACATCTTCCCAATCTACATCTCCGACCAGCTTTCCAGTTTCTGGATGTTTGTTAGAACCTACATCAATAACTACACAATCTTGTTTAAGGAAATCTTTCTTTACAAGCAATGCCTTACCAGTTGCAGAAACTAGTATATCTGCCTCTCGAGATATTTCCTGGATATTTACTGTATGTGCATTACAAAGGGATACTGTCGCATTCTTTTCCAGCATCATTGCTGCAAGTGGTGTACCAATAATATTACTTGTACCCAAGATTACAGCATGTTTCCCAAACAGTTTAATACCATACACCTCCAGAAGCTTCATAATCCCAAGGGGTGTTGCAGGAGGGATAGCTAAAGGATCCTTCTGAAAAAGTTTTCCCAGATTAATTGCAGTTAAACCATCTACATCTTTTTGTGGAGCAATTGAATTAAGAACTAACTGTGTATCTATATGCTCTGGTAGCGGAAGTTGGACCATAAAACCATCTACACCATCAAATCTGTTTAAGGAATCTATTAAGTTAACAATATCTAATGTATTTACAGAAAATGGTAAATGATGAACCTGACCCTCAATACCAACATCTCTCGCAGTATTTTCTTTCATCCCAACATACTTAATACTGCCATAATCATCTCCAACAATAATCATATCCAATCTTGGAATTCTTTTGTTCTGAACTCTGAGTTGTTCTACCTCCTCGGATATATTACTCAGAATTTCTTCTGATATTTTTTTACCATCTAAAATTTCCATTCTAGGGTATATTTTACAGGATATTCTTAATTAAGAGAACCGACTTCGTGATATAGTTTGCCCTTCTTTTTCATAAGAGAACGCCACGTACCTTCTTCAACTATCCTTCCACCTTCAAAGAAATATATCCTGTCAAACATCTTTAGATTCTCTGCACTTCTGGTGATATATATAAGAGATTTCTCTTTTCCAAGGAAATCAAAAATACCTTTAAGAATCTCACCTGCAGACATAGTATCTATGAATGTAAATGGCTCATCCATAATGAAGATATCCTTATTCCTGTAGAGCATTCTTGCAATAGCAAGTCTTTGCCAATATCCCGGAGAGAGATCCATACCCCCTGGGAATGTTTTTCCGAGAAGATGGGATTCTTTGATATTTTGTTTTTTAACAAAATCCTTAACCTTAGAGATATTGTATGCTTTTTTGTAAAGCTCCTCGTCTATCTTTCTTCTTTTATCTGATATAACGATATTTTCAAGTACACTAAAATTGTAATTTACAAAATCTTGAAACGTTACCGCTATCTTTTTTTTCAATTCCCCCCTATCTAGTTCTCTTACGGAATGACCACCAATCTGGAAATCTCCAGACACTACTTGGTACAAACCAGAGAGAATTTTAACAGTAGTGCTCTTTCCTGAACCATCTCCACCAAAGAAAGCTACTTTTTCACCAGGTTTTACAACAACATTTAAATCTTTAAGAATTTTTACACCTGGATCATCTGGGTATGCAAAATCTAGATTAGTAAATTCAAGGGTTGGAGTTCCTTTAGGTAATTTCACCGTCCCATGTTCATGGTCTCCAAATCCTTCATATTCTATTAAGTCGAAAAACTCATCTATATATTCGAGTTTGTTAGCGAGCAATGATACTGTATTAATTATGTTGTAGACACTGTTGTATGCAACATCTACATAGTCATACAGAGCTTTAAAAGTACCAATTGTTAACCTCTGAACAATGGAGAATGCCAAAAGCAATATTACAAAACCAAATTTAAATACCTGGTCTATGATTGAGAAAATTGTCTTGTCTTGGTAGAAGTTAGCTTGTTTTTTTAGATATCCATCTAAGAAGCTATCATATTCTTCTGTGTATCTTCTTTTTAGAAAAGAAAACGTGTCGTTTACTCTTAATTCACAGAAGTTAGAGATTTGCAAAGCAACATTTTGAATGTAGTTGAGGAATTTAAACTTACCAACCGCGTTATCCTGTTCCTTTTTAATCTGCCTTCTTCTTAGGTGTACTGCTATTGTTTCTGGCAAGACCAACACAATTAAGATTAGAGACCACCAACCTGCGACTCCCCATATGATTATTAATGCACCAACGAGTCTTATGACATTACTGAGTATTACAGAGAAATCACTATATGCCGTAATCAATCTTTCTATAGAAAACGCAGGGGCATATGTTAAGTAATCTTGGTATTCTTCTTTTTCTACATCTTGAAGGTTAGATTTGGAAACTTTGGCAATAATCATGTATTTAGCATCTTCCCAAACTTTCTCGTAGATAACATTGAAGAAATAATCTCTTGCTTGCAGACATATCTGGGTTACACCCCAAAGACCTAGTATTAATACCAAATACAGGAATGACTTTGTACCAAGATATTCTGTTAAATTAAAGGTGTCCCATGAGAGTAATATCTTTGCAGTTTCATCAATGAATTTTCCTAAGAGAGTAATACTGTAAAGCTCTGATGCTGTTGATATTACAAAGAGTATATCTCTAGATATTGCTGCTACTGTATATCTC
>Ga0209416_1000878_pt1 | contig 25388 bp, 25 predicted proteins | sample RifGroF1_FD_184001 | JGI IMG/M metagenome (GOLD analysis project Ga0209416, IMG submission 184001) | Groundwater microbial communities from Rifle, Colorado, USA - Groundwater F1 (SPAdes) (version 2) | ecosystem: Environmental > Aquatic > Deep subsurface > Groundwater | place: Rifle, Colorado...
CCATACCCGCCGCACAACAGGATCCCTAAGACAGCCTTAGGTGCGACAGAAAGCGTGAATTGGGAATACAAAAAAGACATCGACGAGGTCCTATCTCAACTAAGATCAAAAAAAATCCCAATTATCGCTGCCGAGCTCACAGAGAATGCGGAAATATATACAGATTTTAAATTTTCAGGACCAGTGGCAATAATTTTTGGACATGAAGTCAACGGAGTAGAGAAATCAACTATAAAAAAATGCTCTGCTGTTGTAAAAATTCCAATGCACGGTCTAAAAGAATCCTTGAATGTCGAAGTCTCTTGTGGGATAATACTTTTCGAAATTGTACGGCAGTTAAAAACCAATTCAAAATCAACTTTAAATCAATAAAAACAGCATGGACAATTTGATAATACAAACAAGGGTAATAGCAGGAACCAAAAGAGCAACAAAATTAATCAACCCAGGAAAGGGCACACGCCCGCTTATGGATAGAATAAAAACTTCCATCTTTGACCTCATTCGTGACTTCCTACAGGAAGCGACAGTTCTGGATCTATATGCTGGAGGAGGAAATTTTGGCATTGAGGCACTTAGCCGTGGTGCAAAACATGCAACTTTCGTAGATATTTCAGCTGCAGCATTTAAAATAATTTACCAGAACCTTCTCCGAACAGGATTTAATGAGCAGGCAAAAGTTATTCACTCAAATGTACAGGACTATGTGAGGCTTGCAGAGCAGAGAGGAGAAAGCTTTGACATTATTTTCGCAGATCCACCATTTAAAGAAGTGGTGATCGAACACTTACTTGATGCAACAAAACTTCTAAATAAAAACGGTATTTTTATCGTCAGAACACCCGCCCAATTCAATTTATCGGAAAACATTGGCAAACTTAAACTCAGTTATTCAAAAAAATACGGGAAAAGCCTTGTTTCTTTTTACCAAAAAGCCTAAATTGTGATAAAATTGACAGTTAATTTATTAATTTAAAAAAATGGGTGCACTTCCAAAAAGAAGAGGTAGCAAACGTAGAGTTGGCAACAGAAGATCACAGGATGCTTTAAAAAAGCCTACTTTAGTTCGCGATCCAGAAACAGGCGAATTAAAAAGGCCACACAGAGTTTCAAAAAAGACAGGCAAGTATGATGGAAAAGAAATTCTTATTTGAGCTTAATCTAGAAAAACTATAATCGTGGATGACAAAAGACACTTAGCCCGAACAATTGTTCTTCAAAAACTTTTTGAAAGACAGTTCCGCGGGAAAAACATTGCCCAGTCAGTCAACTCTGAATTCACTAATGAGCAGCTTGCTTCAATTAATTCCGATCAAGAGGGGTACGATAAAAAACTGGCAGATGAGCTTTTGAAGGGTGTGATCAAACACATATCCAAGGCTGACAATGTTATTACAAAATTAGCACCAGAATGGCCATTAGAACAGATAAATAAAACCGATCTACAAATACTTAGGATAGCGATCTTTGAGGGTTTTATTGAAGAAATCACGCCAAAGAAGGTTACAATAAATGAAGCAGTAGAATTAGCAAAAGAGTTTGGTGGTGGGCCAAGTGGGAAATTTGTAAATGGTGTTCTTGGGAACCTATTAAAAAACGAGAATAAATTTAAACGTAATTTAAAAGTAAATTAAAAGTGAATTAATTCATGAAGAAACCATTAATAGAAAAAGACAAGCTAGGACAATTTGAAAAGACATTAAATGTTAAGTTTGAAAACATAACTCTGCTTGAGGAAGCACTAAGGCATCGTTCGTTTATTAATGAAGCGCACGAACCTGGTCTGGAAAGCAATGAAAGACTTGAATTTCTAGGTGACGCAGTGCTTGAACTTGTAATAACCGAATATCTTTTCTCCAAATATCCGAATCGAGATGAAGGTGATCTGACAAGCTTCAGGGCCGCATTAGTTAGAACAGAAAGCCTTGCTGAAACTGCATTAGAATTGCATTACAGCGATTATCTTTATATGAGCAGAGGAGAAGAAGTTACAGGCGGTCGTACAAGACCATACATTCTGGCAAATACATTTGAAGCTGTTCTTGGAGCAATTTATCTTGATCAAGGTTATGAAGTAGTAAAAAAATTTATCCTTAATAATTTAATAAAAAAATTAGACAGAATAGTCAAACAAAGACTTGACATAGATAGTAAATCAAAATTACAGGAGCTCTCACAAGATGCATTGAAAGAGACACCAGTCTACGAAGTAATGTCAGAAAATGGGCCAGATCATAATAAAGAGTTCAAAGTTAAAGTAATTATACGTAATAAAAAATACGGAGAGGGCACAGGTAAAAGCAAACAAGAGGCAGAACAACGTGCAGCAGCCGTAGCTTTAGAACATTGGGTGGAAACTAGTTAGAATATCTGGTAAAATCCATAAGCAGCTTAATTAAATTTATTTTATTCAATATGGTAAAAATTAGATTATCAAGAGTTGGCAAAAAAGGCGAATCTCATTATAGAGTTATTGCTATCCGTGCCAGAGAAAAGTTAAACGGTAAAGCAATTGAATTTTTAGGATTTTATAACCCCAGAACAAATCCTTCTACTTTTGAAATTAAAAAGGACAGGATTAAATATTGGCTTTCTGTAGGTGCACAGCCTACTTACACAATTGCGAGGCTTCTTGAAAAAGAAGGTCTTTATAAAGGCAAAAAAAAGAAGTTCAGTAATAAGCCAGGAAGAAAGAAACAGGAAAAATTAAAGGAAGCAGAAGCCAAAGCTGGAGTAAAACCTGAGGCAAAGGCAGAAGTAAAAGAAATGGCAAAGCCAGAGACAGTGCCTTCCAAGGAAGAGAAAAAAGAAACAAAACCAGAGGTTGCAGAAGTAAAACCTGAAGTTAAAAAATAAAAAATGCAAGAATTTCTAGAATACATCCTAAAAAACATAGTAGAAAAACCTGAAGAAATAAAAATCTCAGAAGGGGAGGATGATAAAGGTCCTTATTTTCTTGTTGAACTTTCAGAAGAAGATAAACCTCTTGTCATAGGAAAGGGAGGCCGAAACATTAGAGCCATTAGGCAAATTACCTCAATACTTGCTAGAAAAGAAGATAAAAGGATTTATATAAAAATCGCTGACTAACTCGCCATTGCGTGCCTGTTGGTAGACAGGACGAATTAACTTATTCCGCGTTAATATATTTCTCATCTAAGAATTTTAGGACATCCTGGTTTGGGATAAAGTCCTCGAGGTTTACTTCTTCCGGGTTTGCTTCTTCCGGAAGTTGATCACCACTAGAACCCGGATCAACACCACTTTCATCAGGTATTTTTTCCTGACTTATAAATTGATATTTTACAAGAGTGATCTGCATTGTCCAATCGCTAGAGGAGTCTTCCTTAGATAATTCCATTTCCTCAATAATAATAAAATCATCTCCTTTGTAAATATCTGATAGAAAATTTTTCAAGTTTTGAAATGGTCCAGTAATAGAAAAATGCATCGGTACTTCGACCAATAGAGTAGAAGTGTCTGTACTATTCTCCTCTTGAATTATTTCTTCTCCACCTCTCGCACTCTTGATCTCTAAATTATTTTGTTGTGAAATCTTAGAAATAGAGCCCTGAAAATCTGTGACTCTCGTTTTCTCAATCGGAGCAATACGATTGATATAACTTAGATATTCCTGGGTTTTTCCTGATCCTTCACGAAGGGCCTCCAGTTTACTGATCCTTTCCTGCTTTTTTTCTGAATTGAGTTTTAGTTCATCAACTTTTGAAAAATTATCAAAAAGGGTAGTTACACTTGGGTAAACAGCAAATATCCCAACCAATAGAAAGACTGCAAGGATAAATATCGGGAAGAAATAAAACCTGAACATAAATATGTACTGTTGATAAAGCTCTTTTGTTGTTATTTTACTCTTCGGTGGCATTAGTACTAAGTTCTATATCTAAAATAAATTCGGAATTACCTTCGGTACTTGCTTTCAAACTTAGCAATGTAATATCTTTGATATTTTCATCATCAAGAAAGTCATTGATCAAAGTTGCAACATCCTGCTGTTTTTTGGTTGTTCCTGTTATCTGATAATGACCAGAAGAATTTCTGCTGTATGCAACAATATTCACGCCTGGAGTGCTTTCTTTGATTCTCAAATCAATCAAATTAAATACCAGGTCAGGATCAGTGTGCTTCGTAACAACTCCACTTAAACCTTGCGATTTGACATAAAGTTCATAATTATCTTCTGCCTCAGATTGATAAGAGACAATTTGCGCGTCTTCATCTCGATTGGTTTTTTCCCATCTTGTCACGATATTACTATCAACATATGCATTAACCAGATTAACTCCAAGCCATAATGCAACAATAGTGAAAATCAACAACGCAGCATAAAGCATGCTAAAAGAACGCTTATCTTCTTTCTTAACAAGCTCTTTTGACTTTGGAGGTAATAAATTGAATTGAAATCCTTTAAATCTTGCCATATAAATAATCTTTAAAACTTCTTAACTAGTCTTTAGCCCGAGCCCTATAGCAACAGAGAATCCAACAAGATCTTCAGTTTTTATTTCTTTTTGAACATTATCGGAAATCTCCATCTTGCTAAAAAGATCCGGGCGTTCTACCGGGACACCTATTTGAGAGTTCAAGTATTTATCTAAACCTTTTAGTTTTGACCCATCTCCAACTAAAAATATTTTTTCCGGAATACTTTCAGGTAAATGAGTACGAAAGAAATTTAATGTTCTTGAAACTTCGTCAGTTATTATACGAAGAATTGGTTCAACCGACTTATATATCTTGCCTTCCGCCTGGGTTTGATCCAAACCATAAGCTATCTTATACTGCTCAGCCTGGGCCATTTCCAAACTAAAATCATTACTTATAGCCTTTGTCAAAGCGTCAGACCCCGTCCCAAGGCTTTGTGAAAATATTAACTTGCCATTTTTGATAACACTGATATCAGTCCCATTTGCGCCAAAATCAAGAGCCATCAAAACCTTTTCACTAGTATGAGCAAAGGAGACCATTCGCGACGTAGCAATAGTCTCAGTTTCCAAAGCAAGAAGCTCAAGACCTGCTTGTTTTATCACTTCCACATATTTATTTACAAGCATTTTCGGGGAAGCAACTAAAAGAAGTTGCAACATTGTCTGGTCCTGTACTTTTTTTTCTTCAATAAGAATATAGTCTTTTTGAACTTCGGTAAGGGGGAGGGGAATATATTGCCTGGCCTCCCAATGGACCAATTCTTCCAGTTTGGATTCATCCACTTTCGGTACACTTATAAGTCTAGTAAATATTGAAGCCTCGGGTAATGCAGCAATGCATTTCCTTGTCTTTATCCTTGAGTTATCAACGACTTCTTTTATTTTTTTAGCAAGATTTGCTTTTGAAGCATTATCCTCACTATTCACAACTCCATAAGGGGTATTAATACTCGCGATGTTTTGTAATTTAGCTTTATCAATTGACGATCTATCAACCTCAGCAATTTTGATCGAATGATTGCCAATATCAATGCCAAAGAAATCGGGCAGGTCCATATTAATTAATTAACAAATTTTCTAGTTCATATTAGCAGATTTTTCTAGTCATTGTGTATGGTTTTTGTTAAACTGATTCCAAGAGACTAACATGCAAAGTACAATATCATTAAATAAAAAATTTCTCGTTCGTTTATTGCTTACCATTAGCTTCATAATAGGCGCCTTCTTAACATTTTCAAACAAAAATTCAACGCGGGTTTATGCAGCCTGCGATAACACAGAATGTGCCCAGGGAGAAATATCGGTATGGGCTTGCGGAACTGGTGGGTGTGGATCTGGACAAAGACGCTATTGTCCCTGCCAACCTCCTGGAACAGTTGGTTTCTTTTGGTGCTGGGGAGGATGTTATTGTCAGGACGATCTATCATGCGGTGGTGGTGGGACTGCATGCACACCAAATGCTACACGATGCAGCGCTGGATGCGGCACAAATGGATGCGCTCAATGCCTTCCTGATGGTTCCGGTGAACAGTGTGTTCCAGAATCCGTTTGTGGAAGCTGCGGAGGAGGAGGCGGTGGATGCACACCGGTGGCCCCAGCTCGTTTTGACTTAATATCACCATTACACGGAACGAATTATCAAGGAAATGATGTTTATCTTGATTGGCGGAATGTTTCTAACTGGGGAGTTGGCTGCCCGACTACCACTAATGTTTACCGAGCACGATATACAATAAAACCACCTACTAATAGACCTACAGATCCTTGTCCAGCCCAAGGAGATGCCAGTTATACATCACCCGGAACAACTCCTATTTCCAATTACCAATTAAATAATTTAAATTGGGGTACAACATACTGCTGGTATGCACAGGCCTTAAATGGTTCTGTGTCAAGCACCTCTAGGCAAACCTGGGAGTTCACTACACCAAAAACAATTGTTATTGACAACTCATCTATTACATCAGCGATGAGCTGTGGCGGAAATATTTCTGGTAGTGCAAATATATCAGGAACAGATAACCCAATTACTTTTTACAGCCAATACACCCTTAATGATAATGGAGTAGGGGTTTCGGGCATTGATCAAATTGCCCTCGCAATAGTACCGAGCGCATACTCAAGTGCATCAATTGTTTCTGAAGCAGTCACATCTAATATTGCTAAAGACTACTTTATGGCTATTGTAGATGTTAATTCCAACAATCCTAGCCAGTCGCAGTTCAGGATTGTCAATAAGAATGGTGCTACTGGGCTATATTCAAACCCTCAAGCAACCGGGAATCTAACAAATTCAGCCGGTACTGCAACATTAATGAATATCAATAACAGCTCAAATCCAAACTATACACATATTGAGATCGTAAATGCAAATACACTGCGAATTTACTGGCAAGTGCGATTCGAAGATAATTACAAATATCAACAGGATGGATCTTTATTCGCAAGTGTCATTAACAATAATATTTATACAGCTGCTTTTCGTGAATATCTTCCAGGGCAATGGAACTCGAGCACAGGTTCAGCTACCATCGAAAGATCGCTCAGGAACAGAATGCCTTGGGGTGTAAATGTACAAATTCCACAAGTTGAGATTGGTGAACCAACGATTATTAGTGATACAGATTTTTCTATCAATTGGGGTACTACAGCTTATGGCCTACAAAAAGCGGAAGGATATATGTGGACACAAAATCAGCCATTACAGGTAAACAAACTTAGTCCTACACCGACCGGACTGATCACACTTTCAACAACAGAACCTAACACTAATATTAGACCAGTACCGAATTCAAATGTGAATGCATATTTCCGTACAGGACTAGCTTCCAAGCTTGGAACTCATACTTACAGACTAACTTCGGCAACCGAGGTCACTGACGTTATAAACACTAAAATGTATGCAGAAGATACAGCATGTAACTACACCGTTGATTCTGGTAATGCACTGAACCTCACCGGTAGATGGATGTTGACCACATTTGGCAATGTTTTTGCGCCGAACTTCAGTTTTACAGTCAATCAGGCGAACGTTGCACCTTCTATTTACTCTTATGTGAATACTTATTCTTACCTTTCCACCTATATCGCATCCACATTACAAAAACCAATCACAACTGGTGCAAGACAATCAAAAACAAGCTTCACACTTGAAGACTACAACGACTGGAACGGCAAAGTGCCAAAAACAGATAACTCTACTAACTGGTATGACTATTTATACAAGGTAGTGGGCAGTAATGCTCAAATAAAACCAACAAGCAGTGCTTCAATAAATACGGGAACAACCACAAGCTCATTCTTAGCACAGTTTGGAGCAGGGTATACTGGACATGTTGTTACAGCTGGAAACTTTACAATCCAATCAAATGCGATTTGCAATACACAAACTATATTTTTCATAAATGGAAACTTATCAATAACTCCAGATTTCACCATACAAAATGCCGGGACCACAAAGAATGGTTGTATGTTTATCGTGAAAGGGAATGTAACCATACAAAATGGTGCATCACTAGGCTATTACGACAGAATAGATGGATTTTACATCGTTAATGGAACATTTGCTACACTTACAGACAGAGATTACACAGGAACGGTATACGACGGACTATACATAAAAGGTTCTGTTATAGCAACGAATACAAGTTTTCAAAGAACATTTCATTTATTGAAAAACATATCTTATCCAGCTGAAATTATTGAATACGATCCGCGTTTTTCAAACATTTTCGAAAATGCACTAGCAATAAAAGAATATTCTATAAGAGAGAAGGGGTATATTGAACGGACCAACCGTTAGATATTATATTTTAGATATCTGAAGTTTAATGTTAGATGTTAACAAAACAAAAAAAGCACAAATTCTGGTCATAGTAGTGATAATGCTGCTAATACTTTCCATTATGGTAATCAGCATTATAGCTGTTGTTACTCGTGATACAGAACAATCCCTGAGCTCAAAAGAATATGAGACCTCATATAATGTGTCAGAAGAAAAAATGTTAACTCTTCTTGATACATACTCTGATGTAGATGTCGGCCTTACAGGGTTATTATCACAAGGTTGCTCATTAGCTGGAGAGCTTTACACCTGTCAATATCAACAGGATAACTTAATCACAAACGTCAGTGTGACGGATACAAACAGAGTAGAAAATTTTGAGCTTGGTAAGGACGAAACTTTTTCTATCATTTTGAACGACTATACAGGAATTCTAGAAATTAGCTGGACCAATGATATAGCACTCGAAATGAGCCTTGAGTATAGAGTAGCCACAGCTGATCCAAATACGAATTTAGGGTACAAAATGATTGAAGATGTTTATGATCAGACAGGCATTTTCACCCAATCCGGGGCCAGCAGTGCAGACCATGTCCTTAACTATGCAGTGGATGTAAATAATCCGAAACTTATACAAATAAACATGAATAATGCGATTCCAGGCGTTGCAGCAGCAGATATAACAACAAAACTTAAAATCAAGCCTCTTATGAAAGGGGAAAACACATCAACACTCATCAGCGTTCAAGGAGATAACAGCCTGCCCAAACAAGTACGTAAATTTGAAGGTGTATCCTATTACGAAAGCGTTGGAGCACCTTCATCGGCACCAACACTCATTACACAAATACCACTTGCAGACAAGCTACCGGAAATCCTAAATTACGTTTTGAGATCCGAAACAATAGTAGATAAATGAAATTTATTCAACTGCATAATTTCGTGTCGAGATCAATATCTGCCTAACCTGGTTTTCTACTTCAACATCCGGGTCCTTGTGAGAGACAATAAGTGTTACTAGAATGCTTTTTCTCCCCTCGGAATCAGATAATCCTTCTTGAAAACTAAAAGTGTTTACAATGATATTTTCAGACATTCCTTCTAAAATTTCATCCTTGGCAGCATTTTTCTTACAAATATAAAGACTACTATCCTCACGCTGACATGCTGTCCAATAATATGTTTTATCCAAAGAAACTTGGCACTCAGCTCTTTCATCCGACCCCTGGCAAGTTCCAATAAACCTCGCATTCCTGATATCTTTCTCCATCTTTGAAAGAATATTGTTCTGTTCCTCCCGGACAACAGAACGAGCGAAAGATTTTCTGGAAATTTCAACCGTCACAACCAGAATATTGCTCAACATTACTAAAATAATAGTAACGATAGCCAAGGATACAAGCATTTCCAAAAGAGAGTAAGCCGATAAATTTTTGTGTTGTAATTTCCTATGCATAATTCGTTAATTCATTAATTCATTAATCACGTCTAAAAGCTAAAAGTTCCCTTTTTTCAAACCCATTTGTGGACTTAAACACGACAATTGATTTTATTTCATAGAAATTTTTCCCTTGCTGGGATTTAACACTCACAACAATTTGGTTGCAGAAAACATTACCCTCACTTGAATTTATATTGCCTAAATAATATACAGAGTCCGTATCACAATTGTCCGTTGAAAGTTCAACACTCGTGGGTGATTGCAATAGTTGTGCCGGACCATTTTGAACAGTTCCATCGCCATAGACCAAATAATAATCTTTTATATCTCCAGGAAGTAGATTAGTAGGAAAGGTTAAAGTAGCAGGCGACTTAGCAAGTTCTAGAGCTTGCAATTGGAGACCTATAGCTTGGTCTTCAATCTCATCTTTTTTTACCTGCCTTAAACCTCTTGTTGTTACGCTCACAACCGAAACCATAGCAATGGCAAGGATTCCCAAAGCCACAAGTACCTCCACCAGACCAGTTGCATTTAAATTTTTACTTAATTTCAATAGATGCATTTTCAGAATCAAAAAAAACTGTTTGACTATAATTAATACCAGTATGTTTTATTTCCAATGTACAGTTCTGGCTTACAGCATCGACCGATGTACTTGAGCCTTGATTCAAAATTATACTATTCTGACCTTCAGGATTGAACCTTAGTACTTTCCCAGTAGCATATTCAAATAAAACTCCACTGCAATCAGCAGAGTACTCAATATTATTAGAGCTTATACTTTGATTATCAAAGTCCGTTACCAATACACAACAAAAATTACTTGAAGTACTCAACTGCGTGCTTACACATTTAATTGGTTTTACTTTTTTGGCAGTCGGATCAAAAAAATATCCAAGCGCATCAGGTGCAAATTCATTGCTTACGATTGATGAACAGTTTGGATTAAGTGAAATTAAACTCAATTCAGACTGGGTGTAAACACTATTTCTGGCATAACTTAATTTTGTTTTCGCCTCTGAAACAAAATTATTCACATTGCTTCGAAGTCTTGATGATTCTCTCAGACCAACGATCACAGCAATACTTCCACCAATAAGAGTGGCAACAATAGCCATGACAGCTATCAATTCAACGAGAGTAAATGCCCTGAAATTATTCAGCTTCTTCAATTTATGTGACTTCTGCGATTTCCTCATAAAATTATTCTAGAGATGTGAAGGACTGAAGTCAAACTTTAGATGTTTAGTTAACTGGTAGAAGGAAGTTCACTATTTCATCACCCCAATTCAATGCCACAAGCCATCCAAAAACAAGGAAGGGAACAAGAGGAATGGTCAAGCCTTTTAATTTTCCTGCCTTTGCAGCAAACAGAAGACCGACTAATGCGCCGGCGAGCACTGCTGTTTCTAACGCAATAAAAAGTTCAACCGGTTTCAAAGTAAGCCCGAGAATAATTAATAAAAAATAATCGCCGGCGCCAAACGCCTGCTTCTTATAAACAATGTTTATCAAAAAAATCACTGCAATGGGAATAATAGAGTAGGGCAACCAGTGGAAAGAATAATCTTCATGAATAAAAATATAAACAAGTTTATAACATACTGCAAGAAAAACTCCAACCAGGCTTGATAACAAAGGAATTTCCATCCACCAGATATCATGAACTGCTGTATATACAAGTAAGAAAAAAATCATACAGAGGAAAACGATCAAAAGAACTTGTCCTCCTTCATTCAGCTCCTTTACCTCTATAAAATATTTATAGACAAATTCTCCAAACAAAAAAAATGAAATGGCAGTAAAAAGTTCCCCAAGAAGATTTTTTAATGATATTTTAGTCTTACAATATCTGCATTTCCCACGTAATGCAACAAAACTTATAACAGGTATCAAGTCCAACAGCCCAAGCACATGTTTACAATAATCACAAAAGGACCTTCCTCCTAATGTTCGTTCTTTTTTGTTTTTATTTCTCGGCCTTTGGACAGCAACATTCAAAAAACTCCCGATTGACAGGCCGAACAAAATACTAAAAATACCAATAAAAATATTCATGAAAATATAATATCATGCAGGAAAAAAAAGAGCGATCTGTAAAGACCGCTCTTTTAGTTCATCAATTTCTATAACCTAAATTTAAGGAGTAACTGCAGTTCCATTAGTTTCGCAAGTTCCTACTGTTGCAGTAGAAAGATCGAACCATGTACCACCTTCCTGTTGCACGCATAAGTAATAACCACTAGCAACAACTCCATAACGGTATACGGATCCGGATGTTGAAGTAGATGCTTCAGGTTTTGTTGCGCCTTTTGCAGGTATAGCTGTTCCAACTGTTAAAGCGCCATTCTTTAATAATATCTGATTAGCAGCGCCAGCACCTGCAATACTAGTTGGATACAATGTGCTCTGACCGTAATAATCAGTAATAGCAATACGCACATTATCCAAAGACTCTTGTCTTTGGCTATTTCTAGAATTTCTCAATGCAAGGGAAATTCCAAAGCCTGCAAGTGCAATAAGAACAGCTATGATTGCCATTGCAGCAAGGAGCTCAACTAAAGTGAAGCCTTTTAACTTTCGCTTCATATTAAATAAATAAAAAATAAAATTATAACTATTAAACGTATTTTCCTAAACTATATATTGGCCAATAAACTGAAATTGCTAAAAATGCAACCAGTCCTGCTACCACTAACAAAATAATAGGTTCTAGGAGCTTTGTCAAATTATCTGCCATTTCATTTACTTCCCCCTCAAAAAAATTCGCCATATCAGCCAGAACTTGATCAAGTTTACCAGTCTCTTCACCAATTGCCACTACACGCGTTAGAATTTTGGGGTAAATATTTGATTTCGTCAAAGGCACTGCAAGAGGAATACCTTTTGTCACTGTCAAGGCCGCATCTCTAATTACTTCCTGATAAATTACATTTGAAGTAGAGTCAGCGACAATATTCAATGCATCGATTATTGGGACGCCACTTGCTAAAAGTAAAGAGAGCAGGCGGGAAAACTCGGCCACCTGTATCTTTACATTCAAACCACCGAAAACAGGAAGCTTTAGTACAAGTTTATGAAAAAATCGCTTCCCGCCCTGGGTTGATTTATAATATATATACACCCCTAGTATTAATAGGATCACGAAAACTATCGTAAATAATCCATAAAGCGATGTTATAAAGTTTGAGAAAGAAACAATTACTTGAGTAACCCAGGGTAAATCCTGAACACCAAAATCTTTATACAAACTTTCCATTTGTGGCACCATAAACACTACCAGTATAACCATCACTCCTACAACCGCAGCCATTATAATAGCTGGATAAATCATCGCGCCTTTTATCTTACTTTTCAATTTATTCGATTTCTCAAGGTCCTTACTAACATTGATCAATACTTCGATCATATTTCCGCTTTTTTCTCCAGCCTCAATCAAATTTGTTTGCAGTTTCGAATAAATACTCGAATTCTTTGAAAAAGCTTTAGACAATGCCATCCCATTCTGTAAATCTTTATAAACGCTTATCAAATCTTCTTTCATCGCATCATTTGGAGACTGTTCTTTTAGTACCTCAATAGCTTGTATTAAAGGTAAACCCGCCTGAAGCATAGCAACTAGTTGTTTTGTAAAGATCAACCTGTCTTTTAATGAGAAACCGCCTATCTGAATTTTTCCCAACTTCCTAAGTTGAAAAACCACATTATCATCAATTGATACGACAATAAGTCCTTTTGAATGTAGTATATCAACAACCTCATCTCGAGTCACCGCCTCAATTTTATCTTTAACAATATTTCCTTTTTTATCTGATGCTGTATAACCGAAAATCATATTTAACACTTAATATATAATTATCTCATCAAAAGATCAAGCTCATCCGGTTTAGCAGAGAAGTTCTTGGCTGTGTCAATATCCACAAGACCTTGCCTAATAAGTTCAATAAGTGATTTTTCAAGGCTTATCATACCGATATCAGCGCTTGTCTGAATAATATTATCTATCTGATGTGTTTTTCCTTCACGTATTGCATTTTTTATTGCTATAGTGCCAATAAGTATTTCTACTGCAGCTTTACGACCACCATTTTTTACTGGGATTAATCGTTGCGCTATAACACCAGAAAGCATATTGCTCAATTGAGATCTCACCTGGTTTTGCTGACCTTCAGGGAAAACATCAATTATCCTATCTATTGTCTGTGCTGCATTATTTGTATGTAAGGTTGCAAATACTAAATGCCCTGTCTCAGCAATAGTAAGGGCAGAGGCGATTGTTTCATAATCCCGCATCTCACCAATAACTACAACATTCGGGTCCTGACGCAAAACTGCTCGCAAAGCCTTAGTCCAACTTGTACTATCCTCGTACATATTCCTTTGCGCAATTAGTGCCATTTTCTGCTCAAAAACATATTCAACAGGATCCTCAATTGTTATTATATGCCTTGTATCAGTCCTATTGATTTCTTCTATCATCGCTGCAATCGTAGTACTTTTTCCACTTCCAGTCGGTCCGGTCACAACTACAAGCCCGTATGGAATTTTACTGAATTCTTTAAGAAGTACTGGTAAACCAAGTTCATCAATTGTCCTGACTCTTTTAGGAATTAAGCGAAATGCTGCTGCCAGATTCGACTGTTGTCTAAAAACATTCACTCTAAACCTATTTCCGCTTGGATGCTGATAAACCATATCAACTTCAATATTATTATCAATATCTTTCTTTTGTTTTTCATTAAGGATAGGGGAGAGAATTTTTTCAATTTGCTCGTTCTTCATACCATCAACCCCATATCTTTGCAAAGTACCATCTACTCTAAAATAAACAGGGTAAGTTGCAGTAAAATGTAAATCAGATGCATCTTTGTCAATTGCCATTTTCGCGTACTCCTCAATACTCTGAGATGCCTGAAGTTTTTCAAATTTATCAGTATGTGATAATTCTTTAGTAACTTCCTGACTAACTTCCTGCGCTTGGTTTATATTATCGGGTATTTTTTCGGGGACGACTGGCTCCACCATTTTAACGTCCTTAACATCTTCAACCGTTTCAACTGTCTCAACTTTTTCGTCTTCAATTTTTTCAACTGTCTCAACTGTCTTAACTTTTCCAACTTCTACATCTTCAACTGTCTTACTATCATTATTGTTAATCGCCATCGCGGGTGCAACTTCATCTGCACTTGTCTTCATCTCTGCATTTGTCACCTCTGTATTCGTCTTTATTTCCGTATCTTCCACCTCCATAGGCCTTGAAAGAATTCTGATCCCATCGGGACCAACAGTTTCCTTAATATGATTCAATTCGGGTTTTGCTGTGACCGCTTCAGTAAAAAGAGGACTATCAGCAGATACTGGATCTTTGCTTACTATTTCATCATTTTTTTTAATTTCATCTTTTTGAATCTCATCATTTTTCAAATCCTTGTTTTCTTCCACATCGTCAACTTCATTTAAACTTGGATAAGGACTTTGGACATTACCAATACCATTAGCATTTACATTTGCACTAACATCCTGCTGTTTTGTTTGGTCGATATTAATAAAAGGCATATATTTTTGTATAAAATCTAAAATATTTTACCTGCCTTTGGCAGGCTTATTATTAATCTTAAATTAGTTAATCCGTTAATTCGTTAATTTATTACTCTCAATACTTCTTCTAAAGTTGTAACACCTTCCAATGCTTTCATAAAACCATCCTGCTTAATCGTAATCATTCCTTCTTCTACAGCCCGTCTTTCCACTTCATCTGCCGAACGCTGTTGCATAATAAGCTGCCCGATTTTTGGAGTAATTAACATAGCTTCAAATATTCCAATTCTACCAATATAACCTGTATTGTTGCACTTAGAACAACCTTTGCCTTTGTACAAAAAAACAACATCGTCCTCAACATTTTCCTTCAGTTTTTCTTCGTTTCTTGGATAAGAGTACAAATCAAATCCCCTAAGTCCGCTCAGTGTTTTATGTATTTCTTTCACAACTTCAACAGGTACCTGGTAAGCTTCTTTACAATATTCACAAATCTTTCTAGTAAGTCTTTGTGCCATAACAAGATTCACAGTTGAAGCTATTAAAAATGGTTCAACCTTCATGTCAAGCAAACGGGGCAGTGCACCTGCAGCACTATTTGTGTGCAAAGTAGATAACACCAAATGCCCGGTAAGTGCAGCTTGTGTAGCTAATTCAGCTGTTTCAGTATCCCTAATTTCACCAACCATCATAATATCTGGATCTTGCCTTAGAAAAGAGCGGAGTGCTTTTGCAAAAGTCAGTTCAACAGCTTTGTTGACCTGGACCTGTGTGACTCCATCTACTCTTATCTCGACAGGATCTTCAATTGTCATAATATTAACTTCTGGTTTATTCAATATTTTCAGGGAACTAGCTAAAGTCTGTGTTTTTCCACTTCCAGTCGGACCGGTTACTAGAATAATTCCCTGAGTTTTTGCAAGATTTTCAATAAAAATTTTATACGCAGGGCCACGAAGGCCGGTATCTTTTATTTCCATGGTCCCACCACCTTTTTCCAGCAATCTCATTACAATCTTTTCTCCATACACAGTAGGCATTACCGAGACACGAATATCGATCAACTGATTACCACTTTTCACTTGAAAACGCCCATCCTGAGGTACGCGTTTTTCGTCTATCTGCAAATTTGAAAGAATTTTAATTCTTGATACGATTGAATTACCTAGCTTCCTGGGAATAGTAAGCTTTTCCGAAAGTACGCCATAGATTCTAAACCTTACTGCAATTTTCTTTTCCCTTGGTTCAATATGTATATCAGAAGCTTTGTATTTTATTGCATATTCAAGGACCATATTCACAATTTTTGACACAGGAGCAGAACTGACCTCAGCAGAAAGATCTTCAACTTTTGAAATTGCGCTCAGTTCAACAACATCCTGATCGACATCCTCAAGTGCTTCAGTAACTTCAGCTCCAATACTTGCTCCATATTGGTTATCAATTACCTGATTCAAATGTGATTTTGCCGCGAAAAAAGTTTGAACTCCTTTGCCCATCAAGGTCTCAAGATATCTGACCTTACGCATATCAAGAGGTTCGACCATTGCAACTTTTATCCTACCATCTATAGAAACTCCAAAGGGGATGGCTTCATTTTGCCTTGCTGCGTCTGATGTTATAAGATTTAATATGTCCCGGTCGATTTCTTCATCAAGCACCTCAACATATGGAACCTCATACATTTCAGCTTGTGTTTTTGCTAAATCCACATCCGTTACAAAATTTCTCACAACAAGATAGTTCTCCACATTAATCCCGGTATCTGTAGCCATAGCAAGCTTGATCTGACCTGCCTGCTCAATTGTAATTAATTTCTTTGCAAGCAGGGCATTAACAATATTCTTTATACCCTTTACAGATTTCAAGGAAGAAATTTCATTTTCCATCATGGGCAGAAAAACGCAAATAATTAAAAACCAGAACTACTGGATATCCATTAACATAGTAGGCAAATAACGAAAAAAAGTCAATTTCTTGAGGATTTTGAAGTTTTTGCATATAATCATTTACAGAATATGAAAAATATTTCCCATACAACAATTTTCGAGACAAAGGATAACAAGAGCAGAGAAGTCCTCGAAGCTATTAATTCCATCCTGGGAAGCACGGAAAATAATCCTGACTTTTACGAACTTCAGGCAACTGAAGGCCGACAATCAATTGGTATCGAACAAACAAGAGAGATGATAACCTGGCTGCAGTTCAAACCCTACCAATCAACTAATAAACTTGCGATTATTAGAAATGCAGAGCAATTAACAGAGCAGGCGCAAAATAGTTTATTGAAAACATTAGAAGAACCACCAACACATTCATATATTTTCCTATTAACAAGAAATCACAGAAGTCTTTTGAGCACAATCCTTTCCAGAGCACGCCTGGTAAGGTTAAAAAAGGAGAAGGGGAAAACAGGTTTAGAGGAGGAAAAGCCACTAACTGAAGTTATCGATGCCCCAATCCAGGAAAAACTAAAATGGATAAATGCAACAGTTGGTATAAAAGACCCAGTTGAAAGGAAAAATACTATTTACCAATTTCTTGATGAGGTCCATGCAACAATAATTAACAAACAAGAGGCAAAATCACGTCTTTATAACCTGAAACTTTTGGAAACCACATTTGAAGGTATAAAGAGAAATGTGAACAATAAATTGTTACTAGAAAACCTGTTGTTCAACTTGGAATAATTTCAATTTAGTCTTGTTGCGAAGTGCAAAATAATATAGGATGGTAAATAGATAATAGGTAATCTAACAAGTATAAATAATAAATTTTATTTATAAAAAATGCGCTGGAAAAAAACGTTATTTATTGTTTATTCATGGGCAACAGTAGTTATTTGGACTATAGTGATCTTCTGGTTCTCCAGTTTAGAAAGCCTGCGAATATATTCAGATGATTACTCACTTTTGATCGAAAGACTGACATTTTTACTCTCTTATGCTTTTCTTTTATTATTAGTTTTTCGTGCCCTGATCGCCACGTTCAGACTAAATATTGACAGACTTTCTTTCGCACGGAACAAAAAAGAAGCGCAAGAAGACAAGGAATTTGTTATAATAGTAGAGACGCTTTTACTGACCAATGCAATATTCATTAGTGCATTTATTGCAATGGGAAATTATCAATATCTAGAAACAATAACAGGTAGGGTTAATGACATTTATTCATTTCTAAGCAACTTAACAGGAATATTAATTGCAGCATTAATAACATACAGCTGGCCAATTATAAATACAGTTGAGATGCGTTTGGCAAAAAGGATATTCGGTGCTATACTGCCTAAGTCTTGAATTCTACAAAATTCATATCTGCCCATTTATCAAACGATATACCTATGGCTACAAAAAAAGACACAAGCAATTATGATGCAAGTAAAATAACTGTTCTCGAGGGACTTGAAGCGGTTAGAAAAAGACCGGCCATGTACATCGGAGACAGCGGAATTGATGGTTTGCACCACCTTATCAAAGAAGTTGTGGACAACTCCATAGATGAGGCAATGGCTGGTTTCTGCGATAAAGTTGAGTTAATACTGAACAATGATGGATCTGTAACAGAAACAGATAATGGTCGTGGCATTCCTGTTGATATTCACCCTTTAAAAAAAGTTAGCGCACTTGAAGTTATCATGACCAGCCTTCATTCAGGAGGTAAATTTGATAATGATAGTTACAAAGTTTCTGGAGGTCTGCACGGAGTAGGTATTTCCGTTGTAAATGCACTAAGTACAAAGACCATTGCTGAGATAAAAAGGAATGGGAAAATCTACAGACAAGAATATCTTGTTGGAAAACCTTCCGCTCCAGTCAAAGAAGTCGGAAAAGTATCAAACATAGAGGAGACAGGAACGTCGATCACATTTTTCCCTGATGCATCAATTTTCGACACTACCGAGTTTAGTCTAAAAAAAATATTACAACAATACAGACAACAGGCATATCTAACCGCAGGATTAACGTTCACCATCAATGACAAACGAGAGAACAGGCCGGAAATGGATAAAGACCTTCCAAAAAATTTCACATATCATTTTGAAGGTGGGATAAAGTCATATGTAAAAAGTATAAACAGGGCACAAAAAGTGATAAACAAAGTTCCATTCTATGTCAGCAGAGAAGAAGAAAAGGTCAATGTCGAGGTTGCGCTTCAATATACAAAAGACCTGCAAGAAAGAGTGCTTTGTTTTGCGAATAATATTATCAATCCTGAAGGTGGAACACATCTCCAGGGGTTCAGAATTGCGCTTACAAAAAGTTTAAATGATTATTTTGACCATATTTCAACAGAAAAAGAAAAAGGCATTGATTTTACAGGAGAAGATACAAGAGAAGGTCTAACAGCAATTATTTCAGTAAAAGTTCCAAATCCACAATACGAAGGTCAGACCAAAATCAAATTAAACAATCCAGAAGTAACACAAATTGTTAGAAAAGTTGTTGAAGAATCACTAAAGGTTTTCCTTGAAGAACATCCAAATGAGGCTAAAAATGTGGTCGGCAGGACCATTTTAGCGCACAAAGCCAGGAAAGCTGCAAAAGCTGCCAGAGAAGCTGTGATAAGAAAAGGCGCGCTTGAAGGTGGAACACTTCCAGGCAAACTTGCTGACTGCAGTTCAAAACAACCAGAAGAATCTGAACTTTATATTGTAGAGGGAGATTCTGCAGGCGGTTCAGCAAAACAGGCTCGTGACAGACATGCTCAGGCAATTTTCCCGCTCAGGGGAAAGCCTTTAAATTCAGAAAAGTATAGACTAGATAGAGTGTTCTCAAATCAGGAAATCAAAGAACTGGTTGTAGCAATTGGAGCTGGTGTAGGAGAAACTTTCGATGAATCAAAAATGCGTTACCATAAAGTTATACTTATGAATGATGCAGACGTTGATGGAGAACACATTACAACACTAATGCTCACATTCTTTTTCAGGCACATGAAAGAAATCATAAAAAAAGGCTATCTTTATGTTGCACAACCACCATTATTTAGAGTAGAAACAACGGGGAATGAATCTTTCTGGGTTATTGACGAAGAAGCAAGAGAACAAAAAATTCAAGAATTAAAAACTGCAAGAAAAGAAATTAAAAATGTCCAAAGATTTAAAGGTCTTGGAGAAATGCAACCCGTACAACTTTGGGATACCACAATGAACCCGGACACAAGGGTCTTGAAAAAAATAAATATTGAGGACGCAGAAGAGGCCGACAGAACGTTTGACATGCTAATGGGTGCCGAGGTCGGCCCAAGAAAAAAATTTATTCAAACGTACAGCAAAACCGCCGAACTAGACATTTAAAATTATAATTTAACTAAGATTTAATTAAGCTCATGGCAGAACAATTAAACTTACAAGATAGTACAGCAAAAAGGTTCGACAAAATAAGAGAACGCAATATTGTCGACGAAATGAAGACAAGCTATATCAACTACGCCATGAGCGTAATTGTCGCTCGTGCACTTCCTGATGTACGTGACGGCCTTAAACCAGTCCAAAGAAGAATTCTTTACTCCATGTTCAAGCTTGGAATTCTTCCAAGCAAGGGTTACAAAAAATCCGCGCGTACAATTGGAGACGTTATTGCCAAATACCATCCACATGGAGATGTAGCAGTTTATGATGCAATGGTTCGTATGGCACAGGATTTTAACTTGCGATATCCACTAATCGACCCGCAAGGTAACTTCGGTTCTATCGACGGCGATAGCCCAGCAGCAATGCGTTATACAGAAGCTAAACTTGGGAAAATTTCAATGGAAATGTTGGATGAAATCAACGAAGAAACAGTAGATTTTATTCCTAACTACGATGGGAACACTGTAGAACCTACACTTTTACCTTCAAAAACGCCGAATTTATTGCTCAATGGCGCAGACGGTATAGCTGTTGGTATGGCTACAAAAATTCCACCACACAACCTTGGAGAGTTAATTGATGCAATAACAAACATTATCAAAACCGGAAATAAATACGAAAACGGTGAGAAAACTCAAAAAGATTATTTCAATGACATTCACACAGTCGAAGATTTAAAAAAACTTTCCAAAGATAGACTTCCACATTTCAGAACAGAACTAAGTGCACAGGATTTATATGAATTTATACCTGGTCCGGACTTTCCAACAGGCGGTGTGATTTATGATAAAAATGAAATCATTAATATGTATGCGTCGGGTAGGGGAAGGGTTGTCACTCGTGCTGTAGCGCGTATAGAAGAAAATAAGGGCGGGAAATATCAGATCATTGTTACTGAAATCCCTTATCAGGTAAACAAGGCAAGATTGGTTACAAAAATTGCTGATCTTGTTAAAGATAAAAAAATAAAGGGCATTGCTGATCTGCGAGATGAATCTTCCAGAGAGGGAATGCGAATTGTTGTAGAAATAAAAAGGGACGGAAAACCAAAAACTATACTAAACAAACTATATAAATTCACTGAGATGCAAAAGGCATTCAATTCCAATATGATTGCATTAGTTGATGGAGAGCCACAGCTATTGAGCCTGCCAAGAATTCTTGAACAGTTCATTCAATTCAGGCAGGAAGTTGTTATAAGAAGAAGTGAGTTCAGGCTTGCAAAAGCTAGAGAACGAGAGCATATCCTCGAAGGTTTGATGATCGCACTGGACAACCTTGATGCTGTAATCAAAACAATTCGGGAAAGCAAAGATGCTGAAACTGCAAAAGTTTCATTAATGACAAAATTCAAATTAACAGAGATACAATCTGTTGCAATACTTGATATGCAACTTAGAAAACTCGCAGCACTTGAAAGACAAAAAATTGAGGACGAATACAAACAAATTAAAGCTACAATAAAAGAATTAATTATAATAATCTCAACACCAGCACGCGTTCTAGAGATAGTTACAGATGAACTTGCAGAAATTAAAGAGAAATTCTCAGATGAACGCAGAACAAAAGTAATAAAAGGCAAAGTAGATGAATTTAGCGAAGAAGACCTAGTTGCAAGCGAGGAAGTAATTGTCACAGTAAGCGAACAGGGATATATAAAACGAATGAAAGAAAATGTCTATTCTATGCAGCATAGGGGCGGGAAAGGCAAAAAAGGAATGACAACAAAAGAGGGTGACGCTGTAGCACACGTTTTCAGCTGTAACACACATGATGATATATTATTCTTTACAAACAAGGGTAGGGTGTTCCTACAAAAAGTTTATGAAATCCCTGAATTTGGTCGTGGTGCTAAAGGCCAGGCGATAATCAATTTGATCAATATCGATCAGGATGAGCTGATAACAAGCATTTTGACCAAAAGCAAAGAGGGTAAAATTCTTGACGAAGACACTCTACAGGAGGAAATTAAACTTGAGAAAAAAGTTGCTGCAAAAGACTACAAGTTCTTATTTTTCGCCACAAAGCAAGGCACAATAAAGAAAACAGCATTAGAAGACTTTCTAAACATCAAGAGTAACGGACTGATAGCAATAAAACTTAGCGCAGAAGATGAACTTGTCTGGGTAAAACCTACGACTGGTGAGAGTGAAGTCATTCTAGTCACTAAAAACGCGCGTTCAATTCACTTCCATGAAAAAGATGTGCGCGAAACTGGACGTGCAACAATGGGTGTGCGTGGTATCAGGCTCAAAGGCGCTGAAGATTATGTTATTTCTATGGATGTGATCAGACTAACTGAAGACTTTATGTTAACAGTATCTGAAAATGGATTTGGAAAAATTACAAAACTAAAACAATACGGGATTCAGGGCAGGGGAGGACAAGGCATTTACGCTGCTAGAATTAATGCAAAGACTGGCAAACTCGCTGCAGCTCGAATTCTTGACCATCCAGGCATGGAGCTATTGATCATGTCTGAAAAAGGCCAGGCGGTAAAAATCCCAACAGACGAGCTTCCACAAAGGAACCGTCAAACCGCAGGGGTAAAATTAATGAACATCCACAAAGAAGACAAAGTCGCTGCGCTGGCAGTGATATAAAAATGAATAAAAGTCATATTATGGAAAAAAATAAAGATTTTTTACTTAAAACTATCTTAAGCCAAAAATTCGAAGATTGGTCTGAAGACTTTAGAAATTATCGTTACCAAAACATCCGTGAACTTGTTGAACGTAAAATTCAGAAGGGGTGCATTATCGAAGCTTATATTCTCACGGATTCTTATGTCGACGACCTTCTCGAAATTACATTTACAGAGCTAACAAAAGATAGTGATGAATTTCTCAAGAAAGAAATTCTAGATAAACATCACTTTCAGTCAATACTTCTGATAGCCAAAAAATGGCTTAACCTGGACACAGAAGTCAGTTATGATAAAAAATATACGAACTTTAAAAAACATCGTAACACACTTGTTCACAACATTCTTTCTCCAACTCAAGGAAAAAAAACAAAAGAACTTCCCACTAACAAAGCAATAGAGAAAGAACTCGTTAACCATATTAACACTTTTGAAAGGATGCATTTAGAAATACTAAAAAACTTCTACATGAGACATTTTCCTTCAACATTAGCGAGTGCTTACCAAGCTTTAAATAGTTCAGGCAATAAAAATACTCCGACAGACTCTGAAGAAATTTTAATTATATTACTCAGTCGAGCTTACCCTATAGCTCAACATAAACTTAAAAGTGAACTAATTAAGAAATTTGGCGAAGGGTACAATCAAAATAAAATTGTAACCGAATACATTGGGAAACAAATTTTTTCATACGCAACAGGTATGAGGAAATTATAATTTCAAATTATCAAGCCTCTTAATCAACTTTTCCATCCTTCTTCCCTTTCTCTGTTCTTGCTTTTCATAACAGGGTAGGGCAGGATGCCGTCCGGAATTTATTACCTGGAATTAAGGGAAACCTCTTTTATAAGTGAACTACCTCTTGATTTACTGTCTACAGTGATTTGAATCTACAGGAAAAAAATAATTTATACACCTAAAGTAAGGCAAGGGGGTACCTAGACACCCCCATTTTTTACATGTGCGTTTATGCAACGGGAAATTATTCCTATCCAGGAGGGGTCGGGAAGGGTATAGTGTCAAAATTTTTGCTATTTTCATTATCTATTTAAGCGGATGAAACTTTTTATGGGTTTCGCTTGCGAATTTGTCGCTTGCATGGACATAACGGGTAGTGGTCTGAAGTGATTCGTGGCCAAGTAATCGCTGAATAGCAGCGGGATTGGCGCCCTGCTCCGCAAGATATGTCGCAAATCCATGCCTTAGACTATGTGGGGTTGTTGGAATTGAGATTCCAAGTAATTGCCTGTACTTTTTCATTATACTTTGAACATAATTCTGAGACACTCGAACTTTATCCTGAGCAGTTACAGATCTTCGAAGTCCTCTGTAAGGTATAAAAAGTGCTGGCAAATCATCTTTGCGAATTTCAAGATATCTACTCAAGTATTCTATGCACCTATTTGTTAAATATACAAAGCGTTCCTTCTTTCCTTTACCAATAATATATATTTTGGATTCAACATCCGCAATATCTTTATCCTTTGACAGACTAATCTGTTCACGGTCCAGCCCAACGAGTTCACTTATGCGCATACCTGTAGAAAATAACAATTCTAGTATTGCACGGTTCCGAAATTTAATCTTTTTATTTTTTTCATGCGTCTCAGGAAATTCAATCAGTTTAACAAGTTCTTTAAAGTCAGCAACTTGAGATTCACGCTTCGGTGCCTTGATCATTTTTATCGCACTTGAAGGTAACGGAACTTTCTGGTCAATATCTACTAAGAATGTAATATAAGTTCGAACCGATGACAACATACGATTAATCGAACGGGCCGATAGACCACTTTTACTGTTAGGACGAGTCCTGGAGGCCTTAGAACTCGATTTCTTCTTTCTATTTACCAGTTGTATATTCTCAAAGTCTTCCTCACTAGAATCTATCCTTTTTTCGCTCAAATCTTGATTATTATAGTTATCTATTGCAACATGATGCTCTCCAGATTTCAAGAAACCCTTATATTCTATTAATAGTAGCTTATCTATACTATCGAAAGATCTATTTTTTTCAGTTAGAAATAACTCAAAGATATTTAAATCCCTTTTATAATTTTTTACAGTCTGGTCACTGAAATTATTATTTATCAGGTTTAAGAAGAACTCTTTTTTGTACGGCAATATCTCGTTTTTCATATCATATATTAACTACTTGATTAACATTTTGCCATGTAAATTACGTT
>Ga0209416_1000880_pt1 | contig 25335 bp, 26 predicted proteins | sample RifGroF1_FD_184001 | JGI IMG/M metagenome (GOLD analysis project Ga0209416, IMG submission 184001) | Groundwater microbial communities from Rifle, Colorado, USA - Groundwater F1 (SPAdes) (version 2) | ecosystem: Environmental > Aquatic > Deep subsurface > Groundwater | place: Rifle, Colorado...
GTGATTTCAGATTCACAAGTTAATGTCTCTGTTGCCGCCTTTGCGATTGTAGTCGTCAAAAAGTGACTCAGAATTTGTCCTGTATCTACACTTGAAGTTCCGTCAATAAACCATCCGGCTTCCTCAACAGTTCCGGTAAAGTCCGAAGCAGAATAAAAATTGCTCAAGTAAGCGATATTGCTTGCATAAGCCGCGCTCGAAATTGCCTTCCTGAAAGTTTCAGTAGTCAGCGTAGTATCTCCATTCACTGGTGCAGTATTGCTTGAGCCGACAGCGCCGTAATTCACAACGCCGGTATAAGTAGTTGTATTTGCAAATCTTTGTGCGATTACAGACCTCCCGACCGTTGGAATGATATTATGCACGACTTTCTGTTTAACAAGCGTTAAATCGCAAAGTTGTCGGTATAAAAATTTCAGTTCCCAAAATATCTGATTATGATTTTTGCAGGTCTTAATAAGATTTTCAATCTCTGCAATTATCTTTGTTGCCTTTGGATGGCGGATGTCACAAACGGAAATCGTATGAAGCCCAGCCATAGGTTTTGATACCTCCTTGTGACACAAAAATCCTTCAACCGGATTAGTTAGATTCAGTTTCTTGAGCCGCTTTTTCGGAAACTTTGTTTTGATTTTCCATGTAATATAATTATGATTGCAAAATAGAAAAAAGTAAATGTCATCCCCATTGTCCAAGTGACCATCGAAAATCTGTTGCGTCAGGTTGCCACTTATACGGACTTGATGTTATATCCCTCTCAACAGCAGTTTCCACAGGAGTAAGTGTAATGGTTGGAGTTTCGCTTGCCGTTTCAGAAGCCGTGAATGTATTAACTTCGCTTAGTGTTATCTCAACCGATTCTGCCGTTACCAAGTCAACAGTTTCATCTTCATCAACTTCAATCTGGTCATTCTCTGAAAGTAGTTTTTGAAAAAATTCTATAATACCGAATAGAGTTGAAGCGAAGGTAACTTTGAAATCCATATAATCACCGTACTCACCACCCTTGCTTGTAGATGTAACCTTCTGAATTAAGTATTGCTGATCCGTAAGTCCTCTTGCCGTATCGTTTACAGTTATCAGTTGTCCTGATTTTAAACCTTCTTGGTCAGTCGTAAATGAGCCGTTGATAATAGCATTCGAGTATTGGTTGATTTCAGCCTCCGCGCGTGCGCGTGCAAGCTCACGACTGTCTATAGATGTGTCCGTGATTACATCGCCGGCAAATACACCAGTACCACCGCACAATGCTTTCATCGCAAAGATTGAAGCATTATCTTGATGAGTTACTCTAATCGGAAATCTCTCTGTGTATTCAAATCTCAAGAATTGAGCCGAGGTCAATGTTGCCGTTTGGGTTGAAGCTCTAACCGATTGAGCATTATAGTTGTACATATAATCGAATGAAGCCTCATCATCAAGATTCTCAACGCCGACAGTTTTCGCAGTCGCAAAGAATGAAATCGTATCTCCGTTGGTTTGAGAGGTCACAGCCTCGACAGTGAAATTATCATTATCAACTTTCGTGATTTTGCGTACTGCATTACTTCGAGTCCTGTTCGTGATGTGCATTCCTGTAGTCAAGCCGTGTGCTGTAATCTTTATATTCGTTGTTGTAGTACCGGCTTCCGAGGCATGAGTTGTAGTGTTGTTATCAAGAGTGACTGCAAGATTAACGAATAGATTTTTCATAATCCATTCCCTAACCGCGCTGTCGCCTTCGACAACCTGTGAATATGTACTGTCCGAATCTTCCGTTCCACCTCTTACGGTCTGTTGATTTTTCAATAAACTTATATCAGGTTTAATCGACAGATTGTCGAAATTATCACTACTATTAGTTACATCAATTTCAAATGGTGCAGACATACTTTCTATATCGAAAAAATGTATATCTTTTTCGTAATCGATATACCAAAACTTGCTACTTAAATTCGCCAAGTCTTGAATTACGCGAGTCGGCTTTTTGAATGAGATAGGATAATTCGTAAGCGACAAACCTTCTTCAACATTGAACATCGTGAAACTACCCTCGGCTGTAATCCTCAAGTCATCAATCTTAATCGAACTTGTTGCAGTTTCGGCGACTACAATCGCCACATAAGTAATCGCAGTCCATACTGGAGTGCCTGTCATTACGCCATCCTCTAATTGAACACTGTCAAAGGTATATTCACCGGACGATCCCAATGTCACCGTCGATAATAAGTAATTACTCGAATCGCTACCAATTCTTATCTTGAGTGATGTGATCTTAGTTGTATCAGTCGGATTTGCCCATAGAGTTAGATTGCCTTTGGTCGGTTGCCCCGAAGTTACACCGACAAAGTCCGAGAAGTCGCGCGCCGTTTGTGTCGTTTCCCATAGCGCCGACCCTGCCGAGTAAGTCCATGCGAATATACCAGCAGAATCTCCTTGCATTTCTGTTGTTATATCAAGCGTTGGATTCGTACCGTCTAAAGACTCAATCCACGCCGTTTGTATCGCACCATCATTCAAGTATTCCATGTCATCAACTTCCTTGTTGTAGTTGTTATTCTGATTGAGCTGGTCATTGATTATATACCTCGGTTCTCGATTCTCGTAAGCCGAGTTCCAATTAGGTGCATCGAAAATCTTTGTGTAATCGTAACAGCTCACACTGTATTCAAGTATCGAGGTGTTGTGATCTATATTCGAGTCAGTTGCAGAAGAAATAACGCCACCGAAAACCAGTTTACCCATGCGCTCACCTGTCGAGTGCGCGCTCGTGGGCGTGCTTATAGTAAGCGTTGTCGAAGACGGAACGGCGGTCACCGTCACCTTCTCCTCTGTAGCTAATCCGATCCCCAAATACAATTCAGTACCAATCCTAAACTTGCCTGTGTCGCTATAGGTATTCGCAATCGTTATCGTATTTGCGCTGTAGTTTGCCTTCAAAGCCAAGCCGTCAAATATCTTTATATCTTGCCCTGCTGTCGGTCTTGTAACACCGGAAAGCAACTTGAAACTGCAAGTATTCGACTTGTTCTGTATCTGGTCGTCTATCTTTATCGATAGGCGGTTGAGATAGGTTGTCGTGTCTACCGAGTTTATGTAAAGATAGTACATTTAATTTGCGAATGAGTGATTCATAAGTTCTCGAATAATTGGATCGCCAATTTTTGCAACTATATCAGCATCATCCAAAACCATAGGATTATTGATGTTGATTGTGATTCCGCCACCTCGCATTGTAGATTCATATTCTCTATTTTGTGCTACTGTCAAGACTCTCTCCCCCGGAGTAAGCATAGCCGGAACAGTGTCAGTCCCTTTTGCCTCCCATCCATTCGAAGCATATACGACACCTCCACCAGCGTAACCAGTTGTAGATACTTTACTTGTATTGATTGAAGCATACGCCTCATTCAATGCGTCTATTTGAGCCTTTGTAGTATCAACAAATGCTTGCGTTGCCGCCGCTCTAGTATCTAAGAATAACTGATAAGCAGTATTCGCACTGTTTTGAGTCTTCGTAATGTTATCCCACATCGTTTGAGTGATAAGTTCGATTTTAACACGAGCCTCCTCATAGGCGAGTTTCTTATCGGCTAATTGCAACATTTCTTCCTCGTAAGCGTCAATCGATGCTTGGCGTTCCTCATAGAAATTAGAAACAGCCTGCTCCAAATCAGTCATACTATTATACTGTCTAACCGCAGAAACCTCGTTACTCAATGCCTCAATCATCTGGGCATTGGCAGTGTAAGCCGCAACCTCGGCGTCAAGTTCCGCCTGCAATTCCGCCATAGTTTCGACTGCTGAATCTATGACATCTTGGTCTTTGTCTTCCGCCGACTTCGCCATCTCCTCGTTAATTAGCGCTTGCTGTTCAGCGATATCCGCGGCTAGACTCGTTTGTTTTTCTTCCGATTCAACTATCGCCGCCGCTAAATCTTCATTCTGCGATTGAGTTTCCTCTTGGAATTGCGCAGTCAATTCCGCCATTTCAGCACTCACATCGGCAATTGATTCCTCAATATCAGCCATCGCTGACGAAAAAGAATCATTTAAATCCTCCATCTTATCCGTACCTGTTTTTTGTAAATCAACAAATCCCTTTTCCAAATCAGATAAATCAGTAGAAAGGTCTTTTGTTTTTTCGCTTGCTCCTGAAGCATCACTTGAATAACCGCCATAGCTAGACCCGACACCACCAATTGCCGCCGCCGCCTCATTCGCTTCTGTGATTATATCTTCGGCAGTAGAATTCCATGTTGAAAAAGAGTCTGCGATGTCTTGAAAATCACCCTTGACACTTTCACTTGCCGCATGAGCCACATCTCCCAAAGTTACTGAATCACTCCTTATAGCTTCAATTGTACCACCTACCACCGTGCCTAGCGTGCCAGCAGTTAGTTGAGTTATTTCTCTTGCTGTAACTAAAAAAGTCATCGCACCTTGCGCGGCTTTAATAGCCGCATACGCAAAAGATCCGAGAAATGTCGCCAATGAACTGACTGATGGCACGGCATTCAAAACCTCTGTTGTCAATACGCTTATTTCGTAAGATAGCCTCCCAACTTCTGGTCTAAGTTCTCCCTCTGAAGTATAAAAGACACTACTTAAAGCCGAAGCATTATCTATAAAAGCCTCATTCACTAAGTTTACCGAAGGCAGTAGCAAATTACCAATTGATTCATACATATTATCAATTCGAAGCCATATTTTTAGCACCATCGCCGTACTTATTTGTTAATAATTCCAGTATTTTTGTTTGCGCACCAGTTACATCTCCGAGTTCCACCATTGTTTCAATCTCATCTTTTTCTTGATCGGTTAGCATCACTCCTGCTGACTTTAAAGCCATTGTCGCATTAGTTGGCGATTCCAATGCCTTACCAACAGCCCATGCCGCTGACGACAAATCAGTACCAAGGATTGAAGCCATATCCATAGCGGCTTGTGTAGCCTGTGGGAATATATCTTTACCGATATTTGTGAATGTCAAAATTAAAGATTCCGCAGATAGAATTTCTTCATCCGTATAATTAGTAACCATCGACATAGCATTTGCAAAATCCATAGCTGATTCTGCTGTCACTCCTGCTATGCCACCAGTAGCCTCTAACACGGCATTAAACCTCTCTTGCTCAATAGCAGACTCGCGAGCGGCATCTATTGCCGTAACTCCAAAATCATAAATTGCAGAAGCTATTTTTTTTGCGACATCAACTGCTAATTCTAAAGCCTGATTCCATAATGCTGTATTCAATGCTAAATTCGACAAACTGTTTGCAGTTGCTTCCGATTCCTTCCCCATTTCTTCCATACCCTTATTTATACTTTCAATTTTTGCAGTAGCTTCGTCTTTCACGGCTACAATAATATCTAGATTTTCTGCCATTTTATATTATTTACGGAATTGAGGAGTTGAGTTTTTACTTTTATTCTTTTTCAGTCCAGCATCTATTGAATCCATGTAGAGGAATGTGTTTAAAACATATTCATCCTGCTCATCTAGTTGCGCTGGAGTCCATCCGAACTTTTCACAGAATTTCATATCTATCCATTCCTGTGGCGCTGGGTGATTCTTTGGATAATTAAGGAATTTCTTTAAATCACCCTCTAGGCGTTTGGGATTTTCTTGCTTGTTATTTTATTTATAGCTTTATATAACTCATCAAAATCATCTGCGAGCATGGTATCGCCATTTAAAAATTCTTCTGTTGGCTTCACGATAGATCCATCAAGTAAAGTAAAGTGGTCAACCATATTTATAATAGCCGCTTCTTCCCCTTTGCCTTGCGAAGTCATCTTGAATCCTTTTGCGACATATCTTTTTTTAGTATCATCCATCTCCCAAATAACATCGTCATATGTAGCCTCACTTATAAGTTTTTTAGCTTTATGCGTGAGGAAATCTTTGATTGTTGCAGTTCCGATTGATAATTTGACTTCCATTTTGCGTGTGTTTTAAGAATTAAATACAGGTGTGTTTCTATAGAGGGGAGTAAGGAACACACCGAAACCCTACTCCCCTTATGCTTAAATTTAATAAGCCGCAGTAATGTTTCTTAGCATAACTTGGATCTCTCTCTTGTCGCTTGTGTCTCTGTAAGCCGTGAAGCTGATCTCCTCATTACAGATTGCGTCCTCTGAAAGGTTTGCATTGAATGGCTGGAATCTGCAGTCCGGCATATCGAACCTTAATTTCTCAACCTCGTTTGCATCTCTACCACCGGAGAATGCGATCTTGTTCGGATTGTCAGTTGTCGTTACATTGCCAGCACCAGTTGAAGTTGCACTAACACCTGTGAGCGCCGTAATCGCAGAAGCAACTGTCGCGACTGCATTGTTGGCAGGCGTAGCATCGAGAGTGACTGTTATCAGTTTACCAGATACTGCTGCCGCTAATGGAGTCGTACCCTGCACAAACTCAACAGCCCAATCGTTGCCAGCTTCACCCACAGCATCAACCGTAACCGTGATTGTACCAACGCCATCGCTTTCAATCGTGCCAGTAGCGGCGGCGGCGACATTAGTATCAAGCGTTGCTCCGCAGAACTCGAATCTAATTGCTGTCTGCTCCATCTGTCTTAACACATCAAGGTTTAATGGATTGACATAGAAGTTCGAGAATGTTCCCGTAACCTCAACGCCTTTAACCAAGATATTGGAAGGCATTCTATCAACAACATCACATCCCGTTGCCGCCCATCTTGCCTCAAGGTCATTCTTGATTGACAATTTGAAGTCTTCACAGTTCGTAACTGTTGATAGGTTTTGCATCCCGTCAGCTCCGTTGTACATATAAACCGAAGCGCCTCCCGAGAAAATCAATTCGTTACTTAAGCTGTAAGTTGGAGTCTGTTTCTTGATGACGGCAATATCACCAACCTCGATACTCACGCCGATCGTAGAAACAACAAGGACTGTTTCACTTGTGACTGTTGTGACTGTAAGTTCGCAAAGCTCTGTTGTTGGATTATCCTTGTCTAGGATTATGATCGTGTCGCTACCTGCTACAAGTCCGGAAGTCTGGTCTAAAACAAGAGCCGTGCCACCGGAAGCGGCTGTTGTAACTCTTGCGTTTTGGAATACCTTTTGAGCTGAAAGTGCGATTGCCGCTTGCAATTTATTATCTGCAATCGAAAAATCAATACCAGCAACTCTCGTTCCAATAAATCTCTGTACATAAGAACTACCTGCTATAGGTATATCCATCGTATAGGTTTTGAGCGTAGTCGCTGGCGAGAACTTATGCTGATAAGATACTGAAGCTAATAGCGTGGTATCTGTCGCTACACCGAAAACGCCAGTTAACCAGTGACCTAATGTCTTTGGCTCTGCAAGAACTGTTACTGAACCATTGAACGGCCCGACTTTGTTCTTGATAGGTCTAAGATTTTTCGACCTATTCCCTGCTATTGTATTCGCAGGCGTGAAATCCCAATTAGAAACCATACTCTCTGAAAGAAGCTCGTGCGCTACATTAGGATAAAGCGCCGTGCCTGCTGTCGATTCCTTGATAGTCATCAAGTACGCCAGTTTCGAGTATTTTGTTGCGTCAGACATCTTTGAATTTGGTTATAGAATAAATTATTTTGTCTTTTTGATTTTCTTCTCCATCGGTTGAATCATAATGTCATCCTCGACACTAGGATTGTCATATACTACCGAGGCGACTTCTGTGCCATCCGGCAATACCGATTTTTCAATGTGGTATTTTCTATCCATTGGATTATTGTTAATGATTAAATTACTATGTTCGATTTGGGCGGTCGTAAGCCGTGAAGGTAACTGTTGCTCTGCCTTTCTTGCCTCCTTCATCTAGGTATGTACTGTATTCAACATTCAAGTTGTCTATGTATAAAACCTTTGAGCTTGCCGTAAGATTGTTATTTAAGATTCCGAATACTGTCGGAGCTTTCGCATCACCATCGCTTTCTCTTTCTTCAACTAAGTCAACTAATTTCTCCAATACATCTAATTGCGAACCTTGACCAGCCGACATATCCCAATATGTCTTTGCATTGATTACGACCTCAACCACGATGTCGTACTCCGCCTGATCACGGACTGTACCGCTTCTCTTTTGACGAGTTGCTTTAGGATAGACTTGTAGCATTGGCATATCCGCCTCTGCTATAGCGTCCTGCTTGCCTTTAAAGTAAGTCGTGAAAGGAATAGTGGTAAAGCCTGTCGTAAAGATTGTGATAAGTGAGTCTATAATTTCATTCATGAGAGCGCTGATTTAACGAACTTTCTGAATACTTCGATTATGTTCTGCTTGAGATTCTCATTATTGAGAGTAAGCATTGTGCGTTTAGGATTCCTACCCATACCGATTTGATGATATTTATAGTAGTCAACTCCTTTGCTTGCGACTGTAACCTTGAACCGGTCTACTACTTTACTGAAACTGTTTTTCAATTTTCCTGTTCGCTCGAGGATTCCTTTCATCCCATATCCGAGCCTTGTCTTCTGTGCGAGCGTACCTGCTGTGAGTGGTTGCCATGCTCCCGTGAGCCTTGTACCTTCTGTCGAGAACTGCTTGTCTATCTCACTCACGACTAGCGTTCCTGTATCTGTTAGAGGCTGTCTTGCGTTCCCGATTGTAGCGATTGCCTTATCGAGTTTCGCTATAACTCTTTTATCTCCATCGATTGTAAGTCCGAATTGCATTAAAATTTCTTGTTCATAGTAAATACTCTTTCAACATCTTCACCATTATCATCAACCGAACCGGTAGTAGGGAAGAATCGTAGTCGCTGTGTTGTTGACCCAGCCAATTCTGTATCTGAAAAGTCTAACAACTTATCCTTTTTGTCCTGTATTCTCTTTAGAAATTCATCAGCACTTGCCAATCTCTTAAAACCATCCTTGTCATTATTTTGCGTTTCAGCACCGTACTCCGCTATGAATAAGTAAGCCGTTGCAATCTCTACCGCCAAGCCGTCAAGCATTGGTATTGCGACCTCGCTAACCGTTCCGCCTGTTGCTGTTATACCGGAAACTGTTTGAGGATCTGTTGATGTTATCGTTACATCAGTCGAATCTTCGGTCTGGTCGTTATTATGAATCGTTACGGTAGCACCCGAACCCAACCCATCAGTGACGAAATTAGTAGCCGAACCTGCCGCAGTCCGGAATAAATCAGCCGCCTGTGAAGCCGTCTTGCCGACCGACATCGTGACTGTATAAGCAACACCACCAACAGTCAGAGTCATTACGCTCGTACCATTTCCAGTACCAGAGAAGACTATTGTATTCTCGTAGAATTTCGGCAAAGGAAGCGCGTACACATCGCCAATATAACTTTTGATATGATTCTCCGCCCTCGTGATTTGATTCGCTATAAAAGCATCTGTGATATTCGTATTATTAACGAACCCTGCGTATTGCCTAACTTTCGTGACTGTTGTGAACATAAGAATTAGAATTAAGAAACTGGAACTCTGTGAGTAGCCGCCGCTCTGTTTGTAGCCGCTACTCTGTTTGCCGAAGCCATCCTTGCCTTAAAAGCAGTATCCGTAGACCAAGTAGCACCCGCGATTACCCCATTTCTTCCATTGCCACTCGTATCGGCCAACGTAGCCCCCGAACCTTCCGTGAACAGCCATTCGCCTTGTAAATTATCTCTTGGCACAACACCATGCCGATATAAATTTGTCACTTCCGTTGGCGTTAGAACGTCGCTCCAAATCCAACTTGCACCGATCTTCCCCGACCAATTAGTTACAGGATTGTTTGCTGCCAATTGGCAGCCTATCATCACTCGTCTATCATTTTGATGGATTGTAGTAATTGCCGCGTCGGAAGTTTTAACAGGCGTAATCTCAACTCCATCAATAAATAATTTAAGCGTTCCGCTATTCCATGTAAAACCTATCATTTGCCAAATATTAGTATCAATTCTATTCGGACTATCATATACTTTCCAGTTAGTGATACCGCCATCTTGAGATACAATTACTCTAAACTTATAGGCATTGACAAGTACAGTCCAAGCTCGTTTCGTTACGCCGTAATCAAACTTTGACATTGAGCATCCTGCTGCAAATCCATACGGTACTCTAACCCATTGCATGACACTTAAAGTCGCGCCAGCTCCACCGCTAGGCTCAAAGTTAGAGATAGCGATAGATTGTGAACCTGTGCCGTTTATATGAATTGAATTTATAAATGGTCGTACCGCTAGTCTTGACATAATTATAGATGGTTAATTTCTTCGAGTCCTATGCTTGTCAAACTGGAATTTAACGCCTCTAAATCTTTGCTCTCTCGCGCCTCGTAAACTTTTGCGAGATTCCTGAAAAAAGATTCGAGCAATTTATCTCCTGTTAATTCGCTCGATTTTATATAATCCGAATGGATTACGCCCTCCGAGAACCCAAAACCACTATTGCTACCCAGCGAAATAAAGAAACCACTAAAACCAATCGAGCCATCATCGTTATCCCAAACGTCTTGTATTGTGACTTGCGACTTGTCGAATTTGTAAGAGTATTCCATATTAAGCTGAAGTTACGCTGCTGGCTGTTGATAATCTCTTCCATTCACACATAAGGTCCAAAGCTCCTGCCGTAATATCATCAGCACTTCTTGTTAGATAAATGTTTGCGTTATTTACTAATATCCATCCACTTGGTATCGCACAGGCATCATCTTCTGGATTGTTGTCGCACCAAGCGTCTCCGATAGCAAAGTCCGAATTATCAATAGTAGTCGCAGGTAAACATACGTCTGGGTCAGCCGTAGTACCAACCGATATTGTCGTCGTTCCTGATGTGGAAGTTATAGCTGTTGCCCCAACCGTGCCAAATATTCTAACCAATACCGCGCCCATTACCGTGAATACCACACCCGTATCATAACCCGTCATATTAGGAATCGCCTTAATAGCGGTATGTGTCAACTGAAGGTCGCTAATGAATCTGATGACTTCAGCCAAACTCACCCCGTCTGCCGCATTGGCTGGCATTGGGAAAGTCGGAATCCCGCCTTCGGCAAGCCAATCTTTAACCTGTTGAACCTGCTCTTCGTTATTTTTAAGTACGGACATTAAAGATGTGCCGACTTTTGTGTCACTCTTGTTACCGATAACATCTGCTATAACCATATTATTAGCACTATCAGCGATTGGCAGATTAAGCCTATTGTTGATTCCTTTCGTCATTGCAACCAAAGATGTTCCAGCCGTTGTATCGCTTTTTTTACCGATTACATCGGATGAAAATATATCGGAATTTGTGTCTTGCGTTGGAACTACTGGCTGTCCGTATGAACCACTCATATATTTATTTATTAAAGAATAATACTTCTACTTAACTCCGAAAGATACCGTTAGGCCAACTGTCGGGTCGCCATTACCTGTTGGCGTTGTCGTACAAGCGTAAGTAGCCGCTGTCGCAAATGACATCGGGACATCGTAGTCCTCAATAGTGTTCCCCGTAGGCGGAACGTAAATCACATACTTTGGCGTTGTCGTACCGACTATCACCGAACCTGTAGCCAAATCAAAGAGCTGAATAAATACTCCAGCGGCATTACTATTGTACGCATGAAGATGATACAGATTACAGGCTACGGTCTTGCAGGCCTGTGCCGTGTTATCGCCATCGGCATCAAATACGGTATCAAAGCCTGTGACTGTCGCACTTGCACCTATAATTGCAGTGACACTATCGTCCGTGGCGTTTAAGCCTGTCCCTAAAGAATTAAGAAGATTGCCACCGACATCTGCTTGCAATGTACCGCCCTTGCCTTCCGTTCGTGCTGTTGGCGTGGCATTATAGACAGCCCACGGCAAGGTATTTGCCATATTGGCGGCAGGAATAGCCGGAGTGACTGTGCCGCCCATTATACCTGCTTGCCCTGCAATCAGATTGACCTTCGCCCTATCAGATTCATCCCAGTCGTCCATTATTTGTGCCGACGTTTTTATGTCAGCTAGGTTTCCGCCTGATTCTTTAGCTATTGTTGCCGTAGAATCCTGTCTGACATAACCTCCGCCCGCGGCAGCCACCAACGGATCAGTATTTGTCTTGATCGTACCAGCACTTGTAGCTATATTCCCTGTGTCAGCATCTATCGTAGTGAGAATTGCATTGCCGGTAGTTTGAAGTGCCGCAGTCGCTAGTCCAGTTCCTGTCAACGATACACTCTCGATATTCGCATCCATTCTATAAAGAACGCTTGGAGTATCGAAGAGGATGCCAGCCAAAGTTTTAGCCGCACCATCCAGCGTAACCACAAATGACATATAACTCACCGAAGTCCAAGTCACGCCGTTACCTGTAACCGTAGTTGGAGATTTAATTTCGACATCGATTAAATTCCAGCCTGCCGATAATGAGGCGACTAGTGTTGTGTAGGTATTGCAGTGTGAAGCGCTTTGCCCGATAACAAGCGATATGCTCGTGATGTCGGTAGTCGCTGAAACATAAGCCCAGTACCTCAAATGACCATCGTAATAATCGACGAGATTGAGTGCTGGAGATAAAGTTTTCGTAATTGAGCCGGCAACAACAGTTCCCAAACTCTTAGCAAACGAAATCGAGTTAGAACCTTCTTTGTGATTCGTAGATAGAGCGACCGCTGTAACATCAGCCGAGCCAGCCCATCCAGTTATAGATTCGCAGTTTTCAAGTACGAATCTATCTTGCTTGACATACGCATAGGTGCGCCTCCTGTGTTGATCCATAAGTTTTTTAGGTTAGACAATCAGACAGTTATATAATGACCTTATGGCGACTCACCTCGTAAGATGAGCCGCGTAAGACCACTATTTCTTAACCTTTTCTACAGATGGCTTGTCGCCTTCTGTAGGAATTTCTTTCGCCTTGTTTTCAAGTGCCGCGTCTTCAGCTTCGACCGCTTGTAACTCCTTTAAGTTCAAAGGACTGCGAAGTATTGAAACCGTATTCAACATTTGAGTTGCGCCGGCTGTCCCCCTTACGCTTGTTACATTTAAACATTCGAGGAGAAACCCGACCATCTCATTCGTTAGCTCATATTTGAGCAACGGTTTTTGTGCTTTCATGTGTGTTTTATATTAAGAAATAAAAGCCTAATCAACTCTCAAGCAAGTAACAAAAATCTCACAATCTAATGTGCCACCTGCATCCGGTACGATAGAAAGACTGCCGTTTTGAGCAATAGTCCTATTGGCAACTGACGCAATACCAGCAACCATATCATCTTTATCGCCATCCGAAGCGGCAACCGTGATAGCGGAACAGATATCTGTACCTGCTCCCAATGCGCCGTTATTCAATTTCCAAGTTCCACCATCGGCAGAAGTTGAAAGTGAATACGCACCAATTACTTTGAATTTGAATGGAGCATTTGCATTGAAGATGTTTACAGCCGCCGCCTGATTTGTAAGCAAATAACTGACAACAAATGGAACACCATAGGTATTGCCAGTTATGCTATCAAGTTCATTCGCATTAACATTCGTGATTACATTACCTGCGCCATCACAATCAAGAGTCTTGTTCGTGAATACATCCGCCGTAGCTTTGCCGACAAGAGTGTCCGTAGCATCCGGAAAGGTGATCGCCCTGTTATCCGTATGCACGAATGTAAGCGTAGCTATCTTATCTGCGGTTGCGCCTGTATTGCTAAATTTAACAGCTTTCGTAAGCGCACCAGCCGCGCCGATAACAGTTGTCGTGTCGCTCAATGTCTTATTCGTCAATGTGTCAGTTGTAGCCTTGCCTACCAATGTGTCAGTAGCATCTGGGAATGTGATCGCTACGTCATTCGTATGTAAGAATGTCAATGTGGCTATCTTTGTCGCAGTTGCGCCAACAGCACTAACCGCAACCATCTTTGTAGGAGTCACAGAATCACAGAAGGTTACATTACCAGCCCCTTTGCCGTATAATCGGAGTGAGACATTTGCATCATCACCAGTCGCTCTAACAACAGGCGAGCCAGCCGCATCAGCATTTTGGACTTCAACATAATTGATTGGAGTCGCTGATTCAACGAACGCCAAGAACTCATCACCGCCACCATCTGCGATATAACCTGTTGTCACGATCTTTGGTAGGGTAAGCGTCTTGTTCGCAAGAGTAACTGCCTTTGTCTTGAAGACAAATTCATCGGCAACACCAGCGAAATCAGGAATTGTCAAAGCACCTGCTCCAACAGTTTGGGTTGTCGTTGTTACTACGATGTCATTTGTACCGCCTTCAATTCCCCAAGATTGAGTTACGCTACTCGCGACTCCCATTGGAAGAGTAGCAGGATCAACCCAAACTGGATTTGCCGCCGCACCTTGTGCCTTCAAAATATAGCCAGTTGTTCCAGCCGACAAAGCATCCCAAGTAGTAGCGCCCCTGTAGAGTATAGCGCCTTGTGCCTCACCTGCGATTGTAAGATCCGTCACTGTAAATACACCAGCCGCCGACATATCCGCATCGCCACTCACATCAACAAACTCAAGAGCAGTTGCTCCTGTATTGACCTTGACTATTTTATTGGCCGCCGCCGTGTAGTTTGCAGGGACATCCGTAAGCCCCGTAAATGCAGTTGCGCCGGCTGTGCCGACATCGACTTTATCAAAATTACAAGATGTGGTTGAGCCGACATTCTGATAGAGACCACCTGTACCCGCGGCGACATCTGTATCTATATATAGGCAACCCTTGGCATATCCTGAACCAGCGTCAGTCACAGTTACCGTGCCGGTAGCAAATAACACGTTGCTATCTGCATCTTCTTGAAGTACGGTAATAGCCTGACTGTTGATGGTTTTCGGATATCCAATAAAGTGAACCGCCTTCATAACGCTTTTGGTGCGTTTTCCTGTTCGATTAGGCATCTTAATTGGAATTAAAAAATAGAATTATGAAACAAATTTCTTCTTCTTGAAAACCTTTAAAATCTCTGCGTCCTCAATGACTTCCCCTTTCATGTACTCTTTACCGTCGTGCCAAACATGAAATAGCATTGTGTTCTTTGTGGTTGGTTTTTCAGCCTTTATTTTACGAAGGTCTGTTAGCCTCATTGATTTGTGTGGAGTTGGATCTGATATGATTCTCATAGAAAAAGGTTAGTGTGTTTTTAAATAAACTAGGCGATACAAGCGTAGATAAGATATGCACATTTTACATCGAGTAAAACCATGTCATACTTATCTGAACATTGTATGTAGTCAGATTTTCTTTGTACTGATTCCAAACCACCTTGAGCGGCTGGGATATATTCAACCATTCTGCCAGCTTTCTGTCTGTATGTAGCGGCAAGAGTCCTTGACTTCAATTTTGGTTGACCTTCGATGAAAGCAACGATACAAACTTTTGACCAGATGTCTGTCAATGTATCTGTGCCTCCAGTATTGCTGTTGTTGTATTGAGCCTCACCAACAACCAAATTCTGTAATCCGAATATGCGAGCCAAGTTACCTTGAAGCATATCTTTTGTTACAGCAGGTGCGCCCGGAAACAAAGCGATGATATCAGGATGGTAGCAAAGAGTCTGCAAAGCATCCCAAGAGATTATCATCGTGTTTGGTTTCTTTCCGCTTCCTGATCTAACTGTTGTGATAGCAGTCTTGATGTTCGAAATAGGATCGGAATTGTCGTAGTCACTCCATTGATTCGTACCTGATAGAGTTGTGTTCTGTGTGATTGTACCTGTCGATGTGATTACATCAGCAAGAGCCTTCTCTTTGTCAACCAACATTCTGTCAGTTAGAGCTTCTGTAACATCAACACGAGCATCAATTGGGTCTTCTTGGTTGTCATAAACTTCTTCAGGTATGAACTCACCAAGTACATGGTCTTCCAAAGAATAGTGGTCAGCAGATGATACAGTTGTTTCAACTACATTTGGTTTGCCACCAACTGCTCTGTAAGTATTGACGATTCTCAAATTCTCCATTCCATAGGAGTAGATTTTGCCGGAATCTTTAACGACCTGAACATTTGGAGCAATTATTTCGTTAACATAATTCTCGTTCTTGTATGCAAGTGATACCTTGGTTAGCGGTACGCTTGTATATACAGTAGATTTTTGCATAAAAAATTGTATAGGTTAGAAAATAGATTAAAACGCTGAATACTTGACTGTTGGGTTGATGATTCTTACTTCGCCGTATTCAGTTGCAGATACGGTGTCCTCTGCAATAGCGCAAACCTTGTCGCCTGCCGTTGTGGTAGTGATAAGAACGCCTGCTGTGGATGGAGTAAGTTTATCTCCTCTAGTCCAACCTCCTGACCCTGCGAGTGCTAATGTGTAGCCTGATGTTTTGACTGTTACAGCTTCGCCTGCGGCGGCTGTAGCGACTTGCGTGAAACCAACAACCTCATCGGTTGCTGCGGTTGCAACAACGACATAATTATTCCCAGTGTCGTTTTTAACCGGAAGATATTGACCTAGCGTCGAGGCAGTTGCTCTGAATGAAGCCTCTGGTGTTTGATGTACAGCTCCTGAACTCATAAAAGTTTAGGTTATGAAATAAAAATTATTGATTCTTGCTTGCTCTGACTTTCTTGTAGGCATCCTTGTAAGAGATTTTTTCAACCTCTGCTAACTTGGTAGCCTCAACATCGATTTGTTCTTCCTCGGAAAGCTCGACATCAGCACTTTTGCCGTGTCCTAATTCTGAAACATCTTCCTCTGAAAGAACTGTTGCAACTCCGATCAACTCTTTGAACTGACCATACTGTTCGTCTGAAAGAGTCTTCACGAAAGCCTCAACTTTCTCGACATTCGTTTTCGAGATTCCGACTTTGCCAACTTCGCCGAGAGTTACCTCTGCAACGCGTTCTGCCAATTGCTTTGTAGCTTTCTCTGCTTTCAATTCAGCGAGTTCCTTGCTAGTTTCAGCAAGTTTTAACTCTGCCGCTTGAACTGCATCAGGTGCTACTTCTTTCTCCTCAACTTTTTCTTCGACTTTCTCCTCTGGTTTTGCTTCGACCTTCTCCTCGACCTTAGCAACGCCATCTTTTGCTTCTACTTGCTCATCCTCTGATAATTCAGCGAACATAGCTTTCAAAGTTGTAACATCTTCTGTTGTTACCTTCTCTTTTGCGAGAAGACTGTCAGCATAAATACGGTATGCTTTCATACTTGAATTGTTAGGAAATAATAAAGTGTCTGGTTGATAATCTTTTAATGGCGCGTCTTCACTCAAGAAAGCCGGTTGCATCCCTTTGATGACCGGTCTGTTGGTGAGCGCAATCCCTCTCAATACATTCTTAATCGTACATTTCTTGCCATCTTTTACAGTTTCAAAAGGTGAGTATTCAACGCTAAAATACTTGAAGACTTTTTGCGTCAACATCTCTTTTGCCTTCTCGGAATAATCTTTAAACTGTGCAAATAAAGACTTGCCTTCAACAGCAAGTTCTTTCACCCAAGCGTAAGCACCCTTCTCCGGCTCGTGTCCTACATCAATTCCAATCTCCACGCCAAGAACATTAGCGTCGAAATTGTCTTTGAGTTCCTGCAATAGTTTCGGAGTAATCTCAAACTTGCCATAACGCCTGTCGTAATAAGTTCCGCATTTGAGGATCTCATACTTATGGCTATCCAAATCAATCTTATCCTCGGCTAGAGTTATTGATGAAAGCACCCTTATAAGATTTTCACTGACCATTTTGTTTTTGATTTTAGCAAATAGAGACCCGGAATTATTCCGAGCCTCTAAGAGCTTCTTGGTCGAGTGTGTTTAACTTATTGATTTTTTTGCATCGACTACACTTCACTTCTATTATGCTCTTTTTTGCCAAAAAGCACAAGCACAAAAGTTTACCACACTTACACCGGAACTCACTCAACGATTGTCGTGTTGTTAATAACCCATCGTGCAAAGTAGTGAATTGTTAAAGGCATTACGAACATCGCACCGATGATAGTCAAAGACGCTAGCAGATTGATTAAAGAGAACAGTGCCGTCCACAAGAACAAGTGCCAGTAGTTACCGTTATACTGTAACTTGGCTACGCGAGGGGCTTTGACTTCGCGCGATTGGTGGTTTTGTGCCTCCATTTTTTTGGTGTTAAGGATGAAATCTGTACTAATATATCCGAATAAGGAACTGATACACGACACGACTTCCCTTCGCCTATATCCGCATCACACATCACATGAAGTACATCCGTATGCTGTTGCCTGCCGTTCATTATCTTGAGTTCCTTCTTGTAGAATTTATGGAACTTCGACTGGTCACTATTGCCACACTCGCAAACGAAAATCTTGCCTCCCTTGGTCTTCTCACCTGTCGTCATATTCTCAATGTCAGGAATTATAATCTTAATCCCTACGCACTTCGGAATGAGCATATTGTATTGAGTTTCTTTAGTCATGTGTGTTTTTTTTATTTTAAATTTTACCGTCATCAATTGCTTGTTGCGCTCTGCTATCCTTTGTAATCTGTGGAGATTTAAGAGGCGCGGCAGAGTTCTGCTGTGGTACATCGCCAACCGTATCAAAGTGCGCTTGTATCGAACTTGGGATGCCTTTAATCGCTGGCAGATTAGCATCCGTCTTGAGTATCGTTACCCACTCGCCTCGGCAATTGTCGTGAACCATAGACATATTCGCAAACGGATCATTCTTGTCTATTATCCTACCGTCAAGGCTCAAGCACATATCGCAAGTCTTCTCATCTAAAATCTCACTTCTCTGCAACGCATAAATCTCTCCATCAAAATAACCAATTGAGATACTCCTTCCGGTATTATAAGCATCCCCGATTAGGCTTCCGGCTATATGGCTATTTGCAACCGATACCGCCGAATCGAACACATCTTTCGCCGCGTCTATTGCCACAATCGCACCGACTCCGGTCGTAAGGCTTGAGGCTATGCTCGATTTCACCGCCTGTGTTGCGGCTACGCTTCTCTCATCGACATAAGTATCAACCTTTAATTTTACAATCTCTTGCTCAAGAGGTGATGGTGCTGGCGCTAACTGGTCAATCTCACCTGCGAGTTGTTCTTTGCCGAAAGCAATTGCGGCTGTGGCTTCGGTCAGGAGTTCCTGTCGTAATTCCGTAGCAATCGTATCAGTGATATTGCGTACAGCCTGCAAATTGCCTCCATTAACTGCAACCTCAATCTGTCTAAATAGCGCTTCCTTCTGTTGAGCCGTGTACTTATCTAGAATGTTTCGTACTTTTTGATCGTGTGTATTCCAAAATTCCTCTTGTTCTGCGAATGCCACTCTCAACTCGCAATCTGTTAACGGTCTGCTGTTCTTGTAATTTGAGCTTTTTTTTTCTGCCATCTTCTTTTTCTCGGTATTGACATCAGCAACCGGAGGTACTCTGCCAACCTTCTTGTTTAATCCCTCAACAATCGCATCAATGTTAGCCTCTGGCAATAACGGGAACGCTGAATTGATAACCGCCTTCGCGTTTTCTATTGGCAATCTACCCTGCAAGATGAAGTCAATTATTGTCAATAATCCTTGTACTTGCGCACCATTCAATGCGCTCGCCTGTACATCTGCACCATTCGCAATCTCTTGAGATGCACTTGGCTTATTATCTGGTATTTCCTTCTCTCCTTCTTTTGGCTTCTCGATTACGGATGGCTCAACTACATCCGTCGCTAGGTCTTCTTCTGTAAGTTTCGGTAGTCTGAACTGGTCATGCGTCCATATCTTCATTTTGTCGTTATTCACTACCAAGCCTGTATTGATTAGCTTCTCAAGTGCCGCCGACATCTCGGTATAATCTATTTGACCAACATCGCTAAACAAGAACTTCGGATAATGCTTTTGTTCACCATAGTTCCTATCGATTAAATCCTTAATCATCTGCTGATTGATAACGCTTGCGATATACTTCGCCTTTGCGCGTAATGAAAGCGTAAAGAAGTCCGTCTGGTCAACACTCAACGCGTATGAACCGCTTGTTTGTGAACCGAGGTCTATGAATTGCGCGAGTACATTCGTGGCAATCATTCTATTGTGATGGCTCACCTGCTCTGCCATCGTACTACCCTTGCCGTCATTCCCGACCTGCAAGAACTCGAACTGCCATTCTGTATTAGGTGCGATTATGTAAGATTTCTCATTAAGCGTAAACTGTTGAGCCATCGTTTCAGCGTCATCCATGTCAACTTCCTTGTGTCCGACCGGAGGCTTAACCACTAACACACCAGCACCACGCTCTGATTTTATTGCATCAATCTTGTACAGCTGATCCTTGTAAGTCCAATGCTTATAAGCCGAGCGCAAAATAGACATACCGTCATAGTTGTCACCCTGCTGATTATTCACGAACAAAACCAACTTCTCCATTGGAATTTCAGGCGATGCTGTCTTGACTGGTACGCCATTGTATTCACTTGCCGGAAGGTATTGCGTAACTCCTCTTGTTGTCTTGTCGCTATCCATCTCCCATTTCGCGTGCGCTGTAGGTACGCGTGAAGCCAGCTTGTCGAAGACTATCTTGCCATCCCTATAACCGTAAATCTTTTCAAAATAATAAAATCCATACGGCAAATAATCAAGCGCCTCGCTTGTAAAAGCATCATTATCAAGATACTCGAAAAGACACTCTCGGATAAATGCAGTCATACCTTTCGAGTCCGCCGCGTCATCTTCCGGTGGTACGATATTCCTTTCGGTTGCTAATATCGGATATTTAATCGCGTCAACCGTGGCGCGTATCATAGCATCTGTTCGCAACATCTCGTCATAAATAATTACACCTCTCGAATTATTGAAATCAGTATTGAAATCCTGCGCTATATAACCGCCATAAATCTTTGTTCCTGACGCACCTATCTCCTCACCGACTTTGATTCGTACTGTCTTCTCTGCAAATAATCTCTTGATGTTCTGAAGTAATCCCATATCTTTTGTTTTTAAAATTTTTTGTTTCTGATATTGCCGAAGATAGTCGCCTGCCTTTCGGTATTTAAGCGCCTATTTGAACCGGACTCATCGAGCATCTGCATAGCATAAAAAAACGCATCAGCCGTGTCGTCATGCTCACCGTTCGGGAATGTAATAAGTTCGTCATAGAGCGTCTGATGTGATGGTAGAAATTTGACCTTACCTGCTTCGACTAACGGCTCAACATAACTCGACCTTGTAATCTTGTCCTTGCTTCTCGGATTCAACTCTAGCAATCTCATCTCTCCGCTTGCGCGTGACATATCGTATAACGCGCGCTGATTCATTACGCACTCAATTCCACATAAGCTCGGATTCCATCTATCGTATACCTCTTTGATTATACTTGTTTGCTTATCAATCGTCAATCGAATCGCCAAAGATTCAAGCACATATCGGAGTTGCGTTCTCGTGTCTAATCCCATTACGCAAATACCCATAGCGTCAGCGGAAGCTCGCTCTGAAGCGTTCGGGTCAACAGCCATAACAACTCTGAACCATTGTTGCCAGTTCGCCGGTAGTTGGCTTTGTTCGTAATAATTCTTCTCAATCCATTCGCGCTTATATCTTGAAGTCGCATCATCAATCGGATTATTCATGTACTCTTGATTAAACTTCGCCGTGCCTATCGCCTCGCGCTCTGCGATTAGCTTCTCTCTTGTAAACTTGCCTTTCCATAACGGCTCATCGACTAGAATATCACCACCGTTTTTTGTTGCGGTCTTGAATATACCTCCGAACTTTTTATAAAATTTAAGCACTTCAACCTCTGGGTGTATCACCGTGCCAATCCATTTCACGAATCCTTTCTCGAAATCCCTTGAAGGATAGATAACGCCATAAAACCAGTTGTGCAATTTCTCTCGGCGGTCAGGACTTCTTACTTGATCGTCTTCTTCTATATCGTCAAGAATAATTTTAGAAGGTCTTTTGTTTTTGATGTTCACGCCTCTACCCTTGCACGCACCACGAGCCACGACATTCACGCCGTTGTTAGTTTCAAAATGTGTATTAGTCCATTTCCTACTCTCGGAATTAGTAGCCGGAACGAGGTCGCCATATACACTACGAAGCAACTCGTTATTCTCCAGCTCCATCTTAATTGACTCAAAATGCTTCTGTGCATCTCCGAGTGTATTGCCGACATAAAGTATAACAGGCTCAAGCGAGTACACGATGTCGTGGATTGTATCAATCTTCTCCCAAGTCGTTTTACCGTGCGCTCTGGGAAAGATAATTGCGCTATCCTTGCGCCTGCCAAGCTCCTCTGTAAGTTCACTATGACATTCCTCTGTGAATCCTTGAAGTATATGCGGAAAGAAATACATACCGAAAAGAGGCAACATCTGTTTCGGTTTTAGCGTAGAAAGAACCCATGCCTTTTGCTCAAGCTCTGGTATTTTCTTGAGGTCTTCAAGCCACTGGTTGAATTGAATCATCTGTGTATTTTTTGGCGAGTTTGATAGCAATCTCCGAATAAAGAATAGGCTTCCCTTCCTCACCGCCGTCAAGTCCTATGCTCTGCCTAGCCTTTCCGAAGATTTGTTCAAGCACAAACTTCAAGAGATCCGATTTATCAAGAGATTGGTCTTTAGCGGCTTGCACAAGTTTATTCACTTCTTCCTGCGAAACATAGTCAATAAACCTAACCTTGCTCAAACTTCCTTTCGGTCTTCCAGCACCTTCCCTAATGCCTCCGCGTCTTTCCTTGACTTGTTTTGATTTTATTTGATTTTTTTTCAAAATAGCCATAGTGTTTTTATTTCATGCTTAATTGTAAATCATCTCGCCACGATTAGCAAGTTTGTAACTCTCGCGCCCTGTGAGGATAGAGAGGACGGAAACGAAGTAATGTTATCTAGTTATGGCTTAAGTAAGCCTTCAAGCGGTTCTACCCTTGTTTGTAAATACATTATCTTGTTGGCGTTATAATGTTTGTGACACATAGTTGGCAAGTTGGTGTCACAGACTCGACGGTTATTCCAACGGTGATTCCAAAGTTAAAACGGTGAAAGTAAATAAAGACTTTACTTTTGGTTTTGTATGGTCTATACTCCTGTCGTACATCCAATTTAGTTTTACTTTACCTAACCTATGGAATCAACCCTTCCGACACGCACAGAAATACTCACGGCTCTTACTTTCTATTACGAGCAAGGAGATTTGTCGTTTATAGAAACGGTAAATAACATTAGTTATGGATATAAAGTAGAAATGAAAAGGAACTATACTAAACCTAACCAAACCAACAATGACCAACGAGAATAGAAAAAGACCTTCCTTCCAATTTTATCCAAGTGATTGGCTCGCAGATCCGAATGTTATAGCCATGACGGCAACTCAACGCGGAGGATATATACAACTACTCGCGACAATGTGGACAACAGCAGAATGTGAATTGTGGAATGACGACGCTTATTTGTCGAAAATATCAGGATTAACAGATATAGAATTAGGATTGGTAAAACGATGCTTTGTTAAAAGTCCTATACAAGCCGAAAACATAACTCATAAACGATTGATATACGAGCGACATAAACAAGATAACTTCAAAGATAACTGCTCACGCGCCGGAAAGCAGGGTGGAGGCAACCCAGCCTTTAAAAAAGGTAAGCCGAACCCATACTATTCGGCTCTGGTAGCGGGGAAAGATAAACATAAAGGTATGGATAAAGGAGAGGATAAAGGTAACATAAACTCTTCTTCTCCTTCTTCTTCTCCTTCTTCTTCTCCTTCTTCTAAATCTCTTAAGAAAGAGATACACTTAGGCGTTTATGAATACTGGAATTCTAAAGAAATAATTAAACACAAACAATTCACGGATGGTATGGATAAGGCTATTGGCAAGGCGTTAAAGACCTATACAGATACTGACTTAAAGACAGCCATAGACAAATACGCGCTGGTTTTATCTAGTGATTTGTATTTCTGGACTCATAAGTGGACTCTTGAAGATTTCCTCAAGCGTGGGCTTACGCGCTTTGTGGATTCACCCATTGAAAGTTTTTTAAAAATCAAAGACGACAACGGACAACCGAAGCATGAGATATGGAAGCAAGAAGGTTACTATGACGACTAATTTTTAACCATAAAAATATGATAATCGGAAAATGTTTCAAAACATCAGAGGAGAATGGAGCGCGTATATATTCCAGCCTTATGGATGAGAATAATGGGTTTGAACATCCAAGGGATTTTCTTTTAAAGACAATTGTTAAAGGCTTGGGATTGCGCCAGATAGAATTTACAGATGGTGTTGTTGAAGAAAGTTTTTGTATAACTTGTAATGGCAAACTTGGATATGAGAAATTTATGCTTGGTGATTATGGCGAAATAGAGGCGTTGAGAAGTGAATGTAAGCCTTGCCGTGATAAGGCTTTACTTGACTGCGAAGCAATAAAAAAAGAACAGGAGTATATTGTCAAACAGTGCAAGTGCAGTGGAAGACAGAATAAGAAGATTAAACACACCGGAATCGAAGTGGGTTGGTCTGACATACTAGATGGATTTGAATTTCAAAAACAGTTTCTTGATTATGCCGAAAGGATATTGGATGGCAAAGAGGAGCTGGGTGCTTATGTTTTCGGTGGGTCTGGCACTGGAAAAACATTCCTTGCGAAGTTATTGAATAACGAACTTGTAGAATCAATGCGCGATGTTGTGTTTTTCAAAGCTGTTGACTTGGCGATGGTATTACGCACAGTCTCAATGGCAAACCGAAGGGATGAGGATGTCATGGGAAAAATTATAAACGACTTACGCTCGGTAGATGTATTGATTGTTGATGATTTGGGTACACAGAAAAACACGGATTTTGTGAAAGAGATTATGTTCTCAATATTCGATACGAGATACGACAACAGGAAGAAAACAGTTATCACGACAAACCTAACGGCTGATGACATAGGAGATGATCGGTTGGCTTCAAGATTCGCGGATGCTGGATGGATGAGGAAGTTTAATTTCAAAAAACACGACTTAAGACAATTAAAATTTAATCAAAAAAATCTATGAAAAAAACAATCAACACAGATAAAAGATCAGATGATGCAATTTTTATATTCGACTACATGATGAGTAAATTCCAAGCGTTCTATAAAACAAGTGATGTCAAATATGGTACGCTTGACTATTTTTATATCGAGGAAAAATTCACGGTAATGGCAAGAATGATTAAAGAAAAATTCAATGGAGATTTTGACAACTTCACAGGAGCGATTCTTAATGCGCTTGCTTCAGGAAAATATGACGACAAGGATTTATCTGCTTAAATCATAACCAATACAAAAATGGAATCAATCGAAATCTGCCAATGTTGCGGTCACAAGACTACAATCTACAAGCATACGCTCAACGCCTCGATGGTATCGGCTCTCGCCAAGCTGGTGGAATTTTACGAGAAGAACAAGGCAAGAGCCAATCTTCAAAAGGATTTGGCACTTACGAAAAACCAGTACAATAACTTTCAGAAATTGCAGTATTGGGGATTGGTACACAGGAATA
>Ga0209416_1000882_pt1 | contig 25285 bp, 31 predicted proteins | sample RifGroF1_FD_184001 | JGI IMG/M metagenome (GOLD analysis project Ga0209416, IMG submission 184001) | Groundwater microbial communities from Rifle, Colorado, USA - Groundwater F1 (SPAdes) (version 2) | ecosystem: Environmental > Aquatic > Deep subsurface > Groundwater | place: Rifle, Colorado...
CCGTAAGGATCAAACTCTACTTTGTCATGCTCGCCCTCTACGACAAAGTGGCCAAACGGCAACGGCTTTGCATCACGCTCGAACCGGAGTATCACTTTTTCACCGAGCGCCTTTTGATAGTCTGCGCTCTCTTTGGTAATCGACCATTTGACGCCGGTCAGCATCCTGAGCAATGCCGCCGGATCGTTTACAAAGCAATCGTCATTGATGATCTTGTCTTTTATCGCTTGCAAATACGCCTGATAGATATCAGTCGATCCCGCCTTGATCTCTTCAGCGATATAGACGATGGATAAAAAGTAGCACCCCGCAGCGCCGATGCGTTCAAAGTCTTTTTGTGTTGCTCTCATGGCCCGTCTCCACAATCAGCGGTCATTGCCGCCTGTGCGTTTTCAGATGCCCGCCCGTTGAGGATATCCTCGGCGGCGTCGGCGTGTTCAAGGGCTTTGGTAGCCGATCCATTGACTCCAAGCTCGCGGAATGCATACGAGTGGGAACGGCTCGCCTTTACCATATGCCTTTCAACCTCAAGTATTTTTGTGATGTTCGCCGCCTTCACTTCGTCGCTCGCAAGCATCTTGATAATATTTGCCTCAAATCTCCGCATCGACCGAAGTATTTTAGCCGCTACAACGCCGACAACCGTAAGCGCTCCTGATACCACGGTACCTATCGCGGCGGTCATAATAAATTCAGGCACGGTCGTGTTCATCCAGTTGCTCCTATTTCCAGCGGCCTATTCATACAGCCCTTCGGCGTGCCAGTTGACATATCCGTAGCCGGTGGTTGCGGTATTGTTCCACTGCAGCGCCCTCAAAGTGCCAAGTGTGGCCGATCCTGCCGTAGGCAATGCCCGCACCATGTGGAAGGTGTTTCCATTTATCAAATCAAGCAAACTACCTTCCAACGTCCACCAATCAGCTACGAGGTTTATCGGCAACGTGATGTTAAACTCCCGCGACGCGCTGCTCGCGTTGCTCGTCGACACCCACGCCCTGCCCCAAACCCTCGCGTAACCGTTGCTGTACTTTTCGTAGTGGGCGTCATCCTGTGCTCCGGTGCCACCTGACTCGATTATCCCCGCGCCGATGCGGGCGTAGCGCTGGAGGGTGGCGAGATACGCGTCGCGGTCAGCTGCGGCGACGTATGCAAAATATATATTGCCGTTTAGCGATTGTGTGTAATATTGATAGTATCCGAACAGTCCGGTATCCAGCCCGCCAGCCCACGCGCCTGTATATATGTCCTCGACAAACTGGATGTCAGACACACGGAGGTATGTGACGCGGGTTGCCCCGTTGATGTCAACTATCGCATCCGCATAGTAGCTTTCAACGTCGATCTCGTCGATCTCGCTTCCCCATGTCCCAGTGTTGGTTTTTGATTTGACATATCCATCGGCCTGATCAATATAAAACGCCTTTCGGTTTCCGTTGGCGTCAAGTATATATCCCCCTGCGGCTTCGATGTCTGCGGTGACCGTTGAGGCCGCGCTCCACCCCGACGAGTAGCTCCGCTCTTCGAGGTCTGCGGTCGACGCCGCCCTGTAGCACGCATACAGGAACCCGCCATGGACGATGAATCTCAGGCCGCCGGCATTGTCAGAGGCAAGAAGCGTGCTGTGCGATACCCATGCCCCACCGGATCGTTTCAGGACAACATGGCTGGCCGTGCCGATCACCCCGTACGCCAGCAACAGGTCTCCGTTCACGTCGCGGCCATATGACGGGTTTTTGGCGTTTGACGAGACAAGCACCTCTGATCCAAAAGTCAACCCATTGCTTACTTTTTCATATAGGTCGATGGTCGTGCCGTTGTCCCAACTGTATGCGTAGCGGATTTCCGTGTCGCTTACAAAGATAACGGAGGTGGTACCGCCTGTTGCGGCATGGAGATCGGCAATCTTTGCATCGCTCCACTCACTTGTTATGTTCGCCTCGAAATCGCCGTCCATCAGGACGGCACCACCTACCCCAAGCCTGCCGATACGGGCGACGAGCAGCTCATCAGTAGCAGGTGTAGTATCAGGGGTATCCAGCCAATCGATCTTCTCATCAGCGAGTTGCACCGTGCGTTTCTGGACGCCTGAGCCTGTTTCATAACGTATCCTTCCACCGTCGGGGACGGTTATCTGATTGGCAAACAAGTCATCGATAAAAGCGGTATTGGCCGCAAGATATTGCGCCATTACCGAGCTTGATGCAAGTGTCTGGATGAACGCCGACACCGCCGACAGGACGTTGTAAAATCCGGCTTGCGCCGCAATGACCGCAAACACATCGACGCCTGAACCTATATAGTCAGCGATGTCTCCATACGGCCCTCCTGCTATCCCGCCAGCAGACTCGGCGATTGTCGCCCTGCATATGTCAGGCCATGCAAGGGACAGCATCGCCACCGAAGGAGCCGCTTGCTTGTCCCATGTAAACCCGCTCCATACATAGATGCCACGCTCGGCTTGTGTCGCTGAATACGCGGTTGCTATGTCGTTGACATTGGCAGACGCTGGCAAGCTGGCAAATGGATAGATACCTATGTATCCAGGAATTTGCGCGATGGTTTGCGGCGAATTGATTACCCCTGCCCCGGTGACAGTGATATCCCTGATGTCATAATTGGATGCACCGCTTACGTCAAACACATCTTCAACACCGATCCCGGTGGGGATAAAATATGTCCTGTTCCCCTCGCCAACAAGATTGATATTGTCGCGCATCACTATGCTTGCATGGATGTTGTAATCTCCACGGGTTAAATAGACAGTACCACCGCCTGCGTTTGTAAACACCGAATCAATGGCAGCCTGTATCGTAGTATCGTCATTGGCCATAGTTACTCCCCATCACAAAAATAGTTTGATTGCCCTGTCCATGACGACGACGCAACCAATATTACATTGTCCCGATTGTTTAGCCACTGCGCCATTCCAGCGGAAACAATCCTTGATCGCGTGCTCGTAGTCTTTGACCATGCGCCCATTGGCGGCAAACACGTTACCCGGGTACTTCCTATATTCCCTACGCTTCTGGAGAACGAGATAGACTCTATTTCAACGTCAGTATCGATAAGCTCGCACTCTGATACTTGCCCATTTATCGTGTAGCTCAAGCTTAGGTGCCATACATCGCCAATTTCATATTCGTAATGACACCCCGGTATTGCCAACCCATAAACCGGGCGTGCGTCAAATGATTTTTGAAGGTAATCACCAAGCGATTCTATCTGTTCAAGATTTATTATATACGAGTTTGATATCTCAATGGAAGATTCTCCGTTGTTTTCTATCGACTCGCTGTTTTTCCGCTCCCATTGATATGCCTCGCTGTGACATACGACTGGCATCCCGGTAATAGCCAGACCAGCAATGGCAACATTTCCCCCGGTAGCGTTGACAAGTCTCAGTATCGCGCCGTCTGGATATTCGGTAAAATTGGTATAGTCTGTTAGTGTATTATGCCCTTGTACCCTGCCATCTCTAAGCCCTACTATATCCCTTGACTTTAACTGTCTCCATCCGGTTACAACAATAGTTTCGGTGAACCTCCCGGTGTTGAAATAATTTACTATGTTTGATACAGTTTCGTTATATGCTTGATATGTTCCGCGTATCGCATCATCAACCGCGTTAAATATACCGCTTACTATTCCGCTTAGCCAACTCATCAGACTTCCTCTGATCTTGATGTAGATTCATATTCTGAATATTCAGCAATATATGTTTCGGTATTGTCCACCGCAGGGTCAGAATCTGGAATCTCTTTCCCACTGGCAACCGTTCTCGTAAAATTGCCATCGGTATCAGTAGCTGACTTTTTTAATCCTGCACTTGCACCTGCCATCCACACATTTACACGCGAGCTGCTTTTCTCTATACAGTTCCCTTTCAGGACTATTGAATTCATAACCGGGACAAGCCCGCCGGATATGGCGTTTCCGTTTGCAAGACTTCCCAGCGAGGCTTGAGCATCGTCAACAATCCCTGAATCCATGAACACTATTCCGGCAGAATCTACACGAAAGTTTCTGGCCGCGCACGCAGAAGCCATCTCCTGTAAATGGCTGATAATGTTGTCTCCCTTTTGCACCCATGCCCATGGATGGATATAAGCCACATCGTTCGTGTCTACCCCAATCCAGTCGTATGTTCCGGCTTGTCCGTCATCATATGAGATTATCCCCGATGAGCCATCTGTTGCGTTGAGTATCCACCAGTCAACTTCTCCGCCTCGCTTGAGCATTGCGCAATCGAGAGGAACATCGGTAAACCCGCCGGCGCCGGAAAGCAATACAATCCTCATCCTGTTTGACGTCGAATCTGTTACGGTGTGCGATACAGACCACCGTTCCCACCCAAGACCGCCATGAGTATATGCAGCATCGGTATATCCGGTACTTGTTGCCGCCAAAGATTCGCCACACCTGATCGTACCGACAATGGCACTCGCAGAATATATCCATATCGACGCGTTGAATACGTCTCCGATTGAAAGCGAATCTTCTCCGGCAAACGTGACGTACTGCTGAATGAGTTGCCCGTCGCTTGCGGTTAGCTTTCCGCAATATGATCCTGCAAGCATGGCCGTGGTATCACGCGCCAATGTTCCGGTCGTCAGCCATGAGTCGCCTATCGTTGCATTTTCAAATCCAGAGTTTCCCAGGTAGTTGGTAAACTCTCTCCTGGTAACAATCCGCGCAAGCTCGTGGAACAATGAGTTGATTCCGTCTTCCTGCGCCAGCTCATAATTTTCCCACTTGTACGATCGTCTTGCTGTCTTGCGCCCAAGCTCCGTCATGGCATCTTCGGCGGATATTGATATGGTAGACAATCCTCCAACGCTTGTTTGCCGTGGAAACGTTCCTTGCGGAATCATTCCGATGAATATCCGTTCAAAGTCAGGATCTCGATTTATACAGTATGTCGAAGGCAGGCCGGCCACAAGCTTTGTAATTTCAGTTTGCGACAGCGCCCGGTCATAGATGCGAAACTCTCCTATGGTGCCAAGCAACGTTTCGCCTATTGTCAATACGTTGGTTGCAGGCTTGACCATGGTCAGCCCGGCAATGGTCTCTATCAATGTTCCGTTTCTGTATATCAGAATACTTCCGGCGGTATAATTTAAAACCACCGTAACCATTGCCTGAACTCCGCTGTATCCGGTGAAAAATGTATTTGCCCCCGCCCCCTCGATGCTGTCGCCGTCCCAATAGGCAATCCTCAAGATTGCGCTGTTGGCGTCAGGGCGACGGATTGAAAAATGGTCATCTTCGGATTGAAACAAGTATTGTTCAAGCGCGCCTGATTGCTCGGTATTAACCCACGCATTGATTGTCATTATATTGGAAAATGCAAACTCCGGGATTGTAACGTGGTCGGCTACTCCATCTAACGACAGCGCCGCTCCGTTGGTTTCAGCAACCGCTTCGCATCCGCTTATCAATCCATGCAAGCAGTTCCCTGAATAATCAATCAAGGCATATCCATCAGACACGGCAGGGACTCCAGAAGAGTCAAGCAAACACACCGCATCGTATAGGTCTGGATCGTTGTCGGGTTTCTTGCGCCATTCTTCTATTTCCAGCCCTACCTTCCGCGAAAGATAATGTTGATCCGAAGTCCCATTGTATGATCCGACCTCTGGCGCAAACGTTGCGAACAAGTCAGTGTTGAATTCTCCCGACAGATTCAAAAGCGACAATGACGCGCTTGATGCCTTGTATCCGGCTGGCCTGTTGATTGAAAACGATGTCACGCAAGAAGTATTTTCTCCGTCGACATTGCATCGTGTTTTCCCGACAGCGTTTTTTTCAAAGTCCCAGAATATCTCTTCATGCCCTACGTGGGGGAATCCAGTCCGCACCTCATCGTAAGTGGCCGCTACGTCCGGGACAAGGCGGATATATTTTATGTCATATGCCCCGGTACCGACGATCATGACAGGAGTGTTTTTGATATCAGCTGATGTCAGCGTACCGAACAACATGCTGTTTCCCTGATACAGGGTAGCGGTGTCGCCATCCTGTACGTGCGTGAACCTGATCCACTGTTGCAGTTGGAGGTTGGATGCAAATACGATGTCGTCGCGCGCCAATGTTTCCACGCTCGCGCCAATACCTATATAGCTGGCAAAATAGTCTCCGGTACTTTCGTAGTACAACGCAAACCTGTCTTTGTCTGTGAGCGTGACTTCGGACGCAAATTGTACAAGCGCGGTGTCGCTTGCCACATTGTATGCAAACTTTGGTTTCGCCATTATCTGCAAGGTGAATATTGCTGGGTTGAATCCTGACAACAGATAGGTAAGCGTAGCGTTCTCGCTTAACGCAAACCGTCCTGGTACGTGTATCTGGTCAGTGGATGCAAGTTCTATGTATGCCGGAGTGCCTGATATCGGAGCATATTCTTTGCCGCGCGGATCGATGTAAAATCGAACCTCGGAATTGAAATCCTTGTCCCTGGAACTGCGCCCGGTTTCAGACAAATACTTAATCATTGCTTCCGCCTGTTGACTCGTAACTGCGTTCCATCGTACTTACAATATCCCACCACAAGCATGGCTGGTCAAGGCTGCCTCCGGCATTCGGAGGTAGCTTCATTGATCGCCATTGCTTCCACATTTGCACTGCCTCCCAAAAATCCTCGGTCGCATAATCAGGTAGCGTATTGCGCTGTACCCTGACCCCGAATTCAGGTATCGCTTCCTGTTCCGACAACAGTATTGTAGTCGGAACCGCCTTCAGCTGCCGCGCTGTTTTTTCGTCGAAATATCCTTTGCTCCAGCAGTAGAAGGCGATTCGGAGTTTTTTAGCATCTCGTGGTTGCCTCCTTGCTTCTGCCATATATCATGAGCCGCTATGCACAGCATGAAGCTGATGATATGATCTTCATCAGGATATGACAACAGCTTGTCCAATGCATCAAGCGGTTCGCCTTTTGAGTTTGTGAGGTTGCGTATTCCGATGACACATTTGTTGAGTAGCGCCTCGGTGCCAGGCATGGGCCCTTTTGCCTTGTCGAGCAGTTCTATTTTTTCACGGTTGGTCAGTGCCCGGTAGTCGATGGCCACTCGCTCGGATTCAGGCAACGCATTTTCTTCCTTCAGGTATTCCACATACCAAGTTCCGCCGAGCACGGCTTCTTTCAAAATCATGCAACGCCCTTTCTACGATGTCGAGATTGCAACGCCACCGGAGCAATGGAACGACGCGCTGAAACTTGCTACCCCGGCAACCTCGGTTCCGATCTGCACGTTGGTAAGATTTGCCGCAGACGCCGTGTATTTCAATTTGCTCCCTGCGGTTGCCGACACGATGAACACGACAGCAGCCGCAGCCAATGTACCCGCTGATCCAATCATGTCCAGCATGAGATTCTGTTGAGCGCTGGTTGACAGGTCTCCGCTGATCTGCCCGGATGCGTTGCGCAATCCCATCACCGAGGTAGTGTCTGCGTTCCCGAATGCCGTGGTGTCATTGTTCCCTACGTCTACCGTCATGCTCCAGTTTTTTATATTGGCTACGGCAGTCCCGCCATACGTAACCGATCCAAGAACACCTTTCATGCTTGTAGTTGCCATTCCATTCCCTCCTTATGTTGACCGCGCTACGCCACCTGACAGGTGGAACGACGCGCTGAAACTTGCTACCCCGGCGACTTCGGTTCCGATCTGGATATTTGTAAGGTTCGCTTCTGACGCTACAAACTTCCACGCCTGAGGGGATGCCGTAGACAATATCAAATGAAGTCGTACAGACGTAAGAGTCCCGGTGCTTGACACCATGTCAAGGAATCCGTTCTGGCTTGCGTCTGTTGATAGGTCACCTGCGACTTGTCCGCTTGCATTGCGCAGTCCCATTACCGATGTCGTGTCGGTGTCGCCGAATGAACTGGTATCATTGTTGCCGACATCTACGGTCATCGACCAATTCTTGATATTGGCTATTGTCGTTCCTGCAAGCGCCCCGGTCTTTACCGAACCGCTTACGCCTCTGAAGACTGCCATGTGCTCTTCTCCTTTCGAGGCTTGTCCGCCTCAACAAACGGAACCATGATACTTCCACACGGCAGTCCGTCCGATAATTTCTCTATGCAAAACTTCGGGCCATTGCCGTCAATGACCTTCCCGCACGCGGTACATTTCAGCTTCATGCAATGCCCCCCTTTATCGTCAATATCAAATCGTCGCAATCAATCAATGCGCCTTGCAATTGCCATAGAGTTTTGTTTGCCGCCTCGACAATCAATTTTTGCTTTTCAATATCACCTTCAAGATCATGTTTTCGTTTTTCTATGATCGAGCATACCACATCATAGTCATCGTAGCCATACCATTGTTTACACACAGACAGTTGCGATTCTTCCGGAGCCACAAACAGTATTCCGCGCTCCCTTGCAACACCAGCGTAATACTTCACGCCTCCACGCTGATGCGCATACTCTGATCGATGCGCCATGTTGATCCCGTATAGATATATTTCTTTGTACCCAAGATGGATTGCATAAGCCATCATGTACGCAACCGTAGAAGTGAATTCAGCCCCGACATTGGCGGCTATCGCATCGACAGGGTACGATTCAGACAACGGCATAAGCGGATCGTATTTGAGCATCACCACCGGAATAGAAACGGAATTGATCGCCGAGATCCTATCGCTGCAGTCTTTGTGCATTTCAAATAGCGCATCGACGCGATGGACGTCGTTCCACTGGTCATCTGATGTTGATGCTGTTTTATCAACTCCCAAAGATTTTGAATAAGCCGCGCTTGATATTGCCCATATGTCATATGATGTATCTGCATATGGAGCGTCGCGTTTTGATGCAGTTGATCCGATTATGCAAACCTTGTCATTTTTTCTGAGCATCAGAAACCCCTCTGGTCATGCTTGACCGCACCGACCGCCAACGATTGCAACTGCTGTGTCGTCCAGATTGACCCTGATATATTCTGGACGATTGTTGTCCCCCCACCGCTTTGCATCCCGCCTTTGCTGTGAGGAACAAACGCAAAATCTTCTTTCCCGGCCTCTCCCGCTAAAAACAATGTAGGTTTATCAACAGTGCCAGACCCACCTTCCGCCATCGGTATCGCCCTTACCAGTCCGGCGGTTGTATATGCAGCCGCTGACAACGCTGTATATCCAGCTCCCTGTACGATGTTGCCAGTCAAAAACGCTTTCCCCGCCAATAGCCCAAACTCAAGCGCATATGATTCAATGACAGCGGCCACAGCTTCAAGCCCGGCTTTTGCAAAACTTTTCCAAAGTCCTTCGCCCTCGAGCAATGAATCCGCCATTGTTTTACCCATTGCGGAGTACGCGGATTCTGTTGCGTCTTTTAGTCTTTCCTCTTTTTCTATAACCGCATCAAGTGCTATGCTTGACTCGCCTATTTGTATAGTCCAGTCGCCCCATGCGTCAGATATCTGCTTTACATCATTTCCGCTATCAATAGTTTGTTCAAGCCCTTTGTTTAATCCATCAAGCAAGCCCCATGTAGTCAATACATCATCGCCCCATTCCTCGAATACGGCATCCATTGCGTCTATGTTTTTTAATGCGTCGGCGTCGTCTTTTGCTCTTTTTTCAGTATACTTGGCTAATTGTTCTGCATTTTTTATTTCAGATTCGGCGGCTGAATCAGTACGACCTTTATATAGTTCTACAAGTCTTATCTGTTCTTTTATCGCCTTGATCTCATCTTCTTTGGATTTTATGGAAGAGTCAACTCCGCGCTTGTCATATTGTGTTATACGCTTTTGTTGTAAATCAGCAAGCTGTTGTTCTGCGACGAGAAGTTTATCCTGATTGCTTGCAGTACCATTGGCAGTACGATCCATCGCTTCGTTAAAATCATTCTGCGCTTTAAGAGCGGCCCCGATACCTTCCGCCATTCTGATCCATGCTTCGCGCCATGGCTTCAAGTCTCTTGATATTGATTGGCCTAATTCTTCGTTAAGATCGCCTAGCGCGTTGCCAAGTTTCACTTTTACTGCGCTGGCGGTTTCTCCGGCCGCTCGCGCCGCTCCGCCAAACTCGCTGGCAAGCTCGCCCATGATTACTTTTTGAGCGCTGGCTATATCGTCAACGGCCATGAAGGATTTGACCATCTCGGATTGATCATCGGTAAGCTGGACGCCCACCTTGCGCAGTGCGCCGATACCCTCGATCGGCTCGTTGAGCGCCTTTCCTATCTGGACTATCGCTGTCTGGAGGTCGCTTCCCATGACCGTTGACATATCCATGGCGGTCTCTATGACTCCAGGGAATATGTCTCCGCCGATTTCCTTGAACGTCAACAAGACGGCCTGCGCTGCTATTGTCGTCTCGTCTCCGAACTTCGTGACTTTCTGTAGCTCCAACGCCATGCCATGTAGTTCTTTGCTTGTCAATCCTACTATGTTCCCGGTTGACTTCAGCACAGCCTCAAGGTTCGATGTGGCAAATTCCTGCTGCGCCCAAGAATCCTCAAGCGCATCGGTGACGGCCTTTATTTTTTTAAACGCATCGATGACCATCTTCCCGGCGGCTACCGGGCCTTGCATCACGTCGCGCATCCTGGCGAACGTAGCCCCAAGAGTTGTATTTGAGTCGCCGGTTTCCTTTGCTGTGCGCTGGTATTGTTTCAGCTTTCCGACAGCCTCGGCAACGTCGGCTTTTATCTGCAGCTTTAGCTCTTCAACCGTTGCCATTATTTGGCCTTCTCTTCGGCGATGGCGGACTTGACTGCCGCTTTGATGGTTGACCTCATCTTGGCACGCGCAGCTTTTGCCGCCGGGCGAATGTACGGATGTGCCAGCCTGCTCTTTGATCCATACTCCGCAATGTTGGCGTATACCGATTTGATGTACACAAACCCTGCATGGAGCATCGGCGAGTAGTACGTTTTCAGGTCTTCCTTGATGTGCACTCCGTCCGGCTCTGGATCATACGGAGCGTTCTTTACAGCTGATATGTAAGCGGCATCTGTTGCGATCTTGATTATCTCGTCTGATATTTCTTCCGGGATGTTTTCATACCCGAACTTTCCGAGCGTACCTTTGATGCTGAGCGTAATCATCGTTCATACTCCGGCGTCCAGTATACCATTCCGTGCCACCACTGCTCGTCTTGATCCCTGACCACGCGAGGCCCCGACGCAACCGAAAATATTACGTTGAGGTCTGTAGTCAAAGCCCCAGTGAATCTGTTCAACGCCGTGGCAAGCAGATTGCCTATCGCTACGCAACTAGATGCGTTCTTCGAGAAGATGTCAAACTGTATTTCAGGTTGCGCCGTGTTTGTCGAGCTGAATGAATACGGCTCGTTGCTCGGCGTTACAAGCTGATACCGGATATGGTCGGTATCAAGCTCATCTGGTGCCGCTCCATAATACACGTCGCTCCCGATGTACGCGGTTATCGCGGTCTGGGTGAGCATCCATGTATTGATTGCGGCTTCGATGGTTGCCATTACTTTGACTCCACGGCGACGATCTGCAATTCGCGCCCTCGCTCATCGGGGTTTATCACGGCGGTGAACCTGAATCGTCTGCCGCTGAATATCCCGATGCTTGCTGTCGTCACTCCTTTGATATACCGCATGGTGATCTTGTGCGTCAACACATTGGCGGTTCCACCTAGTCCCTGATATTCCTTCCCGCTCATCGGAGAAATGTCACACGCGAATGTTCCGAGTAGTGTCAAGGTTTCAGTTGACGATACGCCACCGGACAGCCTGACATCGTATACCGCCATGCGGTGCCGAAGGCGTCCTGCTCTCATGACGTAACCCCCTTCCAATCCCCACCGGAAAGCACCGACACACTCTCAACTGTTTTCCATTCTTCGCCTGTTACAATCTGGCATTCTGACACAGTATACCACTGATCGTTGACACATATCAACCCGAGCGATGTTGACCCTACAGATATAGACGGATTACCGACTTCCGACACGGAATAAATCGAGTCGCCGGATAGAACGTGTATCTGCCCTGTTAACGGCTCGCCAACCGATGACGCGGAAGTGATAGCTTCGGCGAGCAGGTTGTAGACAACCACAAGCACGGGAGAGCCGACGACAGACGATGATACTATCGACGTTGCTGTCAGCCCATGGATTTGTCCAAGCGCAGGCTCGCCAACCGATGACGCGGACGATATTGAGTCGGCGTACAAGTCGATGGTTGCTTGCACTTCGATAAGCTCAGGGTTGCCGACAGACGATTCAGATGCAATCGACAAAGCGGCGATGGCGTGTGTTTGACCGACATCAGGTGTTCCAACCGACGGTGCCGACGCGATGGCTAATGCGGTCAGTCCATGAACCTGCGCAATGGCCGTGTAGCCGACTGAAGACGCGGACGACGCGCCATTGGCGGTGAGATTGTAGACGGTTCCAGCGGCGGATACCGACAGTAGTTCTTGCTGGATTATCTCGAACGATCCGGTGCGTGTATCACGGACGAGGCTTCCACCCATCCATTTATTAGATCGTCCGTTTTTTCTCTCGCCGCGCACCTTCGGCTGGATCATCAGTTGCTCGCTATCTCGATATCATACTCCGGGAGTCCAAGCGCGGTTGAGTCCGGGCGGTTGTATACGGTCAGCGCGGAATCGGCAAATATAAGCGGCGCGCCAGTCCCGAACATATCGCGCTGTTCGGAATATCCGGCAAAGGGAATACGGACATAAGCAAGCGGACGGAGTACAAGCACGTTGAATGTCCCGACAGTGGACACGGTGGAAGTTACCACGTCGATGCGCTTGACACCTTTTCCACCGGGCATCGGCAAGCGGTACATGCGCCCAAGTATAGGGGCTACTCCTGTGGCGATGGTGCCAGTATCTCTGGAAACGTCGGTGCCATCCGTGTATTGGATGCGGATTGACTGGCTTCCGGTCATTGCAGTAACTTGTTCGAGCCATATCTCGCACCCGGTAAAATCCGTCCCACTCGGTACCCGTGAAGCAAACGACGGTTGCCCTGTAAGCGTTACGTTGGCATTGTACGCATACGCTCCGCCTTTCCACAATAGGTCTGCAAGCATGACCTGTCCTGCCACGGAACAATAAGCATTTATGCGCGTTATTTTCCCAACACCATCGCCACCGAATGCGTTGATGGTCGGACATCCGGTCGTCGCGTCAGTAGGTACCACTCCAGCAGCTGTATCGGTTCCGGCCAGTACACCGGCTCCGGGAGTACCGGCAAGGTGGAACGGGCTTGACCACATTTGAGCGACGGTTGTAATCGAGGCGGTCTTTTTCTGGAGAACCATCTGCTTTGTCGAGGCAAGATAATCGTCAAAGGTTGATAAGGCCATGGCTATACCGCGTCCGCAAATCCGATATCGAATGCCGCAAGGGTAAACGTGTTTCCGGTTGTCACAGCTTGTGAGGCTGACAACGCACCAGTGGCAATAAGTCGCGAATTGCCTGTATCTGATACCGCCCAATGGCTCGCAGTCCCATCCCCGGTAACGCTTCCGTCAGTGATTGCCGCGACTACCACCTTTCGTCCATTTGGAGTCCTGTCTGTAGGCGCGCCGATTGACAACGAAGTTTTGTTGCCCAATGTATAGGTTGTTATCGCCTCGGCATATGTGGCCGGTTCTTGACTGCATATATCAAGCCTGCCGCCATCATTTATCCCGGCGAGCGCAAGGTCAAAAAAGTAATCAGCTATCAATGCCATAGTTTCTCCTTACACCGTATATTTGAAAAACAACGTCCCGTCGGCTTTTCCGGCTGCCGTAGGAGCCGATCCTGTGCCGTAAAATATTTCAGGCCGGTTTGTTATCGGTGTCGCTTCCGGCAACGCGATCCCGTTTTCATCCACCGTCATGCGCACGTGTTCCGGGCCACTGCCGCCAGTCAGCAATAGAATCTGAGATCCTGCGCGGTTCGGGTTGAGCAGAAGTCGCGGAGCCTCGGCTTGGATATAAGCATCGTTAGGGCCATACTCCGGGTAATCCTCGGAGTCATAAATAGACGAGTCAATGCCCATGTCAACGTAATTTGACAGGTCGCTCCCATTGTCGGCAGTCGCCACCCAATCGGAGGATGCAATTGCCCCTTCTTCGGTGTTGTTTATATTTGCCTGTAGCCACCCGTCAACAGAGCGGCCAAGCGCAAGCGGATTGTCCGGGAGCACATCAGGGAGGCCAATGATCACCGACTTCGTGTTTTTGTCAAACTTGAAATCAGAAGCCGCGCCAATTACTCCGCCGTCGTTGAACTGTACTTCCTTGTCAACGCCTACCGGGAATTGCGGGCTAGACCACTCGGTGTCGTAATCTGTGCCGGTTTTTTTTGTAAGCTGTTGCCCCGTCGTGCCCCCGACAGGAACCCCTATTCCAGTCGCCACCGCTCCGACAGACACGGAAACCTGGGATATATTTGAAACCGTAATCTCAACAGGAGATCCATCGTCAACCGTAACAAGTATCGGCTGTTCTACCACTGTTACTTCAACACTCATTTTTTATCCCATACTGTAATGCCAGCGAGTTCAGTACGCGGGATACCGCCAACAGTGCGCGTGTAATACCATCTGAGGTTTCTGTTTGCAAGCACTCCGGTAAGCGTGCTAGCCAATGACAGCACGAGTGTACCGGCTGATTCGTCCGTGACAGTGCAGGCAATTGCTTGTATGAGTATTCCGGCTTCGGTTATCCCTGCTTCAAATGTTTGCCCGGCAATTGTGCTCGCATAATCAATCGTCATTTCAAGCCCATCGCCAGCCATCTTGTACAGCGGGAAATCAGCCGGACGTTCGTCAAATGTTTGGCTCATATCGATATCACCTTGTCAAATCCGAGAAGCACCTTCACGCCCCACGATATATTGACTGGAGCAACAAACTGTGGCGTCGGGTTGCTGTCTTCCCTGTTTTCGTACAGGTCTCCGACAAGCATCATGATCGCGTGTCTGACTTTCGATGGCACGCTTGAGGCAGTCGCTCCGTACCCGGCGGTATAGGTTATCTTGATCCCGGCAAGCTCGCGCAATGTCGCACTTGGCCACTGGTATCCATAAGCCGGAGTTACCCGCCCGACAAAGCCGGTCGCGTCAAGCTGGTATTCTGTAACTGGTGTCCATGTCGATGCAGTCCCAGCGGAATCGATGTATGTTATCGATGATATCGCAATGGCAGGCGGCATGGGGAGTTCAAGCGCCCCGCATGGCCATGCGTCAAGTGTAAGCTCATACGTCCTGGTGATGTATGCACGGTGTTGGAGCTCTTCGCAAATCTCCCGCGCCGTGGTAATCAGCGTGCCGATATATATATCGTCGGATGTCATGTAGTTTCCGGTGATGACGGATGATCCGAAGTCGATAGCTCCGACCGCCACCGTTCCGACTACGCGGATGTATTGCTTTATCCCAGTGTAGGCTTTTTCATAAGTGCCAGCGGCTGTTATCTGTGTATACGTCTGGCCAGGCCAGTCCGCATATCCAGCCCCAAGCGTGGCGCTTTCCTGTATTTTGTAATCAAGCGTAGCTCCGGCGGCAACCGTTCCGACGCTGATCTGCACCAATGCTGACTTGTTGAGCACGTCAACGCCAGTACCGATAATCCCGTAGGCCGCCGTTATGGGCCACGCGTCCGGGGCGATACATATTGTTGATGCCACCTCATCGGCGAATGTGCCGGTATCGAGGCGGAGATGGGCCTTGCATTCCGCAAGCGTGACTGGTTCAATTGTCGGCGCGACGGATATTACAAGGCCCATTGACAACTCCTATTCGTAGACTACGACGACCGACCATGTAAGCCCGGCCGCGTTCGTCTTTGTTATGACTAGATCGTCATCGCTCCTGAGATAATGCGGGCGAGTCGGTTGCCAGCTGTAATCAGCAAGCCCGTTCATGGCTTTGGTATCAAGCACGGCATCGTAGCGCTCGTTTATCCCGGAATCGATTTTGACAATAAAGTCCTCGGCAGCGCTCGCGGCGCTTAAGTGCAACCGAACCTGATGCACCGCGATTTCCTGCGCTTCGATGGCGGTTGACGTTCCCGCCATCTGTTTGCACCGGAGCAGGATCGCTCCTACTCCGTCCGCCGTGTAGTACTTCATAGCTGGATGCAGCGCATCCACTCCACCGTAGCAGTTTTCGCGGCTGCCGCGCCATTGGCGTAGAACAGCGATGGCGTCAATACCGCCGTCGGGAATCCTGCCGACATGCTCGTTACCTCGACACCGTCATGGTAGTACGTGACCGTGCCGACCCCATCATAGTAAATCTCGTACAGCATCGACGACGTAGTGACAGCCGTCGCGGAGTTTACCGAGCTTGCGGCAGCGGCTTTCAATGCCCCGGCGACCGCTACAGTTCCGCCATCAACCTTGTAGAAATAAATCCCGTCGGAGGAAAGGTTGAGCGCGTGCGCAGCCATCAGCGTGGTATCGGTATTCCCGAGCCCGACAAACAAGTCGGACTGCGTGGCGTCGGATATCGCTATCTTGGCGCCAAAGTACAGCGGATGACCTACTGCGAGCTGGAACGGCGTACCGACTACCTGGAGGTTCGTGCTGTCGTTTTCGTTCGCGGCGTTGGTAATCAGCGCACGTTGCCCGGCGGTTGTGCCCTGCGCGATGACTGTGGTACCGGCACCGATATCGACATAGGTAACCGTGTACTCGCATGCCGTTGTGAAGTCAGACCCGAACCGCATTTCCCATTCGCGGACATCCGGCCCGACGGCTTTTACGAACCTGTAATCGTAATCGTCATAATAGACGAGGGTTGATCCAACCCATCTGCTTTTGATCATGCTGGCCCTCCTTTAGACGATCTGGATGCAGCGCATCCAGTCAATGGCACAGGTTTCCGCCGCACCAGTCGCGCTCGACTGGAGCACGATGGACGGAGTCAATACGACGGTAGGAACATACGTGGTATGAGTCGCCATCAGCACGCGGTCAAGGTAGAAGCTCAGCGTCCCGCTTCCGTTGTATAGGAACTCGAACACGTGAGCGGACGTATCAAGCACCTCCGATGCCGTGGTAGTGACGCTGTTGGCGTGTATCTCGTTGTATGCCACAAGCGCCGTTGACGACAGCGCATACCATCCTGCCGCGCTGGCTGCAATGTCTATCGCATGCGCCGCGATGATCGCGGTGTCAGTCGATGCCAGTCCTACAAAGAAATCGTTTCCGTCTGCGGTGTTGAAATCCAGTTTCGCCCCGAAGTACAGCGGCTTGTTTGCGGCGAGCTGGAACGGGGTTCCGACTACCTGGAGGTTGAGACCAGAGTTTGCTGCCGCTGCGGTTGTTATCAGCGCTCGGCGTCCTGCTACGATGCCCTGGGCTATCGTATCGGCTCCGATGACCGTTGCCGTGTATTCACACGCGGTTGTAAAGTCGCTGCCATAGCGCATCTCCCATTTCCGCACGTCGCGGCCAATGGCGTCGATCCATGACGCTTCGCTTGCCTCGTCGTAAAAAACGAGATTGTCGCCAGTTGCGCCAGCGATCATTCTGCTTTTAGGCGCTCCCATTGCGCTTCTCCTTTGGCTGTCTGTCAGCCTGCTTGTGGATCTTCTCCGCAAAGCCAATTGATATCAGCTTCACGTCCGTGGCTTCTCCGCGATCCACTACGTCCCCTGGCTTAAAGTCTAGCCAGGGGACAAGTAATTTTACCGCCATCAGGAAATGACCGTCGGCGACTCGGGCCCCTCGTACCGCGAGCCTGACATGACGTACATCACGCAGATCGGGGTGGTGGTAGCCGCTCCGCTCAGCGTGATGTTGAACCATGGCAAGCCGTCGGTCATCTCGGCCGCGTCCAGTTCGATCACCGCCATCTGGTTGGAGATTGAGTCGTTGGTGAACGCGAGGGCCGTGGTGGAGTTGAGCACCTTGGCCGCGAGCACGTCGGTGCTTGCGGTCGTCTCAAGGTAGTAGTTGAACGGGATCACCGCAGCGCTTCCGGCGGCAGCGTCGGCGGCGTTGTACGCGGTTACCGTGATGGCTCCGCCATTGGTCGCGCCAGTGGCAATCAGTACGCTGATGTGGGCATAGTTCTCCATGTTCACCGCTTCAAGAGTGGTAACTCCATTGGCGGAAATCGGATAGGAACCTATGACTACATGCGCCTGTTCGGCAATGTTAAAACCTTTCATGGTTAGCCTCCTTTAGGCCCTGCTCGCGAGAGCGACGAATGGCGACACGGTGGAACTGGTTCCCTTGTACGGGGTCAGCGTGGACTTCCAGAGCGGCTGTCCGTTGTTCCTCATGCGGAACCTGAACGCGGTTTCTCCGGTCGTGTCGAACTTGACATGGATGGACGACATGGACTGCAACCCACCCTTTTCGATTATGCGGTACTGGCTGAAATCGGCGAGGATGATATCCCCGACGGTTCCAAGTGCCGCCGACTGCTCGGCGAACTCGACGGGTATTCCAAGCAGCGTACCATACGGAGTCCCGGCGACCGAGTTGCCCGGAATGTATACCGGGAATCCGGCGGTGCCGACCTTGACTGAAAGCGCCATGAGCTGCGGGAACGCCTCGCGGTTGATGACCCAGCGGGTCTTGCCCATGTTTGAGCCCGCCCACAAGCGCGCGTACATCTTTGTGATGTTTTCGAAGTTGATGGTAGCGGCTGACTGGCCTGTTTCCTTTGCAACGGAGACGAGACAAGCGGCGTTCAGGATGCCAAGCATCTGCGCGGCTCCGGTGCCGTTTATCAGCTCGTCGTCCATCTTGAATCCGAACTCGCGCCCGAACATGGCGACAATGATGGCTTCAAGCGTGGCGGAGTCCTGCAATTCCTCTTCGGTAACGTAGCAGAGGCCGGTGAGGTTTTCCAGTTTCAGGTTGGCCTTGCCGAACTTCGGCTGTGCGTCGGTGAGGCTGGCGGGTGCTTCGGAGGTGCGGTACACCCGAACGCCGCCCTGCCGCGATCCGGTCGCGCGGGAGGTCTCGTCAACATACGCGAACTCAAGCCCGTTGAACGGCCCGGATATCGGGATGTGGTCGCAGAGCTTGACGAGTTTTCCCTCGTCATAGGCGCGCTGCTCAAGCATCGACGCCTGCTGTGTCCCGACGAGGAATCCGCCCTCTGACGAAACACTGGAATTGAGGCCGGACGCGGCATCGCGGGCACCCAATATCCCAAGCGCTTCGGGACGATCCATGTACTTCACGCTGTCTGGCGATCCCATGGCGGCCACGGCCTGTAGATACCGGCCAAGGCTTACCTTCGGATCGTCGGCCATTTCCCCGCCCTTGGCCTTGGGCGTAGCGCTCATCGTGGTTTCGGTCTCGACTAACTCGACGGTTTCCATCGTGGAAAGCTGGTCGCGCCGTTCCTTCATCTTCATGGTAAGGTCTTTCAGCTTGGAATAGTCATCGACTTCAAGCTTGTCCTTGCTGTTGACTTCACGGATTTTCTCTCCGATTTCCTGGACTTCCAGGCGGAGGGCATCGGTCTTTGCTCCCATTGTCTTTTCTCCTGTCCGTCTCCCGACGGTCAATTCTCTGGCTAAATCCCCGCCTCTGCCATCAAAGCATCGGCCCTTATTCTTGTCTGCTCCGGCGTCTCTGCGATTTCCAGCGTATCGGCAGGATCACCCTGCTGTTCAGGATCGGGGTCACCCCGATCAAGCGCCTTCCATCCTTGGGCCACCAACGCAACCGCCTCGTGCTTGGAGAATCCACCTGCATCACGCAACAGGATTTCAAGCTCGCGCGGGTTGTTCACTTTCAATGCTCCTGCGGCCTTCATCTGTGCGGGAATGTGTGCGAAACTCTTGGCGATATGGCATCCATCAAGTTTTGCGGCAACTTCCCCGTAATCTTCCGAATCGTCTGCAAATCCTTTTTCAACCGCATCCGCCGAAGTCATCCATGTTTCAGCGTCCATCATAGCGATTATTTCTTTTTCGTCAAGCCCGTTTTTGTTGGAGTATATCTTGACAAACTCTTGTTTCATTTTGTCAAGAATGTCGGCAGTCTTGCGCATCTCGTCAGCGCCGCCCCATATGCCTGTCGTTGGATTGTGTATCATGAGATACGCACCTTCGGCAATGGTAAGCTTTGATCCAGCAAGAGCTACGACAGAGCCGATAGACGCGGCAAGCCCTATGACTTCGACTTCAAGCCGGTCTCTAACCGATGCGAGAATATTGTATATCGCCATGCCCTCGAATACCGATCCGCCCGGCGTGTTCAAGTATAGTTTGATCTTGCTTGAATCCTTGACCTCATCGAATGCGGCCTTGAACTCTTTCGCGCCAATGCCCCAAAACGAATCTATCTCGTCGAGTATTTCTATCTCGGAGATATCATCTGTTTTTTTCATCTTGAACCAGCTTTTATTTCTCGCCATCGTCGGCCCCCTCTGTGTCGTCTTCTTTTTTGGCGTCCGCCAGTTTATTGTCGGCGTTTGTTTTCTCTGCGGCAAGGTTCGGCTGGCCCCAGTATTCAGCGCCTTTGTCCCCGCCGATCTGGTTCATGTTTTCCCGTGCCCGCCACTCGTCGGCGTTCAGCACCCCATCCTGCCGCATGATATGAGATACTTCGGCGCGCGTCTTCGAGTCCCCGCGCAACAGCCCGTCAACGTTGAATTCTGCGAACCGCGTAGCGTTGATTCCGAACAGCTTTGTATTAAGCTCCTGCTCCCATGCGACATAGCGCGGGAGCATGGTTGACTGCACCATCTCGATGGCGATCTGCTCGACGTTGCGCAAGCCGGAAGCGTCCGCCATTTTCAGCATGCGCAACGGGAGATTGAACCATCTGGCAACCTCGACATCCTGGAACTGCCGGGTCCCGAGAAACTGAGCTTCCTCCGGGCTGAACGTGATCTTGTTCCAGACAAGCCCTTCCTCAAGCACCATCGCCTTGTGGGCGTTGACCGGCTTGCTACGCTCTTCGATGGATTCCTTGAGATGCTTTCGTGCGCTGTCTGACAAAGAGTTTGGAGTCTGGAACACTCCGCCGGCGTTGAGCCCGTTTTCAAACAGCTTCTGCCCGAAACTTTCGGCGGCAGTAGACAGCCACAAAGACTTGGCCGCCAGCTTGATGATGCCTTCCCCGGTTATCCCGTCGAACGCAAGCCCCGGAATATGCAGGATGTCGGCATCCGGATACTCGGCATCAGTTCCGTCGGTCTGCCGGTACTTCCACGCGAGTGCGCGCCCATTGTCTTTCAGGACCGGCGCCATGCGGTTCCCGGCAAGCAGCCATATCCATATCGGACGGCCCAGCTTGTCGCGTTCTATTCTTGAGAATCCGCCACCGTAAAAAAGCGCGTGAAGCTCCATGGTCGAGCGCCACGAGAACGATGTCATCAGCGGATTCGGTTTGTCATGCAAAAGTGAATAAACAGGCGAGCCCTTGAACTTTTCCTTGTCGCCTTTTGCGTTTCGGAAGTACGTTATCAGCGGAAGCATGGCGACGTATTGGGTTCTGATGGTAGCGGCGTTGAACACGGCAGCTAGGTTCATAGCGGCGGTGTCAGAGAACGCAACGCTTCCGAACATACCGTTCCCGCCGTCAACAAATTGATCCATGCGCTTGTCTAGGTCGGCGATGCTTTCGCTTGCGCGGTATAACCTCTTGAGTCTGTCGATAATGCTCATATCATCATGAGGCCCCGCTCCTCGTAGACTGATTTGCTCTCAACCGCTTGCACTGCCCGCCAGAATGCCATTACCGACGCGACAACACCGTCAACGTGTTTCCCGGTCTTGCCTCGCTCCGGCTTCACAATCTTGATGTTCCCGGCCGGATCGCTTGCAGTCTCGGCGCACGCGATCATCCAGTTCATGACCGGATTCCCTCCGGTAGCCATTTCAGCGCCGAGCACTTTCCGCTCGAACTCCTTGCACGCTGGAGACATCGACAAGAATCCCTGCCTGAACTCCACGCAGTTGATCCCGTCTTGCATTAGGTCGGTAATCAGCCCGGTCGAATTGTATGGATCGAAATTGAGTTCGTCAATGCTGTATTTTTTGGCGTCTTCGAGTATCTGGTACTTGATAAAATCGTAATCGATGACGTTTCCTGGCGTTGCCGTGATAAATCCGTTGCGAATCCAGACGGAATAGTTGACCTTTTCACGCTGCTCGCGCTCGCGCATGTTGTCTTGTGGCAGAAAAAACCTGTATAAGAATTGGTATTTGTCGCCTTTGATCTCAGGGGGGAAACACAAGACCCACGCCGAAAGGTCGGTGGTCGTCGAAAGGTCAAGCCCGCCAAAGCATTTCCTGCCAGCCAGTCCGTCCGCGTCAACCGGACCGAAGTTGAGCGCCCACTTGTCGGCGGTAATCCAGCGGGTTTGCGCTTCCGTCCAGATATTCAGGTGCTTGGTTTTGAAGTTGTTCTGCTTTGACGGCATAGAATATGCCTCTTTGAAATCGTCGCGCATGTTCTCTATTTTTTTTGATATCCCGAGATTCGGGTTTGCCTTGATCCAGTTGGCCTCATCGGCCCAATCGTCATCGTCATCAAGGGTGAATATAATCCCGAAAACTGTATCGTCGATTTCCGACCCGTCAAGAATCCGCTTGACGCGCTGCTCCATTTCAAAGCACGGATATCCTTTTTCAAATCCAGCTGTCGTGATGACGAACATAAGCGGCTGGCGGCGCGATCCCATGCCGGTTTTGAGCACGTCGTACATACCGGAATCAGGATGAGCGTGGTACTCGTCGATCAGTGCCGCGTGTACGTTCAGGCCGTCTGATGTCGCCGAGTCCTGCCCGAGCGGAACGTACTTTTGCGCTTGCGCTTCGATTGTCAGCGTGTTCTTGAATACGTTTATCATCCCGCGCAGACTTGGCGACGCCTTGACCATGCGCGTGGATTCGGAGTGTATGATGCAAGCCTGATCGTATTTTGTAGCCGCCGTGTACGTTTCTGATCCTGGCTCGTTGTCGAAAAACGCGAGATAAAGCCCAGTAGCCGCCAAGTCGGTTGACTTCCCGCCCTTGCGCGCCTCGGTGACATAGGCAGTCCTGAACCGCCTGTATCCGTCCGCACGCTTCCAGCCGAAAATGTTCCACTGGACAAACTGCTGGTGCGGCTCGGGCACGAACACCTGCCCGGCCCATTCGCCCTTCGAGTGTTTGCAGAACTGGTAAAAGTCAAGCCGGTTTTGCGCCGCGTCGCGGTCGAAGTACAAACCGCGCTCGGCACCGTGCTCGATGTCATCAAAGTACCGCTGACATGACAGCTTGACCCACTTGCATGCGACGATTTTTCCATCGAGGACATCTTGAGCATACTGCTCGGCTGGATGCAACGTGTCTGTCAGCGGCTAACTCCCACGTCTCACGACGTTGTACCTCTAACGTGTAATGCATTTATATCAGTTTGTCAAGTGCGAATGTAAAATAAAAAAGACGGCACGGATTAGCCGTGCCGCCTTATGTGCCTGCCAACCTAGCCCGGCCCTGCCGTGCCCAGCCTCGCCCTGCCTGCCCAGCCACGCCGGGTTATTTATACTTTCATTGCCTTTTTAGCTTCTTGCAGGCGCTCGCGGACTTTCCCGAACGACGGCACCAGATACTCGTATGCCTTCGCGGTCGCCTCGGCTTCCCCGATGGTCGATTCGAGCCTGCCCATTACCTGCACCCGCAACTCAGGGTCTGACAGCGCCTCTTGCGTCGGGATGTATGTCATGGCCTTGTCGGGTTTCCCGTGCACATCGGAAAACCGGACAGATTCAAAGGCGCGGTAGACCTGCTTCTCAGGCTCGCTACCTTCCGGCGACTCTTCGACGGTGACAATCATCCTCAGCACAAGCCGCGCCTGCGCAAGCCGATACTGTTCCCCGGCCTTGGTGTTGTCCCATTCAAAGCACTTGTGCAATTCGCGCTTTGAGTTTTTAGCCGCCTTGACTACGCTCGCCGCATCGCGGTAGCCAATCGCCATGAGCTCGTCGCCGACTTTCTGCGGATCAGCTTTTCCGAATCGGCCTTGTTTCCATTCAAAAATCATAGGTACCTCCCGATGTGCCTGCCAACCTAGCCCGGCCTTGCCACGCCTGGCCTCGCCTCGCCTGCCTCGTGCGGGAGTTGCCTCCCGCAATGACTCAAGCCTCGTCGCCGACCGCTACGTGGAACATCCCGAACAGGCCATCACGTTCCGGCCTCCACTCGCCGACGCCCACTCCGAATCCGGCGAGGTTGAAAAGGTTGACGATCTGCTCGATGCTCACGGCGTCGGCATTGTACCTGATCGGCAAGACGACCTTCCACAACTTGAATTCAGGGCGATAGCGGATGTCGGCGGCTCCCATTCCAACTCTAACCATATCCTCGCGCATGGTCGGCTTGCCGTGAATCTCCACCAGTTCGCCCTCGATGTGGAACGCTCCGCGAAGCTCGGTCATCTTGAGGCCGTCGGAAAAGCGTCCGCCAGCCGACACCGCAGCCGCCTTGAAGGCGATGGTCGGGAATCCGGGCTTCCCGTTTTCCAGCCGGTAGAATGCTTCCTCATAGTCCTGTTCCGGGTTCTTCGCAGATTTCGCGGTCTTGGCTTTTTTCATCTGCTTGTCGAGCATTTCCTTCTTCGCCTTCGCACTCCATGCGTGTACGATAAGCGGGGAATCCCCGACTAGCACGACATCGATTTTTCTGATGTCGATTTTCTTCAGCTCGATTACCTGCTCTGTAACTTTGGCCATGGTGGCCTCCTGTCTGCTGGCTCCCGATGTTCGGGTAGCCCGATAAATCCGCCGCGCGTCGATGGCCAACGGCCTGCGCGCGATCATCAAGCACTATTATATTGCATTGTAACCACGCTGTCAACCCTCAATCGCGGAATTCCGCTGCTTGGCCAAGAACTTGGAAAACTCGTCCTCGGCTTTCGGCGCTTCGATTTTCAGCGACGACCGGGAGGTGGGATTCATCCCGAACCTGTCGAGCAGTGGCGTGATCGCTTTTACAATTCGCAACTGCATCGCTATGTCGCCGTCAGCTGTCGCGTCCTTGTAGTTCTTCCACGTCCGCCAGAGAAGCTCCCACGCGATCCCATCCGTGTTCGTCAGGATGCCAAGCTTGACCAGCACCCCGCCGTAGTAGTCCCATGCCGGCTTGATATCCTTCATGTCGTCGGGGCAGGGATACAGCATGGCCTCGCCCTTCGGCGGATGCGGTATCGCCCGCTTCCCCGGATTCCCCCTCAGCGCCCTCAGTTCAGCCGGTTGCGGCTGCGGCCCACGTTTGCCCATCATCTCACCTTGCCTTTCAATCAAAGGTTAACCCAATATCATCGGCGCATCAAGCCGGTGGCATCGGAATTCATCAGGCTAGTATATCCCCAAAACTTGCGGAGATGTGTTTTAGAC